>Ga0310841_100710_pt1 | contig 17186 bp, 15 predicted proteins | sample SM_ome_9_FD_201311 | JGI IMG/M metagenome (GOLD analysis project Ga0310841, IMG submission 201311) | Sorghum-adapted microbial communities enriched on stacked mutant (SM) sorghum from Joint BioEnergy Institute, Emeryville, California... ...
ATGTAACTACGGTCCGTCTCAAACGTATACAAACATATCCGGGTTCCAAAATAAAATCTCAGACGACATCATTCAACAGGGATATATTTTCATCCTTCCGTTGATGATGATTTTTTGCCCCATGAGAGTCTATATATCAAAATCGATACAAAAGCAACCGTATCATATTTCTAAAATTTGAAATTCTATACATTAAAGCATAAATGAAACGATATTTTAACGGGAGTTGACTAATAAATGTTGATTCAAAAATCGATAAGTCCGCTATTTTTTTCATCTTTCCATTCAACTGATCAACTTCATTCGTATCATCAACAGCCCATCGATGTTCGGCGCCTATCACCTCTTTTAAAGATTCCTTCCCAGATTCTATAGCAAATGAGTTCATCACATCAAATGCAATCTGTCCATGAACAAAATGATTCGTGAGTCGATTCAACAATGTTTTTACTTCTTCAACTGTAAAATATTCCAACAGTCCTTCAGCGATAATCATTACTGGTTTATCGCTAGGAATCTTTTCTAACCATCCCTCTTCTGTAACCGAAGAGGCAATCATTTCATATCCGTCGCGATTTGAATAAAACTGTTTGCGTATTTTGATCACTTCGGGATAATCGACATCGAACCAACTCACATTCGATGAAGGATTTATTCTTGATACTCTCGTGTCAAGGCCACAACCGAGATTCAATACAGTGGCATTCGGGTGAATTTGAAGAAAGTCGGCCAACCATGTATCGAATTGTTTGGCTCTCACAACCATGAGATTGCCATTTGGAAAGCGATTGAGCTTCTCAAAGTCATAATCAATGGCATTCACTAACTCGGCCGATTTTTTATCATTCAGAATGGAATGCTTAGAGTGATAATCCAAAGCTTTTGCATACAGAGTAATCAGCAACGTTTCTTTTTCGTTTTCCAAATGAATGTTGTGAACCCCATCAGCTCTTATCTCCATAGTTAAATCCCTCCGCATACTTTTCACGTAGAATCATGATATGAGCCCATCTCGTTTCAGCGGCAAACATTCCTGACTTAGCTTAGATCTTATCCTTGAATACTCATGCTTCGTCCTCCATTTTTTTCAGCAACACATTCAGTTTATGAAGAGCAAAATGAAAATCCAGCTGCTCTTCCTCATCCAATCGGATGAACTTTTCCAAAAATCTCTCGTATATATACGTCCATTTTTTTTCGATCACTTCTTTTCCCTTAGGGGTCAAAGAAACTAAAACAGCCCGTTTATCTTTCGGATCCGGCATTTTGGTCAAATAGCCTCTAGCCTCTAAGTTCCTAATGATGATTGTTAACTGTTGCTTTGCTACATTTAACCCCTTACTGATCTCCTTAAGATTCATTGCCCTTTGTTGCATATACATAAATTCCATGACATGATTCTGCATATGTGATAATTCGGTTGCCCCTTTATTTAACTCGCTAAACCTGCCAAACAAGTTGGATATTAAAGCAACAAACTCTTCAGCGATTTCTTTCATCATGGTCATAAGCAGACACCTCACTTAGTAAACATTTTATTACTATTATCAATTTTATTCAACTAATAAAGTCTTGTTTAGTAAAATTATATTTACCATTTTGTTATATACTACAAAGCTTCGCTTTTCTAACAGCGTTTCCTCATGAAAAGGAAACTTGACATTGTCCATGAACAGATGCCCTTTCCCCTCGCTAAGGGGAACGAATACGAATATCACGTCTCATGGATAAAAGGTTTCCACAGAGAGGGGAAGCGGCACCTTCACTGCCTGCACCATGAAAAAAGGAGAACAGTCATCTCCTGTTCTCCTTTTTCTTCTTTATATTCCCGTGCGCGAATCCATTCGTTGTATGAAAGAAACCCATCCCCATAAAGCAATACAACTACAAATGCCAAGCGCTACTCGCATGTATGAGGCCGATCCGCGAAAAAGACGTTGTCCGCCTCCTTTGTGTCCCCTTCTCCTTTATCTTCGAGCCGCTTTGTACACATACAGCACCACTGCACTAATCATCGTCACTCCGATCAATGACCATACATAAACAATCGGTGGTCCCGCTTGACCGAACACCACTTCGTTCGACAACTGATCGACGCTCTCCCAGGCGCTGGCGATGTCAGGTTGATACATCTTTGTTTTCCAGTACCCAAGACTGATCGTTACCGCAATATACACGACATGGGCAACGAGCGAAATCGCGAAAGCCTGGATCATCGTTTTCACCGAACATCCCTCCAACGATCAAAAGTAAGCCGTTCCACTCTCGAACACAGCGGCTCAAATGCTGCCCCATTTATTTTTCCAAAATTTTTCCTATCATTCCCTTCTATTTTACCATGCCGATGAGTCAATAGGCAAAACCGATCCTCCTTCAGAGTGAATGAATACTTTGCGGGAGCTTTTTGAGGAGCTATTCTTCGAAGTGTTCCCACACGTCCCCCGTCCCTTCAAGGATGTCATAACGCTCATTCACAAATTCTACGCTTGAGCTGTTTCATCTCCATCTTTCATGAGCGGCTAGGATTGTCTCTCCCTCTAGAAATGTTGATTTATCAAGGCTTTTCGGCCTCTCAGGGGTGTCCAAAAAATATTTTTCGACAAAATCCCTTACATCCTTTTTCAGTTTTGTGGATATCTTACAGACCTAGGGTGCGCTTCGCGGCCATGGCTGGTTATATTTTCCTGACGTGGGGAGAAGCATATTCGATGCACCCTTTGGATCTCCGCGTCGCTGATGAGGACGAACCCTCCCATGTCTCCGGGCGTCTTCGCGCCAACATTCCCTCGTTCGGTCTCGTCATCAGGCGGAGGCCGGCCAAGCTCCTTTAGGGACTCAAGGTCGAATGGATGAAATCACGCCAGCTTCTCCGGTGTCATCTCGTTGTCCAACGATTCTTCCGTTCGCAGGGGGAGGCCTTAGGCCGCCCGTTGCACTTGGGACAAGACGTCCTGCTTCATTCGCTCCGCGTCAAACGCTTGTTTCTTCGTACAAATCGCAAACAGCACATTCAACAGCTTCCGGCACAAGGCGACGATGGACTGCTTTCCGGTCAGCGGGTTGACGGGGCGGGTTGTGTAATATTCATGCAGCTCGCGAAACGCCTCGTTGTGCCGGATCAGCGGAATCACCGCCCGAAACAGCACCGAGCGCAACCGTTTCCGTCCCCGTTTGGAGATGTGCTTTTGCCCTTTGCGCTGGCCGGAGGAGTTCTCCTTGAGCGTCAGGCCCGCCAACTTCACCAATTGGCGCGGGTCCCGATAATGGGCGAAGCTGCCGATCTCCGCCAGCAGATCGATGATCGTGGCGTCTCCCAACCCGTCGACCGTTTTCAACCATTGGTACTCCATCGTCGTTTGAACCAATGCCTTCAACTCGGCGTCCAGTGCGGCGATCTCCGCCTCCAATTGGCGGTATCGGCGGACGAGCGCGGCGATCTCAAACCGGGCCATCGTCGTCCCTTCCGTCACCCCAATGGAGTCCTTCGCGGCGTTGATCAACGCCTGAATTTTGGCCTTCTGCGGGCATTTCAGCCCTTCGCTTTGCCGGTACACCTCGATGAGCTCCTCGGCGGTCCGACCCGCCATATCAGCCGGAAGCGGCGTCCACTCCAACACCGAAAGCGCCGTTTTCCCCAAGTCACGAAACACGGTCCAAAACTCTGGAAAATACCGATCCGTCCAGCGGACGATCGCGTTTTTCACCGCCGTCTGTTCCTTGCGGAGCTTCTCTTTGAGCGTGCTCCCCACGCGCAAATCGGCTTCAATCTCGTGCAGCAGCCGGGGAACGAGGAATCGTCCGTCTTTTGCCAGTCTGGCAATGACCAGGGCGTCTTTGGCGTCGTGTTTCGTCGGCAGGTTGTCATCAAGTTCTTTCGACCGGCACACATGCGCCGGGTTGACCATGACCAACGGGATCCCGTGCTCCTCGAGGAAGTAGGCCAGGTTCAACCAGTAGTGCCCGGTCGGCTCCACGGCGACGATCACCTCTGACTTCCCGAACGCTTGCATCGCCCCCTGAATCGCTTTATACAGCTGTTGAAACCCCTCTTTCGACTGGAAGATCGGGAACGATTTGCGAAGCACGCGCCCCCGGTCATCCACGAAGCAGGCGTAGTGGGTTCGTTTCGCGATATCAATACCCACGACAAGCGTTTGTTCGGTGACTTGATCAATTTTATAGTTTTGTGTACAATTCATCTGAAGTCCTCCTTGGTATGGTGAGTGATGTGGTTGACACCCCTGCATCATACCAAGAGGGCTTTTTTTGATCAAGTCCCCGGAAAAGCTCCTAACGGGAATGCTCCTTTGACGAAAAATGAAGAGGCCGTCCGCCTTCACAAACCGCTCCCCGTCCTGATCGTTCATGAATCGGCTGATGGAATGAATGATGTTCAAAGGAACCATACACTGAAAATTCCCTGTCTTGTTTCTATGATTATGAAAAACGTGTACGATCACCAACGATTAGTATCGTATGATCACAAATTTGACAAACAAAAATGTGATTCCTAGCGTACATAGCGGGTAAATACAGACGGATGGATCGTTTTCAATAAGGGGGAGAAAACATGAAGTTAGAAGGAAAAGTTGCCATCGTCACAGGTGCTGCCTCGGGTATGGGAAAAGCCATCGCCCAGCTGTTCGCCAAAGAGGGGGCGAAAGTTGTTGTCTCGGATATTCATGAAGAAGGACAACAGGCGGTTGTCAAAGAAATTACGGAAAATGGAGGCACGGCGATCGGCATCACCGCCGATGTCGCTAATAAGGAACATGTGGAACGGTTGATCGATGAGACAGTGCAAACGTTTGGTTCACTCGACATTTTAGTCAACAATGCCGGAATAATGGACAACTTTGTACCTGCCGCTGATGTGACCGATGAATGGTGGGAGAAAGTGTTTGCCGTTAACACCACAAGTGTAATGCGAGCAACCCGGAAAGCATTGTCGATTTTTCTTTCCAAAAAAAGCGGAGTGATCATCAACATCGCTTCTGTCGGCGGGCTTAACGGATCGCGGGCCGGCGCCGCCTACACCGCTTCAAAACACGCCGTCATCGGATTGACAAAAAACGTTGGCTTCCAATACGCGAAAGAAGGGATTCGCTGCAACGCCATCGCTCCCGGCGGCGTGAGCACCAACATCGGCGCAACGATCACCGCTCCCCATCCGTTCGGAATGGAGCGGGCCACAGCTGGTTCCCATTTGAATCCACGCACCGGCGAGCCGGAGGAAATCGCAAAAATCGCCCTGTTTCTAGCTTCTGATGACTCGAGCTTCATCAACGGTGCCGTCATTGTCGCCGATTCCGGCTGGACAGCCTACTGACGTCCAAATCGGAAAAAGGCCATTCCGAACGCACTCATGCCTTTTCGGAATGGCTTTTCTTCATTACAATGCTTCTCTTCATTTCCCTAAAAGCGGCGAATTCGTTTTCGATGATCGTGCCGACATCGTTTCTGATGATATAACCAACCGTTCATGGGACGGATGCAATCCTGACCTCCTTCCCCTTGCTATCGCCCGACGTTTACTGGGAGGAACGCTCATCATCTATCTGCTGTTGTAACGCTTGGAACAATTCCTTTGTCTCTTCCGGTGTGCGGCGATTAAGCATGATGTATGCCCCGTCTCTCCGCTTCACATACAAATACGGTGAAGATGACTTAACGATAAACAACTTGCCCCTGCCGTACGGTTTTTCAAGAACAAACTCCCCTTTCAATCGGCCATATGCCGCAAATCCGTTGGCCTTAAAGACGACCTCTGGCAGCTCTTTTAATAATTGAACCTCTTCAATGTCGCGAGTCGACCACTCTTCCCCATATTCTCCCATGACAATCAACTTCCCGGGCTGGACGACTACTTCGTTTTCCCGGAACCCATAATATCCTAGCACGACAATCAAAGCGATGACCGCTACTGCAATTCCACTTGTAAGCCAAATATATTTTTTTCGTTTCCGTTTCACTTCATAACGTTGAATGTAAATAGTGCCGCCAAGCAAAAAAACGAGAAAAACAGCTAACCCAATCTCAAATACATACGGTAAACGAAATATGTATGCTAACACGGCAATAAACAGCAGCCACCATGAATAGAAAAGCAATTTCCCCGTTGCTTCCACATAGCCGTTTTCCATTAATAGCTCCTGCTCTTCCTTTGGACGGAGCGCAAATCCGGAAATAAGTTCATATCGCTTTTTCTTCACAATTAAATACCAAAGCCCGCCATGCACAATAAGCGCAAATCCCATGGCCACGAAAAAGGCTATCATCCCTGCATCCATCGCCTCTTCCTCTCCCTTTTTCGTTTAGTTAAGCCGAAATGGAGTGTCTTCTTCTATGTAAATCATTTTCTATTATGTTACCATACTTCCTGTACTAGGAAACATCCCTTTCTTTTTTCTAATGGTTCATCTTGACCAAACGTCTACTCCCCCAAAAATAAGGAATATTCACCAGCTTATCATTGAAATCAGTTGAACTATCGTAGGCTTTGTTTTGATATCGCCCAGACATACACGATGATTGATCGATCCATTTGACAACAAAAAAATGAATGAACATTCATTCTTTGTGGTATAATGGTGCCAGCATCTCCGCATAAAAGGAGGGACGTTCACCATGTGGATCAATAAAGTGATCAAAAAACGGTTTGAAACGGACATAGTCCAACATGTGCATATCGCCAAAGGAACGGCCATGTTTCAAGGCGTTCGGCTTGCCGTCCGTTGCTTCGTCGTTGACGGCGTCTTGATTGACACCGGCGCAAAATCGATGGAAAACGAATTCACCTCGTTTTTCCAACAGCAAGACATCGACCAAGTCGTGATCACTCATTTTCACGAAGACCATACCGGTTGTGCGGCGTTTTTGCAGCGATCGATGGGATTGCCCATCTATATGAATGAGCCGATGATCGAGTATTGCCGGCAAAAGGCGGACTATCCATTGTATCGGAAAATCTTTTGGGGAAAGCGTGACCCGTTTGCCGCCAAACCCATCGGCGCCACGTTTTCCTCCCGGAACGCAACGTGGGATGTGATCCCAACGCCCGGCCATGCGATCGATCATGTCGTCTTTTTGAACCGCGAAACGGGGCAGCTGTTTAGCGGCGACTTATACTGCCAAGAGAAAACGAAAGTCATCTTGCGTGAGGAGGACATTCCGACGATCATCGCCTCCTTGCAACACGTGTTGACGTACGATTTCGGTGACGTCTTTTGCGCCCATGCCGGCTATCTCCCGAACGGGCGTGAGGCGTTGCAGCGAAAGCTCGACTATTTGCTTGAACTCCAAGGCACGATCATCGACCTATACGAAAAAGGAACGCCGCCAAAACAAATTCAGGCGCTCCTGTTTCCGAAAAAGTACCCGATCATCTTTTTTTCCGGCGGCGAGTGGGATTCGCTGCATATCGTCCGTTCGGTGATTCGGGACTATGAAGCAAAACAAGCAAGTTGAAGCGGGACGACCCCAAACGGCCATGAAACGGCCTAAGGGGTGTCCTTTTTTCTATATAATTGTGTTTGTCCACCGCTCTTGCCGACTTTGGCCTAGAGACCCGATTGTTTACAGAACCATCGAGCCCATCTAGCAGTGAGAAGTTGGCCTCCATTCCTTTCTACACAAAACAGCAACTATATTGGGTGCAAATCGGACAAATTAAGAAAAAACGAAAGGGATGATCTAAGCCATGAACGACACACCGCACGTGAAACTGCACGGGTTTAACAATTTGACGAAGTCGCTCAGCTTCAATATGTACGATATTTGCTATACGAAAACGCCCAAGGAGCGGGAAGCGTATATTTCCTATATCGACGATGTTTACAACGCCGAGCGGCTGACAAACATTTTGAAACACATCGCCGACATCATCGGCGCCCATGTGTTAAACATCGCCAAACAAGATTACGTTCCGCAAGGCGCAAGTGTGACGATGCTCGTTTCCGAAGGGCCGGTTGTAGAAGTGCCGCAAGCCGAGGCGCCGTTGCCTGAGGCAGTCGTGCTTTCGCTTGATAAAAGCCATATTACCGTTCATACATACCCAGAATACCATCCGAGTGATGGAATTAGTACGTTCCGTGCCGATATTGACGTCGTCACCTGCGGAGAAATTTCGCCGTTAAAAGCGCTCGATTATTTGATTCAGTCGTTTGAAGCCGACATTATGATAATCGATTACCGCGTGCGCGGGTTTACACGTGACATTCACGGATACAAATTGTTTATTGACCATGATATTACATCGATTCAAAATTATATTCCAGAAGATATTCGTGAGAAGTACGATATGATTGACGTGAACATTTATCAAGAGAACATTTTCCATACAAAATGCAAGCTGCGGCAGTTTGATTTAGACAACTATCTATTCGGACATACGAAAGATGCCTTATCTAAACAAGAAGTAGAGGAAACGACCGCCAAACTGAAGAGAGAAATGGACGAAATTTTTTACGGAAAAAATATGCCTAGCGGCTTTTAAGAAAAGGAAGCTTTTCGGCACTGTGCTCACCGATCAGCCATTCAAGCTTCCCCTGCAGCTTCTCCGTTTGCACTATGTATGGTATGCTAGTAGAAAAAAGGAAAAGGTGTTAGTATGGGATCGTACATCGTTGTCGGAGCTGGCATTTTAGGAGCGGCGGTGGCCTACCACTTAGCGAAAGAAGGGGCTGCCGTGACGATCATCGACCGCGGTGACAAAGGACAGGCGACCGATGCGGCGGCGGGGATCGTTTGCCCTTGGTTGTCGCAGCGCCGCAACCAAAAATGGTACCGATTGGCGAAAGGCGGGGCGAAGTTTTATCCTTCCCTCATTGAAGAACTGCAATCATATGGAGAAACGGAAACCGGCTATGCGCGCGTCGGGACGCTCTGCTTGCATACGGATGAACAAAAGCTTGAGCAGATGAAAGCGCGCGCTCTCAAACGGCGCGAAGATGCACCGGAAATCGGGGACATCGTGCAACTTGATCCGAAGGAAGCAAAAGAGTTGTTTCCGCTACTAGCTGATGGGTATCAGGCCATTTATGTAAGCGGGGGAGCTCGCGTCAACGGCCGAGCGCTGCGCACTGCGCTTCTCAATGCGGCCCAAAAGCTCGGGGCCATCCATGTTCGTGGAAATGCTCGCCTTCTCCATCAGGGAACGCGCATCATCGGCGTGGAAGCGGATGGAACGACCTATGCCGCTGAAGCTGTCATCATCACGGCGGGCGCTTGGGCCGGCGAGTTGCTTCGCCCTCTAGGCATCGAGCTGCTCGTCACACCGCAAAAAGGACAACTCATTCACTTAGAACATCCGAACCACGACACGTCCCATTGGCCTGTTGTCATGCCACCGAGCAATCAGTATATGCTCGCCTTTCCAAGAGGTAGAATGGTGATCGGAACAACACACGAAGATGAAGCAGGCTTGGACGTCCGCCCTACCGCCGGAGGAATGCACGAATTATTGGACAAAGCGCTCACCGTTGCGCCAGGGCTCTCCGTTTGCACATACATCGAAACGCGGGTTGGATTCCGTCCGCGCACACCTGGGTTTCTCCCGATCTTTGGGGTACTTCCCGGCTTTACCGGCCTTTACATCGCCAACGGCCTCGGCTCCTCAGGGCTCACTGTCGGCCCTTATTTAGGGGCGGAACTAGCCAAGCTCGTGCTCGGCATCCCGACCGAACTCGACCCTCATGACTATGACGTCACGAGCGCCATCGCCCCGCTTGCCTAACGCCGCGCCGCGTCTGAAATAAACGGCCGCCGGCCGAGCCGATTGCCATCACACTCGTCAAACAAAGGTCTTATCGACTGCGAATACGATAGAGCGTTGCACCGCTTCGACAAAGCTGATAGCTGCTCGTCAGCTTTGTCCTTCGTATTTTTTTAATTGTTCGGTCAGCTTCTGAAACAAATCCATATCTTTACGGTCGAGCGCCTGGTCAATTTGCAGTCTTAACCTTGACATTTCATGACGCTTTAACGCTTCATCCAACACTTGCTCGGCCTCTTTCGCCATTTTTTCATGGCGCTCATGCCGACGAACGTTCTCAAATGCCCGATGATCAATCAGCCGAAGATACGAAAAATTTCTGGCCTTCCCCGGAAAGTAAAGCGTCAAATACAACGGTTCATTCGGGCGCAGCGCCAAATCGCCCATAATCGCCGCCAACCCCGTGCTTTTCTGGCCACCGCGATAAAAAACAAGCCCTTCTTCCTCCGCCGTCGCAGCCGAAATAATCAGCCACCGTGCTTGTTTTTGCCCGTTTTCGGTAAAATGGACGTTTTCAAGCAAATGCGGATGTTGAAGCAAATAATTGAGCACAAACCGGGCATCCGGATGCTTTAAGCGATAATTTTGCAAAAACGAAGTTAAAAAGTGACGCTTTTCTAATGACGACACCCACCTCATTACATCACCCCCTTACGAAACCTGCGCAAGGCCCCTCTGCCTTTAAGCATGGGGACATTGTATCCTAATCTATTCGTTTACCGCTACAACATTGTCTGATAACTTGACCAATGCCGTTCCAAACCGCGGCACCAATCAGGCCAATATAGACAAAAGCCGACCTGTTTGATTTGATCTGTTTGTCTATACAGTATAGCTCATTTCAGCCTTCCATGCAGCAACGGCCAACAACAGGAAAGTTCTGCTAAAAAAAAGCTGCCCTTCGTCTTCGGGCAGCTTGTTGTTTATGGGCGCTGAGCGCCACAGGCCGGCAATCTACTGAATCACACACATTCAAACGAGCTGCAATGCCAGTCCTTCTCTTAAACCGAGCATCTCCGCTGTTGCGGCTTGAATGTCGTGCAAAAGTCGTTCGTTTTTCATGAGCGATACACCGTAGGAAGGAATCATTTCTCTCACCTTCGGCTCCCACTCTTTCATTCGTTCCGGGAAACATTTCGTGATTACTTCTAGCATGACATGAACCGCGGTCGAAGCGCCTGGCGAGGCGCCAAGCAACGCCGCAATCGAACCATCAGCCGCATGGACGACTTCTGTACCGAATTGCAACGTTCCTTTGCCGCCAGCTTCCGTATCTTTGATCACTTGCACGCGCTGGCCAGCAACAATGACATCCCATTCCTCGCTTTTGGCTGTCGGAACAAACTCGCGCAACTCTTCCATGCGTTGTTCTTTCGACAACATCACTTGCTGGATTAAGTAATTGGTAAGCGCCATATTTTTCACGCCTGCCGCCAACATCGTCAAAAGGTTATGCGGTTTGACCGATGTAAATAAATCGAGCATCGACCCGTTTTTCAAAAACTTCGGCGAGAAGCCGGCAAACGGTCCAAACAACAACATTTTTTGATTGTTGATAAACCGCGTATCCAAATGCGGAACCGACATCGGCGGCGCGCCGACTTTCGCTTTGCCGTACACTTTCGCATGGTGCTGCTCAACCACATCCGGATTGTTGCACACCATAAACAATCCACTGACCGGGAATCCGCCAATCCCTCTTCCTTCCGGAATACCGGATTTTTGCAACAGATGGAGGCTTCCTCCCCCAGCACCAATGAAGACAAATTTGGCCACATGACGTTCAACAGCGCCGCTATCTAAATCGCGCACTTTTAACTCCCATAGACCGTCGCTTGTCCGCTTGATGTCATCAACATGATGACGGTAATGAATCTCGACATTTTTCCGTTTTAAATGCTCAAACAGTTTGCGCGTCAGTGCCCCAAAGTTCACATCTGTTCCTGATTCGATCCGCGTAGCTGCGATCGGCTCGTTCACAACGCGATTTTCCATCATGAGCGGTATCCATTCGGCCAACTTTTTCGGATCATCAGAAAATTCCATACCTTTAAACAGCGGGTTATTCACCATTGTTTCATACCGCTTTTTCAAAAATGCGACATTGTCTTCCCCTTGCACGAAGCTCATATGAGGCAACGGACGAATGAACTCTTTTGGATCACGAAGCACCCCGCTGTTCACTAAATAAGCCCAAAACTGCAAGGAAACGTAAAATTGCTCATTGATTTTGATGGCTTTGCTGATGTCAATGGACCCATCGGGCTTCTCAACGGTATAGTTCAGCTCGCAAAGAGCCGCATGCCCTGTTCCGGCATTGTTCCACTCGTTGGAGCTTTCCACTCCTGCTTCTTCCAGTCTTTCAAATACAGTGATGTCCCACTCCGGTGCCAACTCTTTTAACAACGTTCCCAACGTGGCGCTCATAATGCCGGCGCCGATTAAGATCACATCAGTTTTGGTTTGTTTGTTGCCCATGTTTACCATCCCTATCTACTAATATTTACAAAAGCGGTGAGCGACCGCTCGAAATGATTCCACTGATACCCCCGTTTACCTTGTTGAGGGCGGTTACACAATTTATTATAACACATTTTACTAATAGTATGTCACTATTATTAATAAACATGAAAATATATTAGTATAATTAAATATTCACTACATGATAAATCTTTCAATAGTAGAAGCTAGTAGTTTCCTTTTATATTAATTTTACAAAATAGCTGAATATTTCGCTACTACTCTAAAGAAAAAATTTTTCGCCAGGCAATGGAACTCCATCCAGAAGCAGTACATGTCTGCCACTACAGCCAAGAGTCCATCAGTCCAATATTGATCGCCGCCTATCGTATTGTATTGCTTCTTCCCCACTTGTGTGCATCCTCGATGTCTTTCCGTTCAATCCAACAGCATGAATCCCAAAAAATAAAAGCAACCAACCGTGCATCACGATTGGTTGCCTAACAATGACCTATTCTGGTCTTTGCAGGGCGATTTATTCAGTTTCCAAAGACAAGCCTCAGACTTGCGACAGCCGATGCTATATGTCTATATAGCCAGAGCAACACCTAAAATGTATTCCACGATACAAGCCAAACCTGCTCCGACAACAGTCAATTCATTGCGAAGCTCTGTATCCCCTTATCTATTTATTTCCTATCTTCACGCCTCACTCCCCAAAAAAGAACGGTATATCGCCACCGTCATCATTGATATTCTTCAAATGACCGAATGAGTCCATTCACCCCCCTCCCTCCTTGTCAAGCTTCGTCGCTTTGCAAACGATCGACTGCCGCACTATCCGTGCCATCTTCCCTTAGCCAAAGAGAAGACAATCGTTTTCCTAAAAAATACGCGTACTGTAATAGCCATTTTCATGCCTAGACGGAGCATGAAATGCACTCACTAACATGTTCGTGGCAAACCGCTTATGCAGGGAATCGCCAGATTACTCCTTTCTCCGGTAATATGTTCCGTCAAATGAGACGCCGGCTCCATGCCAGTAAAGGCATTCTGAACTTTCGCTGACCGTAATGGAATCCTTGTGCATATCAAACGTTAGTTGACATCCTGATTCAGCATCTTTATAAATCGCTTTATTTCCGTCTAGAACAGCGCTTCCCTCTAACTCTCCGACGGAATTGCCACTGACAACGAATAAATCAAAATGAAATGTGCCGTTTTCTACATTAGAAATATTTAACTCTGATTTTGTGCTCGGAATATTCCAAGAATATGTCCCCTCTATGTTGTGAGCAGGGCTTCTATATGGTTCGGGTATCAGTTCTGGCGGGATCTCGTTTAAATATTCCGATGTGTCGGCAAAAATCCCAACCAATGAATCGTCGTCAACGTATCTGATAAGATACACCTTTCTATTTTTATCGTAGCCCTCGCCAATGAACTCCATTTTGATATTTTCTGATGAAGCCACATACCGTTTGATTTCCTCTGTAGTTAAGTTTAAAGGTTCTTCAAGGTGTGTTTTTCCTTCTACATGATCAAGCTTCCAAACTCCATTCTCTTTTAATAACGTATAATACACAACATACGCTTCTTGTTCTAATTCATTATACATTTCAACAGTAGACACAACCATTTTTTTATCTGTTTTTTCCATCAAACGGAATCGAACGTCAAAGTCAGGATAATAAAAGAACCTTGCGTCACACCGACAATAGTATTCATCTGCTATGTCCTTTAAGTAACTGTCTGTATAACGTTCCGTTGCATATTTTAATAATTCGGGCCTTAAAATATTGAAGTCAGCCGGGTTGTCTTCATTATCCCAGCCATATCTTTCTCCTAAATTGCGGAAAGCATTCATAACGCCATAGACGGCATTTTCCACTGCCTTTTTTTCCGTTCCGTCAATAGCGGTTTGTTCCTGCCGATGATCAACTTGATTTTTTACGTCGACAGGTTCCTTCTTCTTGTCTGTAGGCATGGAATCGGATAGAGAAAGCGGGGTGCATGACGTAGCAATGAAAGACGAAATAAGCAAACTCATCATCCATTTTTTCTTCACGAAAGATCTGACCTCCCTCATGGCACTAAATGACACGACAAAGAAAATATATGCATCATGATGAGATAAACTTCATGTCCAACTGGACTTTCTTAGACTGGTGGGCTAGATCTCCGTGCGGTGCTCAGTTGTGGCAAAACGGCCGTTAAGCAATGGCTGCCAATTAATGTTCCCCAAAGAAAATCGTAGACGCATGCCATGAGTGGTTAGTATAGGAAATGCTGAGTTTATCTATACTTTTTCATATGGTTCCGGCCGATTTCTCCGCGCATAGTCGCTGTTATTTAAAAAAGGAGCAGCACAACACTGCTCCCATCTTATCTTAGTGCAAGATCTGTTATTTATACCATTGACATCCTACACATATCAAATAGACATGTTTGGTATGGTTATTGATTCAAAGTCACATCAAACTGGAACGGTTCAATGTTGATATCGTAGTTTTCGGAACTTCCTTCAAAATATAGCATGATCGTCTTTTCATTCGGATCAACCGCTGGAAAAGGAATAATCACGTCAACTGTTGCTTTCGGCAAAATATCCGAAGGAACTTCCGGATAGCCTGCTTCAAAGTTATCCGCTTTTTCATGCTGTGTATTTCCTACTAACAGCTTTGCATTATGTTCCCAGAAGTTAATTTTGTCGTTGCTTTGGTTGGAAATCGTCACATACGCTCTTGTTTCATCCTCGGCAACCTCAACTTTATTTAGTTTAACAATATAGCCATGCTGATTTATTTCTTTGTTTACCTCAATTGTTTTCAAAGGCTGTGAAAACGCTGTTATATAGTCGGTTTTTTCTACTTTCTCTGCATCAATGACAGGAGCAGTCACGGTTCCACCTAATGCATTTTCTCCTTCAAATGATTCCCTTACAGTTCCAACAACGTGGATAATATCGTCTGTTTTGACGTTCGTTTTCGGATCGGCAACAATAATCACATTTTGTTCACTATTTTTCGGATCAGCAAACGCTTGGATATACACGCCATCATCGCTCTTTTCTGGTTCAACGAAAACTTTGGCATAAAAATCGACTTTTGCTCCCTTATACTCATCAGCATTAGAAATCATTTTCGCAAATTCTTCTTTAGACAAAGGTTCTTTTGTTTCCTTCGTTTGGCTCTCTTTTTTGCCGCCAGACGATTGGGACGATGACTCAGATGAACACCCTGCTGCTGCTACGAGCAATAACACGAATATGAAAAGAAGTGATAGATGTTTTCTCATGTTTAACTTCCCCTTTCTTCTACATAGCACACTTGCTTGTTTTCAATGCTCATAATTTCCTAACATCTGTTCAATTGTTTGCTTGATCTCTTCGCGGAACTCCTCCGGCTTGATCACCTCCAAATATTGTGCTTGGCTCAGCAGCCACATTTTGATGCCACGCCCGTATACTTCAGCCTCTATAACAAACTTCTCTCCATCTTTTTCCACAACCTTTGCAGTGGGAAGGCGGTCTAAAATCGCTTGCAAAGATGACCCCCAAAAGCGAAAGGTGATTTTCATCAGTTCTCCAGCATGCATAAATTGCACCCGCTTGCGGAATTCCCCCTCTTCAAAGCGGTTTTTATAATCATAGCGAAAACGATCATTCGTTACTGTGTAACGAACGATACGGTCAATACGATAAATCGTTGGAAAGTCAAACTCATAATCTTCTAGAAAAGCAATGAGGTAAAAGTAATATTCGGAAAAAATAATTCCCACTGGTTTGACTTTCCGAGTAATTGGTGCATCGCTCCCTTCTTTCCTATAATCGATCACAACAACTCGTTTCGTATGTACGGCGCGACTTAACTCCCAAATGGCATCAATGAGCGGCCGGTTATGTTGAAGCGGTACATAGTGAAAACGCTCGTTTCGAACCACTTCTTGGATAAATCGTTGATTTTGCGGGTGGGATTGAAAAATGAGCTTTTCCAACATTCGATCCATCTCTTCTTTTGGCAGCGATCGACTTTCAAGCAAGATTTTAGAGATAACCAAAATTTCTTTGTTGGTTAGCCATTCCTCTTCGCTTTTCTTTAGTATATAGCCGTGTTTCTTCCGCTCATATTCCAACGCCATCAAACCATGAAACGTCTCGGCAATGTATGCGCGCAACTCATCGAGATCACGCTGAATCGTTTTTTCATTGACGCCAAACTGTTCCGCCTCCTTCTTTTTTGAAATCACCTCCCCTTGTCGAAGTCTTTCATACATGGATAGAATCCGTAGCGTTTTTGGTTGCTGATCATCCATGCTGATCCCTCCCACCTACACCGTCAAACATCCGATCAGTCTAATTTACTACAATATCACTAAAATAGTCCTGTTATATGCATTCAGCAATATATTACCATTTCCACCTGGACATTATATGTACTTCAAAAGAATTTTTGCATTTTTTGTAGGTTTGTCCAACCGATAGCAAGGATGCAAAACTTTTTCCTCAGATGAATCTTATATCGATAAACAGTTCCAAGGAGAAAAAGAATCGGCTTGCATATGTCAGAAAAAAGGGGGATAAATCGTTTCAAAAATGTTCGCCCCCTTCAACCAATCGTCGCTTTTGCTTCGCTTTGAACTAGAGAATGTCACTCACAGTCAAGAAGAAAAAACAAAAGCAGCCAATCGTGCACCATACACGATTGGCTGCCTGTTGATTGCCTAGCAGCGACCTACTCTTGCAGGGGCGCTGGCCCCAACTACCATCGGCGCTGGAGAGCTTAACTTCCGTGTTCGGGATGGGAACGGGTGTTTCCTCTCCGCTATCACCACTAGGCGATATGAAATTGTGGGATCATTCCCTCAAAACTAGATAACCGTTTTTGGGGGAAGAAGCCTCCGCTTTTCGTACTGTCTAGCTCCGGCCGCCATCGGCTCGCGACGCTTCGGTCCT
>Ga0310841_100715_pt1 | contig 17113 bp, 18 predicted proteins | sample SM_ome_9_FD_201311 | JGI IMG/M metagenome (GOLD analysis project Ga0310841, IMG submission 201311) | Sorghum-adapted microbial communities enriched on stacked mutant (SM) sorghum from Joint BioEnergy Institute, Emeryville, California... ...
CGGCCGGTGCGGGTCCGTGCGCGGTGACCATCGTGCCGAACCCTTCATCCGTAAATATTTCCAGCAGCAGAGAGTGCGGCACCCGGCCGTCGACGATGTGGGCGGCGCTCACCCCGCCCCGGACGGCCCGCAGGCACGCCTCCATCTTCGGCACCATGCCGGAGTGCAGGGTGGGCAGCAGCGCCTCGACCTCGTCGGCGCTGATGTGCGAGACGAGCGAGTCGGGGTCCGGCCAGTTGCGGTAGAGCCCGGGCACGTCGGTGAGCACGACCAGCTTCTGCGCGCCCAGCGCCGCGGCGAGCGCGCCGGCGGCGGTGTCGGCGTTGAGGTTGTGCACCACCCCGTTCTCGTCCGGGGCCACCGAGGCGATCACCGGAATGCGCCCGGCCTCGATGAGGTCGGTGACCGCCGAGACGTTGACCGACGCGACGTCACCGACCAGGCCCACGTCGACCGGGTTGCCGTCCACGGTGGCCGACCGCCGCTGCGCGGTGAACAGCCGGGCGTCCTCACCGGACATGCCGACCGCGAACGGCCCGTGCTCGTTGATGAGCCCGACGAGCTGCCGCCCGACCTGGCCGACCAGCACCATGCGGACGACGTCGATGGCCTCGGGCGTGGTGACCCGCAGCCCACCGCGGAACTCGCTGTCGATGCCGAGCTTGGTCAGCATGGCCGAGATCTGCGGACCGCCGCCGTGCACCACGACCGGCTTGATGCCCACGTAGCGCAGGAACACCAGGTCGGCCGCGAACGCCTTCTGCACCTCGAGGTTGTCGGTGGTCCCCGATCCGTTGCCGGCGGCCATGGCATTGCCGCCGTACTTGATGACGACGGTGGCGCCGTGGAAGCGTGCGAGCCAGGGCAGCGCCTCGATCAGCGTGCTCGCCTTCCCCAGCGCGATGCCGAGGTCCCGGGTCGAGACGGTCATGATGAGGCCTCCGCCGGGCGTGCGAGGTTGGATGACAGAACGTCGGTGGTTATGTCATGGCCGCCGGTGGTCATGTCGTGGGCGTCGGTGGTCATGTCGAGTACGCCGAGTTCTCGTGGACGTAGCCGTGGGACAGGTCGTTGGTCCACACCGTGGCGGTCTGGTCGCCCGCGGCCAGGTCGATGACGATGTGGACCAGGCGGCCGGAGAGGTCCACCGTGGACCGATCCTCGGCCGCGGCCCCGCCCCGGCAGACCCACACCCCGTTGATGGCCACGTCGACACGATCGGGCTCGAACCGGGCCGAGGTCGTGCCCACCGCGGCGAGAATCCGGCCCCAGTTCGGGTCGGACCCGAAGAGCGCGGTCTTGACCAGGTTGTTGCGGGCCACGGCCCGGGCCACCTCCACCGCGTCGTCCTCGGTGGCGGCCGACCGCACCTCGATGGTCACGTCCTTTGTGGACCCCTCGGCGTCGGCCAGCAGCTGCATCGCCAGGTCCTGGCACGCCGCCAGGACCGCGTCGTCGAGCTCGTCGGCCGAAGGGGTGACGCCGGAGGCGCCGCTGGCGAGCAGCAGCACGGTGTCGTTGGTCGACATGCACCCATCGGAATCGATGCGGTCGAACGTGACCCGCGTCGCCCGGCGCAGCGCGCGGTCCAGCGCGGCGGCGTCGGTCACGGCGTCAGTGGTGAGCACGGCCAGCATCGTGGCCAGGCCCGGTGCGAGCATGCCGGCGCCCTTGGCCATGCCACCGACCGACCACCCGTCGCGGACACTGTGGACGGTCTTGGGGCGGGTATCGGTGGTCATGATGGCGCGAGCCGCGTCCGGTCCGCCGTCCCGGTCCAGCGACCGGATGGCCTGCTCGACGCCGGCGGTGAGCCGGTCCATCGGCAGCCGCTCCCCGATCAGGCCGGTCGAGCAGACGGCGACGTCGGCCGCCCCGACGTCCAGGCCCTCCTTGCGCAGCAGCTCGGCGACCAGCTCGGCCGTCTTGTGCGTGTCCTGGAACCCGCCCGGCCCGGTGCAGGCGTTGGCCCCGCCGGAGTTCAGCACGACCGCACGGACCTGACCGCCCCGCAGCACCTGCTGACTCCACAGCACCGGCGCGGCCTTGATGCGGTTGCTGGTGAACACACCCGCGGCGGCCGCCTGGGGGCCGTCGTTGACGACAACCGTCACGTCGAGGTCGCCCGACGTCTTGAGCCCGGCGGCCGCGGACCCGGCCCGGAATCCCTGGGGCCCGGTGACGCTCACGCTCCCACCCTTCTGTATGACTATGCAGAAGACCGTATCAAGTTACACCACCCGGGGCAACCGAAATTGCACTCCGTGCCCAGCCACCCGAAAACGCACTCCGTACCCGGCCTCCCCCGCGCCAGCCGCCCGAATTCACCCGCGCCGCCGGGCGCTCCCGGGCCGGGCTAGGGGTTGACCCCGACCGCCGTGAGGCCGGTGGTCTCCGGCAGGCCGACCATGAGGTTGGCGCACTGGACCGCCTGACCGGCCGCGCCCTTGCCCAGGTTGTCGATCGCGCTCTGCACGAGCACCCGTCCGGAGTCGCGGTCGACCGTCGCCTGCAGGTGGCAGGCGTTGCTCCCCAGGGTAGCCTTGGTCCGGGGCCACACGCCCGGCGGCAGGAGCCGGACGAACGGCTCCCCGTCGTACGCCTGCGCCAGCACGGCTCGCACGTCCTCGGCCGTGACGTCCGGTGTGGACGGACGGGCGGTGACCGTGGCGAGGATGCCGCGGGGCATCGGCGCGAGCACCGGGGTGAAGGAGAGCGAGGTGGCGCCGGTGGCCTGCTTCATCTCCGGCACGTGCTGGTGCGTGCCGACCTTGTAGCCGGACAGGTCGCCCATGACCTCGCTGGCGAGCAGGTGCGGCTTGAGGCTCCGGCCGGCGCCCGTGGTGCCCGAGGCGGCCACCACGACAACGTCCTCAGGGCTCACGAGTCCGGATCTGATCAGCGGGGCGAGCGCCAGGATGGTCGCCACGGCGTAGCAGCCGGTCGCCGCCACCCGGGTGGACGAGGCGATCAGCTCGCGCTGGCCCGGCAGCTCCGGCAGGCCGTACGTCCACGTGCCCGCGTGCTCGCCGCCGTAGTACGCCTTCCACTGCTCCGGGTCGCGCAACCGGTGGTCGGCCCCGAGATCGACGACCTTGACGCCGTCTGGGAGCGTGGCCGCGACCGCCCCCGACTCGCCGTGCGGCAGGGCGAGGAAGACCAGGTCGGCCCCGGCCAGCGCCTCGGGGGTCGCCGGCTGGAAGGTCAGACCGATACCGATCAGGTGGGGGTGGACGCTCCCGACCGGCGCCCCGACCTGCGAGTGCGCGGTCGCCGCGACGAGCTCGAACTCCGGGTGACCGGCGACCAGGCGCAGCACCTCGCCCCCCGCGTACCCGCTGGCCCCGACGACCGCCACCCGGATTCCCATCGCCCTCACCTCACGTCTGCATGACTATGCAGAGCATCGTATCAGAATACAGGCGAGGTCGGGCCGGTCAGGCGCACGCTCGGCGCCGCCGTCACTCCGGCCGGTGGCACACCGCCTCGACGTTGTTGCCGTCGGGGTCGCGGACGAACGCGGCGTAGTAGGTCGGGGCGTACTCCGGCCACAGCCGTGGCTCGTGCAGCACCTCCGCCCCGGCCGCCACCGCCGCCTCGAAGAACGCGTGCACGGCCGCCCGATCCGGCGCGGTGAAGGCCAGGTGAGCCTCCCGGGCCTCGCCCGGGGTGTTCGTCGGGCCGATCCAGAACTCGGGGAACTGCGTGCCGTAGCCGATCTGGTCGTCGAAGTCGAGCACCCGCCGCCCGCCCAACGGCGCCAGCACGGCGTCGTAGAACGCCACGCTCGCCGCGACGTCCCGGACCTGGATCGATACGTGGTCAATCACGGAGGCCTCCACCGGTGGGATGCACAAGGTTTGTCGCGCCATTGTGCCGGGCCCCACCGACAATGAGGCCTCCGCGCCGACCTCAGGCGCCGCGCAGGACGGCCCCGTGACGCTGGGCGGCGACGGCGACGGCGGCGTCGCGGGCCGCCACCGCCTCCTCGGCGGTCAGCGTGCGGTCCGGGGCCCGCAGCACCAGCTTGTACGCCAGCGACTTGCGGCCCTCACCGACCTGCGCACCCGTGTACACGTCGAACAGCCGGATCGACTCCAGCAGCGGCCCGGCGCCGTCCACGATGGACTTCTCCACCTCGGCCGCGGGCACGTCGGACGGCACCACCAGCGCCACGTCGATGAGCGCGGGCGGGAAGTTCGACAGCCTCGGCGCCGGCGTGAGGCCGGGCAGCGGCACCGCCGAGAGGTCCAGCTCCAGCGCGCAGGTCCGCTTGGGGACGTCGAAGTCGGCGCAGACGGCCGGGTGCAGCTCCCCGGCGTGACCGACCACGACCCCGTCCACGCGCAGGGCGGCGCAGCGTCCGGGGTGCCACGGCATGGTGTCGGCCGCGGTCACCGAGATCGACCCGGGCTGCACCCCAGCGACGAGCAGCACCTCGCGGGCGGTCTGGATGGCGTCGGCCCAGTCGTACGCCCGGCCCGGACCCCACCAGCCCGAACGCTCCCACTCCCCGGCCGCCACCGTAGCCACGTGGTACGGCTGCGCCGGCACCGCGGCCTTGGCCTGCGCCCACTCCTCGTCGGTCGGTCGCCGGCTCACGTCGAGCACGGGCGGCGGGCCGGCGTCGGTGGGCAGGAAGACCAGGCCGAGCTCGTAGAGGGCCACGTCCCGGTTGCCCCGGCCGATGTTGCGGCGCAGCGTCGCGAGCAGCCCGGGCAGCAGGGTCGTCCGCATGTACGGTTCCTCGTCCGACAGCGGGTTCGCCAGCCGCACCGCGTCGGTCGGCCGGCCCAGCTTCCGCAGGGCCTCGGCCGAGACGAACGGCGCCGGCAGCACCTCGACGTAGCCCATCTCGGCCAGCGCCCGCCCGACCGAACGGCGCCGACGCTGGTCGGCGGTCAGGCCGGCCCCGGGCGGCGCGATCGGCAGCGCGCTGGGCACCTTGTCGTAGCCGTCGAGGCGGACCACCTCCTCGATCAGGTCGGCCGGGCGGAGCAGGTCCGGCCGCCAGCTCGGCGGGGTCACGGTCAGGATCGCCCCGCCCTCCGAACCGGCGCTCTCGGGGGCGCTGTTCGTCACCGTGCAGCCGATCTTCGTGAGCAGCTCGCCCACCAGCGAGGTCGGGTACGGAACACCGACGAGGCGGGACACCTCCTCGGCGTTCAGCGTGATGCTCGAGATCGGCGTCGGGTAGTTGAGGTCGAGGATCTGCTTGCTCGGCGTGCCGCCGCCGTACTCGACGAGGATCTGCACGGCCCGCTCGAGCGCCACCAGGGCCAGCTCCCGGTCGACCCCGCGCTCCCAGCGCTTGGCCGCCTCGCTGAACAGGTTGTGCCGGCGGGCGGTGCGGCTGACCATCGTCGGGTCCCAGTGGGCGGCCTCCAGCAGCACGTCGGTGGTGGTGCCCGGGATGACCTCGGAGGTCTCGCCACCCATGACGGCGGCCAGCGAGATCGGTCCGGTGTCGTCGCAGATCACCATGTCCTCCTCGGACAGCCGGCGCCGAACGCCGTCCAGGGTGGTCAGCTCCTCGCCGGCGTTGGCCCGCCGCACCACGAGCTCGCCCTTGATGCGCTTGGCGTCGAAGGCGTGCATCGGCTGGCCGAGCTCGAGCATCACGTAGTTCGTCACGTCGATGGCCAGGCCGAGCGTGCGCATGCCGGCCGTCACCAGCCGGCGCTGCATCCACTCCGGCGTCGGCGCGTTCGGGTCCAGGCCGGTGACGAGCCGGGCCGCGAACCGGTCGCACCCGACCTGGTCGACCACCGTGACCGGCCACGGCGGCTTGCCGCGCGTGGAGCCCTTGGGCGCCTTGCGCAGGCCGGGATCGGTGAACGGCACGTCGAAGGCGTGCGCCAGCTCCCGGGCCAGCCCGCGCACCGACATCTGGTAGCCCCGGTCCGGCGTGGGCTCGACGTGCACGATGATGTCGTTCAGCCCGACGTACGGCCGCGCGTCCTCACCCGGCTGGGCGCCCGTGGCCGGGTCGATCACGAGGATTCCCGAGTGGTCGTCGCTGACGCCCAGCTCCCGGCCGGAGCAGATCATGCCGTTGGACATGCGGCCGTACGTCTTGCGCGCCCCGATCTGGAACCCGCCGGGCAGCACCCCACCGGGCAGGATCACCACCACCAGGTCGCCCTCGACGAAGTTCCGCGCCCCGCAGATGATCTCCTGCGGGTCCCCGGTGCCGTTGGCCTTGCCGACGTCGACGGTGCAGAACCGGATCGGCTTCTTGAAACCGGTCAGCTCCTCGATGGTCAGGACCTTGCCGACCGCCAGCGTGCCCCGCACGGTGGCGCCCTGGTCCACGATGGACTCCACCTCGATGCCGAGGTTGGTCAGCGCGTCCTCGAGCTGCTCGGCGGTCAGGTCCGCCGGCAGGTCCACGTACTCGCGCAGCCAGGAGACGCTCACCCGCATCGCTACGCAACCTCCATGCCGAACGCCCGGGTGAACCGTACGTCGCCCTCGATGAACTCCCGCATGTCCGACAGTCCGTTGCGGAACATCAGCGTGCGGTCGATCCCCATGCCGAACGCGAATCCACTGTAGACAGTCGGGTCGACGCCACAGGCCCGCAGCACGTTGGGGTCGACCATCCCACAGCCGCCCCACTCGACCCACCGGGGGCCGTCGCGGTGGGCCTCGAACCACACGTCGAACTCGGCCGACGGCTCAGTGAACGGGAAGTAGTGCGGCCGGAACCGGGTGCGCGCGTTCTCCCCGAACATGGCCCGGGCGAAGTGGTCCAGCGTGCCGCGCAGGTGGGCCATCGTGATGCCCTTGTCCACCACCAGCCCCTCGACCTGGTGGAACACCGGCGAGTGCGTGGCGTCGGCCTCGTCGGTGCGGTACACCCGGCCCGGAACCACGACGTAGATCGGCGGCTTGCGCTCCAGCATGGTGCGGGCCTGCACCGGCGAGGTGTGCGTGCGCAGCACCAGCCCCGACCCCGTGCCCAGCTGGTTCTCGGGCGACTTCGCGACCAGCCCGTTGGCAAACTTCGCGGCGGAGCCTGATGCGCCGCTCGCAAGCTTCGCGGCGGAGCCTGATGCGCCGCTCGCAAGCTTCGCGGCGGAGCCTGATGCGCCGCTCGCAAGCTTCGCGGCGGAGCCTGATGCGCCGCTCGCAAGCTTCGCGGCGGTCGCCACCCAGAAGGTGTCCATGAGACCGCGCGACGGGTGGTCCGGCGGGATGTTCAGGGCATCGAAGTTGGCCCACTCCAGCTCGATCTCGGGGCCCTCCGCCACCTCGTAGCCCATCCCGACGAACAGGTCGGCGATGCGCTCCATCAGCGTGGTGATCGGGTGACGGGCGCCGCGCGGCCGCCGGTCGCCCGGCAGCGTCACGTCGACCGCTTCCTCCACCAGCATGCGGCGGGCCCGCTCCTCCTCCAGGGCGGCCAGCCGGGCGTCGTACGCCTGCTGGATCGCCGCCCGGGCCTCGTTGACCCGCCTACCCGCGTCGGCCCGGGCCTGCGGCGGCAGCGCGCCGATCTCCCGCCGCGCCAGGGACACCGGCGCCCGGTCGCCCAGGTGCTGGTGACGCAACGCGATCAGACCGTCCACGTCGGACGCCGCGGCGAACGCCTCCCGCGCCGCCGCCACCGCCCGGTCCAGCGCCGCCTGGTCCAGCAGCGCGACCTGCTTGGGGTCGTACACATCGCTGCGCCGGCTCATGACCGCCCCCGCCGGGCCTCGGTCGCGGACGGGAGCCGGCCCGTGCCCGCGGCGGCCGGCCCGGAGGCCGGCCCGCGCTGGGGCGCCTCATACGGTGTCGCTCGATTCGGTTGCTGACGCACGCTCATGACGGAGTCCTCCGGCGGTTGCCATCGCTGGCCGATCCTACGTTTGCTGCCGATCACGAGGTACGCCGGCGTGCTTCTCGCCCGCGTCCTCATCCATCCCGCGGCTTGGCCGCCGCCCGCCGGTGCGCGTCAGCGCAGGATCTCACCCCACACGCCCGCCACCGGCGGGCCGCATAAACAACCGGGGCTCGATCATGAGGGGACTCCTTCACCCGAGCACAGTGTTCACTCGGAGCGCAGTGCTCTGGCGGAAGCGTACAGGCAAACGGCCGCCGCCGCAGCCAGGTTCAGGCTCTCGGCGCGGCCGTGGATCGGTACCCGGACCCGGGCGTCGGCCAGTTCGGACACCTCCGGGGGCAGGCCGTGCGCCTCCGACCCGAAGACCCAGGCCGTCGGGCCGGCCAGTCGGCCGGTGTCGAGCAGCTCGTCCAGGTCGTGCTCGCCGCGCGCGTCCGCGGCGAGGATGGTGAACGCGGCCGACCGCAGGGCGACCAGCGCCTCCTCGGCGGTCCCGCCCCGCACCAGGTCCACATGGAACAGGCTGCCGGCGCTGGCCCGCACGCATTTGCCGTTGTAAGGATCGACACTGCCGTCGGGGAAGACCACCACCCCGGCGCCCGCCGCGTCGGCGGTGCGCAGGACCGTGCCGGCGTTGCCCGGGTCGGCGATCCCGGCCAGCACCACGGCCAGCCGCGGTTTCCGGGCCAGCGCGGCCGCCAGGCTCACGTGGCGGTGGCGTGCCACCGCGACCACGCCCTGCGGGGTCACGGTCTCGGCGAGCGCGGCCAGGCCGGCGGCGTTGACCGTCCGCACGTGAACCCCGCCGGCGGAAGCGACCAGCGCGCCGTGGTCGCGGCCGGCCTCGACGAACAGCTCAGTCACCGCGCCCGCGGCCAGCGCCTCCCGGACCACCTGCGGACCCTCCACAAGGAACAGTCCACTCTGGTCACGCTCCCGCCGGCGCTGCAGCTTGCGGGCGGCGACGACCCGCGACGACCGCGGGGTCAGCACGTGGTCATCCTCGCGCGGCGCCGTCTGGCCGCGCGGCAGCGCCCCGGCCCGCACCGCCTCGCCACGCGATGCGGCCGCGCCGCGGGCGGGCGCTCGGTTCCCGCCGGCGACGCGGCCGAACTCAGTCGCCACCGGTGCTCACGTCGACCCGGGGATCAGGCTGCCTGGCCCCGCTGTCACCGACCGGCCTCGGGCTCAGGCGGCCGCCCCCTGGGCCGGGAGAGCGGCCCGGGCCGCGGCGACCAGGCCGGCGAAGGTCGCGGCGTCGTTGACCGCGAGGTCGGCCAGGATCTTGCGGTCCACCTCGATGCCGGCCAGGCGCAGGCCCTGGATGAACCGGTTGTACGTCATGCCGTTCAGCCGCGCCGCAGCGTTGATCCGCGTGATCCAGAGCTGCCGGAAGTCGCCCTTGCGGTCCCGCCGGTCCCGGTAGGCGTACTGCATCGAGTGCAGCATCTGCTCCTTGGCCTTGCGGTACAGCCGGGAGCGCTGGCCCCGGTACCCGCTCGCGCTCGCCAGGACGGTACGGCGCTTCTTCTGGGCGTTGATCGCCCGCTTGACGCGTGCCACGTCTGTCTCTCTCCTTCACTGAGCCCGGGGCCAGCCGGTCGCCGGGACCCGGGCGGACTCGGGGGGCAAGGGGGGTCTTGGCGGACGGCGGTCTCCCGCGGGTCGCGGCCCGGACCGCCGAACCTGTCGGTCAGAGGCCCAGCAGCCGGCGCACCCGCTTGACGTCGACCTTGGCCATGCTGGCCGTCCCGCTCTGCCGCCGCGTCCGGCGGGAGCTCTTGCCCTCGAGCAGGTGCCGCTTGCCCGACTGCTCGGTCAGGAACCGGCCGCGGCCGGTGACCTTGACGCGCTTGCCCGCGCCGGTGTGAGGCTTGAACTTCGGCATGTCTTCACCCTTCACACGAACCACCGCCGGCGTCGCCACCCGGGTACCCCGGGCGTGGGCGGTTGCCCCGCGAACGCCGGCGCGATCGGTCCGTAGATCGTCGAGAACCCTCGCTACTGCGCGGAGGATTCCTCGGTGTTCTTCTCGCCCGGACCCGAAGCGGAACCGGACGAACCTTCCTCTCCTCGTTGCCGCCCGCTGCCACGGCCGGTTCGGATCGACTTGTGCGGGGCGATCACCATGACCATGTTGCGGCCATCCTGCCTCGCGGAGGACTCCACGTACCCCAGCTCCGAGATCTCGTCCTCGAGCCGCCGCAGAAGCCGGTAGCCGAGCTCAGGCCGGCTCTGCTCGCGACCGCGAAACATGATCGTCACCTTGACCTTGTCGCCCGCCTTCAGGAACCGCATCACGTGACCCTTCTTGGTCTCGTAGTCATGCGGATCGATCTTCGGGCGGAGCTTCATCTCCTTGATGACGGTCTGCTGCTGGTTGCGCCGTGCCTCCCGGGCCTTGAGCGCGCTCTCGTACTTGAACTTGCCGAAGTCCATGAGCTTGCACACCGGCGGGCGGGCCATCGGTGCCACCTCGACCAGGTCGAGGTCGACCTCGGCCGCCAGCTGCAGGGCGCGCTCCAGGGGGACAACGCCTACCTGTTCCCCCTCCGGACCGACCAGCCGCACCTCGCGGGCGCGAATCTGCTCGTTGACGCGGTGCTCGACGCTGATGGGGCCTCCTCCATATCCGAACCTCACCGGTTCCCGCTCATGCGGGCCGGTCTGTTGTCGGCCCACGAAGAAGGCCCTGGCGCATGCCAGGGCCCGCTCGACCGGTCCATCGCGCACCATCCGTACGCGGGCGCGTCTGCGCCACAGACCGGACCCGCCAACCTCGCGGCGACGGGTGGGAGCGGGGCTCCTCTTCGTAGTCGACGGCTCGCTCGGCCGGTGGCCGGGCTCACCGTCAGTCATCACGACGGGGCGTGATGGGGTCGACGCACCAAGCGTACCAGACAGTGGCGCTCATCCCAGCATCGTCGGCCCACGATCGGTGGCGCGGGGTTGATCGACGCAGGGTCGGTCGACGCGGTCAGCGGGCCGGCGCCGCCCACGCCAGCCGCGATGATCGCCGTGCGGCACCCGTCGCCCCGCGGAGGTTTCGCCGCCTCACCGCGATCATGATCCGTGATCGCCGTGCGGCGTGGGTGCGCGCCCGGGGACGTCAGCGCCTCACCGTGATCATCGCGGCACGGTGAACATCGTTGCGCGGCGCTCGTCGATCAATCGCCGCGCGGCGATCATTCCGCCGGACCGTCGGCCGGCCGGCTCGGCGCGGACTCGCGCGCGGCGGCGTGCAGCGCCCGCAGCGCCCGGACCGCCGCGACCGCGTGCTCCTTGTCGGCCGCCTGCACCGCCATGACCGCCAGCAGGTCGTCGTCCTCCAGCTCCAGGCTGACCCACGGGTTGCCCCGCTCGAACACGATGCGCCGCACCACGGCCCAGGGCAGCCGGTGGGTGCCGAGCACGTTGCGGACCTCGATCGTCTGGGCGTCGGCCACCACGCGGGGCCGGGTGAAGAGCAGGATCGCCCCGGCGGCGAGGAGCCCGAGCACACCCATGGCGATCTGGTCCCCCGGCTGGAAGACCCCCGCCGTGGGCGCGTTGTTGACCGGCCCCCGCAGCACGGCGCCGAGCACCGCGAAGAAGATCGCCACCAACGGGGCCAGCACCCAACAGACCACCCGCACGCGCCGCGGCCGGATCACCACTGGGGAACTACCCTCGCCCACGCTGCGAGTCTGCCACGCCGGGCCGGGCGCGCCGAACCCGCCTCGACCGGCGGGACGGCTACGGGTGCCGGTGGACGTCCCAGGGAACGACTAAAGGTGCCGGTAGACGTCCGCCAGGGTGAGCCCGCGGGCCAGCATGAGCACCTGCGTGTGGTAGAGCAGCTGCGAGATCTCCTCGGCCGCGCGCTCCGGGCTCTCGTGCTCGGCGGCCATCCACGCCTCGGCCGCCTCCTCGACGACCTTCTTGCCCACCGCGTGCACCCCGCCCTCCAGCAGGGCCACGGTCCGCGAGCCGGGGGTGCGCTCCGCCGCCTTGGCCGCCAGCTCTTCCCACAGCTCGTCGAAGGTCTTCACGGCTCGCCATTCTGTCAGGCGCCGTCGGGCGGACACCCACCCGACCACCCGACGGTGCGCCCCGCCCGGCCCCGGGGAAGGGCCCCCGGCCGGGGCGACGCGCGGACCGCCTCAGTGCAGCGGTCCCCTGCGAACCCGACCGACCGCCATTATCGTTGCTCCACTGGTCCGCCGGGGTTTCGCATTCTGGGAGGCGCACGTGATCAAGACGCTGCAGGGACTGCTCCAGGGATTCAAGGACTTCATTCTTCGCGGCAACGTCGTCGACCTGTCGGTCGGTATCGTCGTCGGCGCCGCCTTCACCGCCCTGGTCGAAAGCTTCACCACGGCCTTCATCAACCCGCTGCTGCAGCTCTTCGGCGCCACCAAGGAGCGCCCGGGCGGCGGTTTCGACATCGGCAGCGTCCATTTCCCGGTCAACACCTTCATCAACGGGGTCATCGCGTTCCTGATCACGGCGGCCGTGCTCTACTTCCTCGTGGTCACGCCGATGAACAAGCTGGCCGAGCGGCGTCGCAAGGGCACCGAGCCGGAGTCGGAGGCGCCCAGCGAGGAGATCCTGCTGCTGCGGGAGATCCGCGACGCGCTCCGCGGCGGGGCCAACACCGTGCCCGCGTCGCGCCGGCCGGACACCACCGACTGACCGTACGGTTCCGCCCCGGCTCAGCCCGGCCCGGGGCGACCGACCGCACCGGGCCGGCGCAACGGCCACGAATGCCCGACCGCGGACCGTACGATCGCCCGACGCACGCCGGGCCGGCAGCGGTCCCGGCGGCAGTGGCCGTGGAGGCGCCCCCCGCCGCGGTGGTGGTGATGATGATGATGATGTGGGCCGCTCGCGGCGACGGTCAGGGGCCCACCGAGCGGATGGCCAGGGCGGCGTCCAGCGCCGCGACCGTGGCCGACCAGCCCTTGTCCTCGGTCGAGCCGGGCAGGCCCGCCCGGGCCCGGGCCTGGTCGAGGGTGTAGACGGTGAGCACGCCGTGCGCCACGGGTCGCCCGGAGTCGAGCGCCACCCGGGTCAGCCCGTCGGTGACCGAACGGCACACGTAGTCGAAGTGGGCGGTCTCGCCCTTCACCACCACGCCGAGGGCGACGACGGCGTCGCAGTGACGGATCAGCGCCTGGGCGACGACGGGCAGCTCCACCGACCCCATGACCCGGACGGTCCGGACGTCGTCGACGTGGCAGGCCTTGGCCGCCTCCTGGGCCCGCGCCACCATGTGGTCGACGATGTCGCCGTGCCACGAGCTCGCGACGATCCCCAACCTGAGCCCATGGGCATCCACTGTGGACATGAGCGGCTCGCCGTACCCGGCCACGTCTCCTCCTTACTCGCTCTCACTCGCTCGCCCACGTCGTTGATCTAGGGCTTAGGGGGGTGAATTGATCTCCAATCACCACTTTATGCCCTAGATCAACGGGGAGGCGCTAGCCCGCCGCGGACACGTTCTCGTCGAGATCCTCGAGCAGGTGCCCCATGCGGTCGCGCTTGGTGCGCAGGTACCGCACGTTCTCCGGGTGGGGGCGGACCGGCAACGGCACGCGACCGGTGATCGTCAGGCCGTACCCCTCGAGGGCGGCGCGCTTGGCCGGGTTGTTGGTGAGCAGCCGCATCGAGCGGATGCCGAGGTCGACGAGGATCCGCGCCCCGGTGCCGTAGTCGCGGGCGTCGGCGGGCAGGCCGAGCTCGAGGTTGGCGTCCACGGTGTCACGGCCCTGGTCCTGCAGCTGGTAGGCCTGCAGCTTGTGCATCAGGCCGATGCCCCGCCCCTCGTGCCCGCGCACGTAGAGCACGACGCCGCGCCCCTCGGCCACCACCCGCCGCATCGCCGCCTGCAGCTGCGGTCCGCAGTCGCAGCGCAGCGAGCCGAACACGTCGCCGGTGAGGCACTCGGAGTGCACCCGGACGAGCACGTCCTCCCCGTCACCGATGTCCCCGTAGATGAGCGCCACGTGCTCGCTGCCGTCGGCCAGGTCCCGGTAGCCGGCCGCGCGGAAGGTGCCGTACTCGGTGGGGATGCGGGTCTCGGCCACCCGCTCCACCAGCCGCTCGTGCGCGCGCCGGTAGGCGATGAGGTCGGCGATCGTGATCAGCGCGAGGTTGTGCTCCTCGGCGAAGGCCTGCAGGTCCGGCAGGCGCTTCATGGTGCCGTCGTCGTTGACCAGCTCGCAGACCACGCCGACCGGCTCCAGGCCGGCCAGGCGGGCCAGGTCCACCGCCGCCTCGGTGTGCCCGGCCCGGCGCAGCACCCCGCCCCGCTTGGCCCGCAGCGGCACGACGTGGCCCGGCCGGCTCAGGTCGGTGGGCTTGCTGCTCGGATCGGCGAGGACCTGGATCGTGCGGGCGCGGTCGGCGGCGGAGATGCCGGTCGTCACGCCCTCGCGGGCGTCCACGGTCACGGTGTAGGCGGTGCCCCGCCGGTCCTGGTTGGTGACGTACATCGGCGGGAGCTCGAGCCGGTCGGCCGCCTCCTCGGTCAGCGGGACGCAGATGAACCCGGACGAGTACCGCACCATAAAGGCCACCAACTCCGGGGTGGCCTTCTGCGCGGCGAAGACGAGGTCGCCCTCGTTCTCCCGGTCCTCGTCGTCGACCACCACCACCGGCCGGCCGGCCGCGATCTCCTTGATCGCTTCCTCGATGGTGGCGAACTCCCGGCCGAACGTCCGCTCGGCCCCGCCCGGACTCCGCGGCGATGCTCCCGGCGTCGGCCACTGCTCCGTTGCAGTCATCCCGTTACTCCCACCTGTGATCGGTCTCCGCCCCGCCCGGCCGGAGAAGCCGCTGCACGTACTTGGCGATGACGTCCACCTCGAGATTCACCAGTGCTCCGGGCCCCTTGAGGCCGAGCGTGGTGCGGGCCAGCGTCGTGGGGATCAGGCTCACGGTGAACGACGCGGCCGGCGGGGGGACGGACGAATCGTCGGCGGGCTGGGCGGGCGCCGCCGCGTCCGTCACCGAGACCACGGTCAGCGACACGCCATCGATACATATAGAGCCTTTGGGAACCAGGTAGCGGGCCAGGTCGGCCGGCAGCGACACCCGGACGTCGGTCCACGCGTCGCCCGGCTCGACCGAGACGATCGTGCCCACGCCGTCGACGTGGCCCTGCACGATGTGCCCGCCCAGGCGCGAGGCGACGGTGACGGCCCGCTCCAGGTTCACCGCGTCGCCCGGACGCAGGGAGCCGAGCGCCGACCGCTCCAGGGTCTCCCGCATGACGTCGAAGCTCATCTCGTCGCCGTCCACCTCGACCACGGTGAGGCAGACGCCATTGACAGCGATCGAGTCACCGTCCTTGGTGTCGGTCACCACCAGCGGGCCGCGGACGCGCAGCACCGCGCTGCGCCCACCGGGGACCCACCCCAGCCCGGTGACCTCACCGAGCTCCTCGACGATTCCGGTGAACATGTCAGCGGCCCTTCGGCAGGGCGGTGATCCGCAGGTCCGGGCCGACCCGGCGGACATCGATGATCTCCAGATCCACGGCCTCGGCCAGGGTGACGATGCCGGCCGTGGACAGCGCCGGCTTACCGGCCCCGAGCAGCTTCGGGGCCACGTAGCCGATGACCTCGTCGACGAGACCCTCCCGCAGGAAGGCGCCGGCCAGCGTCGGCCCGCCCTCCAGCAGGACCCGCCGGCAGCCCCGCTCGTACAGGGCCTTGCCGAGCGCCCACAGGTCGACCCGGCCGTCCCGGTCGTACCCGAGCTCGGCGCCGGTGGCGACCCAGGTGCGGGCGGCCCCGTCCCGCACGCGGGCGTCGGGGGGCGTGCGGTTGTGCGTGTCGATGATGACCCGCAGCGGCTGGCGGTTGGCCAGGGCTCCGGCGTCGGTGCGGTAGGTCAGGTGAGGGTCGTCGGCGAGCACCGTGCCGACCCCGACGATGATGGCGTCGACGGTTCCGCGCAGCTCCTGCACGTCGAGCCGGGCGTCCGGCGAGCTGATCCACTGGCTCGTGCCGTCCAGCGCGGCCGACCGACCGTCCAACGTGGACGCGAACTTCCAGATGACGAACGGCCGCGGGTCACCGGCGGCGGCTCGGCGGGTCGCGGTGAGCCAGGCGAGGTTGCCGGCCTGCACCTCCGCCGCGCGTACGCCGCCCTCGACGTCGATGCCGTGCGACCGCAGGGTCTCGGCCCCGCCGGCGGCCACCGGGTTGGGGTCGTGCACGCCGAAGACGACGCGGGCGATTCCGGCGCGGATCAGCGCCTGGGTGCAGGGACCGGTACGGCCGACGTGGTCGCAGGGCTCCATGGTGACCACGGCCGTGCCCCCGCGCGCCCGCTCACCCGCCTCGGCGAGCGCCCGGACCTCTGCGTGGGGCCCACCCGCGTAGGCGTGGAAGCCCTCGCCGACCACCTCGCCGTTCACGTCGAGGATCACGCAGCCAACGACCGGATTGGGGCTCGTGGTGCCGAGCCCCCGGGAGGCGAGCTCGATGGCATGCACCATCGCGGCATCTTCGGCGGGCGTTACCATGCGTCCTCCGCCACAGTCCGTCACGGGGTACCGGCGCGCGGAGCGGGGTGACGGAAGAAACGCGGAGGAGCGGGCCCGCGTGGCTGCCATAGCACTCCGCGTCCCGCGTCGACCGCGCGCTGCCTCCCATCCGGACTGTGACCGTCGGCCTCAGGCTCTCACTGAGTCCACCGGTGACTGGCTGCCACCGGGTCGCGGGCTCGCCGCCGGGCCGAAGGCCCGAGAACGGCTCACCGCCGGTTCGGAATTCCACCGAGTCCCGCCAGCGCGCTGGTGGGCTATTGACCGAGTGTGCCACGCCGGGCCCCAAAGATGCACGTGCAGCTGAACCATCACCCTGCGAGTGATTGGTCACACCGGCCCCAGCCGCGGTAAGGGCCGGCGCCCGGACCCGCCCGTTGCTCCGCCAGGTTGGTCCCGGGCCGTCGACCCGGTGCGCGCCGGTCCGGGCTTCTCGGGGCGGCCGGCGCCGCTCGCCGGAGCGGCGGGGCTACTCGCCGGAGCGGCGGTCGACCGCCACGTACGACCCCGGCTGGCTCTTGGCCACGCTCTTCATCTCGGTGGCGTCGGCGATGATCTGGCGCGGGTCGGTGTAGGCCCGGCGGGTCGACAGCGCCACGCCGATCGAGACCGTGACCAAGCCGACGTCCTTGAGCCCGTCGCGGCGGCTCTTGACCGTGATGTACCCGCGCTCGCGGTCCTCCGGGTCGTAGAGCGCGTCGGCCGCCTTCTCGAACTCGGTGACCGCCTGCTCGGTCAGCGGCCGG
>Ga0310841_100717_pt1 | contig 17089 bp, 16 predicted proteins | sample SM_ome_9_FD_201311 | JGI IMG/M metagenome (GOLD analysis project Ga0310841, IMG submission 201311) | Sorghum-adapted microbial communities enriched on stacked mutant (SM) sorghum from Joint BioEnergy Institute, Emeryville, California... ...
TTGCAAGAACAACATGGCTTCCGGGGTGTCGAACTCCTTGCGCAGTTGATCGCTTACGAAGGTCAAGTAGTCCTGGTGAGAACGAGAAACGATTTTCACACAATCACCCAATTTTCTAGAGATAGGCAGTAAAAAAATGCCTTCTCGGCGATTGTTGGGGAGTTTCGAAAATGTCAAGAGGAAAGTTTGTTCGCATCCCTATTTTGGGGGTGAAACAATAAAGGACCCTGGCCAGAAAGCTAGAGTCCACAACGGAAATGAATTTCCGAGAAGCTTAATAAATTGTTTGGGGGGGATAATTATTATTTACTCTAGTGTCTTGGACCTTATTGGACAAACTCCAATCGTAAAATTAAATCGCTTGCGGGATCCGAACGGAGCCGAGTTGTTTGTCAAACTGGAAGGTTTTAACCCTGGTGGAAGCATGAAAGACCGTACTGCAAAGTGGTTGATAGAATCGGCAGAGGCCGCCGGATTAATTAGGAAAGGGAGTACTATAATTGAGTCATCTTCTGGAAATTTGGCAATAGGATTGGCTCTAGTTGCACGGGTCAAGGGTTACAAGCTGATATGTGTTGTCGATCCCAAAATTAGTGAGATGAATTTGCAATTACTCGAGGCACTTGGAGCTGAAGTTCGAATGGTTCATCAATGTGATGAACATGGTAATTATTTGGCTGCGAGAATCGAACTGGTGAAGCAACTTTGTGAATCGATCGAAAATGCATTTTGGACCAACCAATATGCAAATCCGGCGAATCCTCAAGCACATCAATTCTGGACTGCGCGGGAAATTTATGAAGAATTTGGGAGTGATCTGGATTGGGTGGTAGTTCCGGTCGGTACGGCCGGTTTGGCTACCGGTTGCAGTATGGGGCTAAAAAGTTTGATCCCTTCGATCAAAATCTTGTGTGTGGACGCGATTGGTTCGGTTACTTTCGGCTGCAAACCTGGTAAACGTTATCTGGTCGGGATTGGTTCCGCCATCGTTCCGGAAAATCTCAAGCCGGAATTATACGATAGGGTAACGCATGTCGGTGACTATCAAGCTTTTCAGATGTGCAGAAGATTGGCTCTTGAAGAAGGTTTACTGGTAGGGGGCTCGTCAGGAGCCGCAATCTATGCAGCTCTGGAACTTAGTAAAACGTTGTCTCCCGGACAGAAAGTATTGGCCATTCTTCCAGACCGGGGCGAGAAATATTATAACACCATTTTTTCTGATAGTTGGTGGGAAAAAACCGGCATTTCCGAGTTATCTACCACACATTTGTAAAGGGTGATTACCATTTCAAGTCTAATTGAAGCGATTCAAAACAAGATTTCCTTTGCTGGCGAACAGCTGAAAAAATGCCTTGAATATCGAAGAAAGTTACCTGAGTCGAGTCGAAATTTCCCTTTTGTTACCCGCAAAGGAAAGTGGGTATGGGCGGATAAGTGGTCAAACGGTTTTTTTATTGGTCAGTTACTGTGCATGTATCAGTTGGATGGAAATCCATGGTGGATTGAGGAGGCTGACCGCCATATTGATGCCTTGAAAATTTATCGGCATCGAGGAGATTTTCAGGACATTGGTTATATTCTCTATTATTCGTATGCATTGGGTTATACAATTACCGGTAACTCGCATTACCGGGATATCGCATTGGAAGGAGCCGACAGTCTATTTGAAGCAATGATGGAAGGAGGATACTTAAAATGCAAGTGGTTAGAAGACGGAGAACATTACGCAGGTATTGATTCCTTGATGAACATCCAACTTTGGTTATGGGCGTACAGGGAAACAGGCATTGCGGCTTATCGGGAATCTGCCCTCCGTTGCATTCGACATGCGATACGAGTCCTTGTTCGTCCCGATGGCGCAACGTATGAATATGTGCGAGTCGATCCGCGTTCGGGCGAATGGATTGAATCTTTCAACAAGAACGCTGCCCGCCCTGATTCGGTATGGGCAAGGGGGCAGGCGTGGGCGATATACGGTTTGATTCAGGCATACTTGGTATTGGGTGAATCGTCGATTATACCTGTGATTGAAAACCTGACGGAATATTATGCTCGCCATGCGCATACAGATTTGATTCCTTGTTGGGATTTGCTCATGCGCGATTCTGACACGCTGGTGGACGCTTCAGCAGCAAGCGTGATTGCATCCGCCTTGCTTCAATACGCACCGATTTCCCCGGACAGTAAGTATGCGAAATGGGGGGAATCGCTTCTTGAGCGTTTGCTGTCTCCGGAGTACCAGCCGAACCCGGAAAAGGGGCATGAAGGCATCTTGCTGCATGCAAGTACTCCACTCAGTGTGGTTTCGACACCGGGAGAATCTCAAAGTTGGGGGGATTATTTCTTATTGGAAGCCATGTACTCGTATAGAAGTGGAAGGAGTGAAAAATTATGAGAGCATCGGTGGGATCGATAGAATCGAGTGACCTTAAAATTGAAATTCATGACGATAGTCAATCGGTGCAAATTAAAAATATGGTTTCCGAGCTTGAAGACTCACTTGTAACAGAGATAATTATGGAAATATTGGAACGCACCGGTATAGCTGCTTATCGGCCGATTGTATATTTTAATGGGGCCAACCGATGGGTTATTGAAAGCCGATGCGAAGCTTTATTAAGTTTGTTGAAATCGGAGCATATACCGTTGTTGAAAGGAAAAGACACGAAATGAAAGGGAAAATGAACACACCGGTCGAACAGCGTATCTTTTTCTATGTACCGGGATATAAGCCTGCTTTCATAGAAGTCGCTGTCCATTCCATTAAAACCAATCTCATTTTATGCCTGGAGGATGGTACACCAAAGGACAAAAAGCATGAAGCACGTTATTTGGTGAAGGGTGCGCTGAAGGCGTTCGCCAACAAGTGCGACCGGTTTATTGTCAGAATAAATAGTGTGTACACCGACTATTGGCGGAGAGACATTGAAGCAATTCTCCAGCACCCGCCCAAGCGCATTCGCATTCCCATGGTAAACAAGCCCGAGGATCTCCTGCAGATTGATCACGTGGTCTGTGAAACGGCCCGGCGACTAAACCTCCCTGAGCTTCCACAATATGAAGTTATGATTGAAAGCCGTGAAGGTTTGCGAAACCTCAAGGCCATCGCAGCGACAAACGAAAGAATCTATGCTTTTACACTGGGAGCCGGTGATTATCTGGATGATGTCAAGAATTGCAGAAATCCGCATGAAGAACTAAAGAAAGCGAGGGAATATTTGGCTGGTACTTGTCGGGAGCTGGGAATTTACGCCTTTGATTCTACTTATATGAATTATAAAGATATTGACGGTTTTTACAAGGACTGCATTGCTTCAAGAGAATTCGGCTTTTCAGGTCGGTCGGTCATTCATCCGGATCAAGTGAACTTGGCCATTGAAGTTTATAGTCAAACCGGTTAATCCTCAGATCATTGTTAACGTTAGGGGAAATGACAATGTTCGATATCTTGGAAGTCCAGCTTGACGAGCCGCTACAAAAAAATGAAATTGGAATCTTTCAAAATCTGTTTTTGAAAGAAGTAAAGGCGCATAAGTTAATTGTTGATCCGGTAAACCGGCAATCGCTGACCATTTTTTACATTGGTCAGCCGGAGCCAGAACTTCGGCACATGGTGCAAACGTTCTTGGCTAAGTGGCAGAGCAGACAGAAAAGATATAACAGTGTGGAGAAGACTGATTTACAGACGGGTGAAGACTTCGACCGCTCGCGACTGCATCGTCTACGCTCTCTCTGTGAACCCCGGAATTCCGAGGATATATCGGATCAACTTATTGAACAGGAATGGGTGTATTTATTAAGAGGTCAAGAAATCAGTTTTAACCAAATCATGATACGCTTATTGAATGTATTTGATCAGTCTTTTATCAATTACTTCAATAATCGTTTGCGAGAAAGCGAACAACCATATGAATTTGAGGAACGACAATATTCAGCATTTATCCCGCGTTATTATTTGGAGAAAATGCACTATTTCGAAAACGCACCAGCTCATCTGTTTTTTGTATCTCATTTACAGCATGACGGAACCAAAATTGGGCAATTTTCAAAAGATGCAAAGGTTTTGGGGGGGCGCATTCCCGACCATGTTCAAGAATACTTGGAAAAGCCCGAACATGTGCTTCAATCGGCGCCTTGTTTTAAAGTGTACTTTGAGTTGGAAAACAAACTGCTTTCTGCCAATAAAATTTTTTGTTTACGCGGCCTCTCTTTTCGTAATGAGTCGAAGAACACCTTCTTGCTTGAACGTCTGTTAAATTTCAGTATGCGGGAATATGTGTTTGTTGGTTCACCTGAATTTGTCTTACAATTTTGTGATTTATCCTTGGAGTGGAGTATTCAATGGATGCAACAAATGGGTATAAAAGGGCACTGTCAGCCAGCTAATGATCCTTTCTTTATTTCCGACGAGTTGCGCGATCAGTTTGATATTCCCCGGCAAATCAAGTACGAAGTAAGAGCAGATATTCCGTACAAGCAGGACAGTCTTTCCATCGCCTCCTTCGATATTCACGGAAATTTTTTCTCCGAACTGTTCAATATTCGGAAACAGGACGGAGGGAAAGTTTGGTCCGGATGTATTGGTTTGGGTCTTGAGCGATCTGTATGGTGTTTTCTGCAACAATATGGTCTGGATCAACGGAATTGGCCGGAGGTAATTCTTCGTTGTCTATGAAAGCGACAAGAGCTATGGCTCATCAAATTTGTAGAGAGATGACCAAGGCGATTATGTTAGAAGCAATCATTTGGCCGTCTCCCGGGCTTGTCAATTTATGGGATTCCGGAAGTCATACCGATATGGATATCCGGACCTTCCTGACAAGCGCAAGAGCTATTCAGCCTTATCTATATGCTTCAACATATTGGGGTATCAGCAAGGGGACGCGACGGTTTATAGAAGAAGAATTTCCAACTTTGAAGATGATGGGGTTGAAAGCAGAGCGGGCCATGTTGCGTGCTACTCAAGGGGTTAATACCCATAAAGGCACGATATTTCTCGGCTTGTTGCTCTGTGCGTCGGCCGGAATGCATTTTCGTTGGCACGGACGGATCACGCCCGGTCCGGTATGCGCAACGGCACAACGTCTGGCCGCACGGAGTTTGGAACAGGAGCTTGTACAGTTGGGCAAGAGCAATAAGAATCCGATAACTACCGGTATTAGAGCATATCGGGAATTGGGACTGTTGGGGATTCGCGGTGAGGTCATTCGAGGCTTTCCGTCCATTCTACGCGTAGGTTTGCCTGCATTGAAACGAGCCATGCGGCGAGGCCATTCCTTGAGAGAATCTTCTGCACACGCGCTGTTGGCATTGATGTCTGTGGTGGAGGATACGACCGTGTTGAACCGGGTATTTGATCCGGGAAGAATCCGGTATACCCAAGAATGGGCGCGGCGTGTGCTGAGAGCGGGAAGCGTATTTACTCCTTTGGGACAACGTCTGGTCGCCGCTATGCACGAGGATTTCATAGCCCGATCCATTAGCCCCGGTGGTTCGGCCGATTTGCTGAGTATGTGTTTAGCGTTATTTTTTTGGGAGGTGAAGTTTGGCCATGCGCGAAAATCCGATTTTGATGGAGAAAAGCCGCCTCGCCTCCATTCGCGCCAATTGGGGAGCAGGTTTTCGGAGTGTTGTACAGATCATGGGGAACATTCCGGGAAACAAAAAAAATTTCCCTTACTCGAGGGAACTTGTTGAGTGGGGGATGATGCATGTTCAAATGTTCGCGTCTCGTGCTCGGATTCAATTCAAAGATGTACGGAGAATTCGAGGTGAACTGGGGTACGTAGTATTGCTTGCTGCCGATGAAGATCCTGTTCTTCTTAAACAGCTCTGTCTGGAGGCTGAACGGGAACACCCGCTTAGTCCTTATTGGGATCTTGATGTGTTTGACGGAAACGGGGAGAAAATTGCACGTTCGCAGTTGGAAAAGCCGCCTCGCCGTTGTTTCTTGTGTGAAGCGCCGGCTAAGCGATGTGCGTTTTTGCAGCTTCATCCGCCCTCGATTTTACAGTTAAAGATCAAACAAGATATTTTGGCTTATGGTCGTATGACACCGTTTCCCCGGGCAACCTTATCGGGTGGAGGGAATTCGGAATGGGAGAAGATAGAAGACATGTCTATGTAATACCGACCAATCGATTGTGTGAGGAATCCATCGCAAATTTGGCGGAAGAAATCATTTATGCTGAGCAGGTTTTTCCCGCACCGCTTTCCATGGTGGTTGTAGACGGCTCACCGGAGCCTATTGCCCGGCGTAACCGGGCTGCGTTCAACGCTGTAACCGAGAAATTTCAACGTTCCGACGTTTACTATTTTCAAACGAAACAAATAGACGATTTGATCAAACGAGTGCTTCGTTGCATGAACCTGAAAGAACGCGAAAAACTGCAGCCGCTTTTGACGCAGGAGGGGGTTTCCTACGGCATTGCCGCAAATCGCACGTTTTTGGTGGCGGCCATGCTGCAGTCCGATTTTTTGCACCGCCGTGACTCCGATGTTTACCTGCAGCGCGGGCCGGCTGGCGGTTGGCTTTTTCCGATCGAGATGGAAATGGAATACCTCGGAAAACCGGTGTCCATGTTGCCAAGTGTGATTCCTGTGCCGGAACGCTTTGTCGGTCATGAGCGGATTTACATGGTTGGGGGCGGGTATAGGGGCAATTGGGCGGTGGATTTTGAAGACCTGGCCAAAGCTGATTTGGAATCCGTCTACCGGCTGATTCATCTTGTGAAGCCATGGTCGACTTATGAAGAAATCCGGGAACTGGTCAATCGCCGATTCATCGAAGGGAGCAGAGAAGAATATGCCCGGGATGAGTTCATGTTCCCGGTCGACACTTTTATCGAGGTTGGGAATTTTTCCATTTACAAGATTTTTCAACAAATTCCGATTTCGCCCGCTTTGCTTACCTCCGGAACGGATTATTTATACCATGCGTTATTGAATAATGTTCACTTGCCCATGCTTTATCATAACCGACGGGTGGTACATCGGCATACCGGAGATCGTCAAGAAGAGGCGTGGATTTTTTCATATCATTCAAGATTGGCTATGTATCGTTGCGTAAACAAATATTATGCCCTGCTTTATAAAGAGATCTCCGCCAACCGGGAGCACTATTGGAATGACGACAAAGGCTTCCTTGCCGATCGGATCGGGGCATATTTGCTGGAGTTGTCCGAACGGAATTTGCAAGAGGAACAGATGAACGTTCTGGAATCCATGGTTGAAATTTACAATCGTTCCGGAATAGATAAATACGTACGTCTGGCCGAACATCTCTCTAAGCACCGTGCCATGATTCTTCAAAAGTCGGCGTCCGATGTGCGTGATCACGCATTCTTGACACTGGCATGGCCGCAGTTAATCAACTTCGCAAGCGAGCATGGCCGCGAGTTGTTGGCTTTTGTTCGGGAGCGATAAAAACGTTCAGCAACAGTATGAAGGAAAGGAAATGAAGGATGAGATATTTGAATGAACAGCATGTTCAAAGTATACAAACAGGGTGGGACGAATTAATCAAAGAGATTGGCAAGACCGTCGAAATTATGAATCGGGGCGATTATGCCCAACCTGTCAAACCTTATTTACGTTACCGAAACCAGCAAAATCGAATTATTGCCATGCCCGCCTATGTTGGGGGAGATGTCAATATCGCGGGTATTAAATGGATTGCCAGTTTTCCGCAGAATATCAAAAACGGACTGCCACGGGCGCACAGTGTGGTGGTTCTAAATGACGCTGATACCGGCGTACCGGTCTGCATCTTTAACACGGCGCTCATTAGCATATTGCGAACTTGCGCGGTATCTGGGCTTATGATTAAGGAATACCTGGAAGCTAGACCTTCGTATCGCCTCAACGTGGGAATAATCGGTTGGGGGCCTGTCGGTCGGCATCATTATCAAATGTGCAAGACCGTGCTAGGTGACCGCATAGACAAGATCTTACTCTTCGATATTATTACGGATATGCTGTACCAAAGTTTGCCTGATGATCCTCGGGTGGTAGCTTGCGACAATTGGGAAAATGTCTTTGAGAGTTCGGATATTTTCATTACGTGCACCGTATCGTCTTCCCGATATATCGATCGCAGGCCAAAGACGGGCAGTCTGTTGTTAAACGTTTCTTTAAGAGATTATCAACCATCTATTCTCGATTATACAAAGGCTATAGTCGTAGATGATTGGGACGAGGTGTGCAGGGAAAACACGGACATCGAATATTTCCATTTGCATTACGGTCTGAAGTCGTCTCAGGTTAAATCAATTCGGGATGTTGTTTGTGCCAAGTATTTTCATATGCTTTCGCCTGGAGAACCCATTTTTTTCAATCCGATGGGGATGGCGGTCTTTGACGTTGCTGTTGCAAAGTTGTTTTTTACGCGGGCAGTATCCGGCAATGTAGGAATAGAATTATAACATCCGGAAATCCTGAATGAGGATTGATCTTTAATGCTGAATGCATCGGTTGTTATCACAACCTATAACGGTAAGAAACAAATTCAAGCTTGTTTGCTGTCTCTGAATCATCAAATCTTGAAGCAAGATGAATCGTTCAATGTTGTGGTGGTGGATGATGGTTCAGATGACGGAACAGACGAAGTTATAGGCAAGCTCCGTTTAAACTATGACTGCAAATATTTGTACAAAGAACGGACGCCGACTTCCTCAAGAGCGGCTGCCCGTAATATGGGAATTCGACATTGTGACGGTGACATCATCATCTTCCTGGATGGAGATCAAATTGTAGGACCGACGTTCATTCAAGAGCATTTGCGCAGTCATCGATGGAATCGAGATATCGTAGTGGTCGGATTGCGCAATTACCTGAGTCCGGGGACAATCGATCTGGGCAAGTTAGCGAGAAGTTTTTCGCCGGATAATTTGCCTCCCGTTCAGAAATCCGACGGGCGCTGCCAAGTCTTCGCTCGATTTTCGGAAAATTTAGGTTTTATTCGTACAGCTTGGCATCTTGGATACAGTTGCAATGTTTCGGTGCGTAAGGCGCATTTGGACCGTGTCGGTTATTTTAATGAAGGGTTTATTGGATGGGGATTGGAAGATTGTGAGTTAATGTTTAGACTCTGTCAAGCTGGACTTCGTATGGTATTAAATAAGCACGCTTTGACCTACCACCAATATCACGAATCGGCTTGGAATGAGAGCAAATACCAACAATGGTACGAAAATTTGAAGTATTTCATCTCGTTGCATCCTCAGCCGGAAGTTTCCTTGCAAATTTTGCTGGATTCTTTCTTTGATCCCAAAAAGCGTCAGCAGCCATGGATTGATTATTATGAACGTTTTGAGCTTTCCGTTCGGAAACATAAGAACGAACCGGTTTGGGAGCGGGAAAAAATCTGTTACCTGGTGAACAGCAATCAGCGTGCAATCACAGAAATTGTGGCGGAAATTGCAAAGCACAGCCCCGAACAAATAGTTGTGGTCATTGACGACGCGGTTCACTCCGATTTGGACGTGGTCATCCAAACGCTGGAAGAAGCTCCTTGGTTGCAGTATTTTAGCGTTCCCGACGAGGAGCGAAAAATTCATCTGCTGAATCATTTTGTTCGCAACGTTCCGAAATTACACCTGTAAGTACGCTTGGTGCTCTCAAGATATCTGAAATTTCATGACTGGAGTGTTTTTCTATTAACGGGTTAAAAAATTACAAATTTATTTTTTCCAACAGCAAATACCGAAATCTTTATTTCATTAATTTATTGAATTCCATCCTGATTTCCATGATGGTTCCGGTTTTTCCGGTTTGGATGGTCGAAGAAGCGGGAATTTCTGCGGAAAATGTTTTCTTCTTGTTGTCCGCAACAGGAATTGTCGGGTTAGCGTTGAACGTCCTGATTGGACATTTGACTGATTTGATCGGTGGAAGAAAGCGAATCATGGAGGCCGGCATGGTATTATTTTGCGCAAGGGATTTTTTGTATTGTTTTTTTCCAAATATATTTGTCATTGCCGCAACCAGTTGGATTAACGAGATCAAAACGGGCGGTTTGGCATTTGCCGTTCTCCAAGAGTTAATTAAAAAACAAGCGCATGAAAGCATGCAGGGATTCATCACGTCTGCCGTTCGCACTTCGATTTCCATAGGCTTTATTGTGGGCCCGTGGATCGGAGTAAATCTGGTGTCCTTTTTTTCGTATTCTGTCTTTTTTATAATTCATGGAATTGTTTACATATTTCTGTTGATTTTTACTCATTTGACGTTAACGGAAGATCCGACTCTCCCCCGGGAAACCGCGAAGGTCAGGTGGAAGCTGAAATCGGATGAACTTAGGCTATTGCTTTTGACAGTCATCATCATTGTCTTGTTGTCAACGGGCAGCCAGACAAGCGGCGCTTTATTGGTTCTTGTTTTGGATAAGCTGCTCGAACCGTGGGCAATTGCCGCGATTATCAGCGTCGGCCCGATTTTTGAAGTGTTGATCATTCCCTTGGTGGGTTTGTTGAATGACCGAATAGGAACGAGAAAAACGCTGCTATTGGGCGGTGTGGCGGGTACGGCCTATTTTCTTTTGCTTGCGATCAGCAAGACGTTTGTGTTGCTTTTACTGCTCCAAATTTTTGGTACTCTCTATACCGCTGTGTTGTTTACGAGTTTGATATTTTTTGTGCAAAACGCTTTCCGAGATCGTTTGGGTTTCTCGTCTTCGCTCTTTTTTAGCGGGAATTCTTTATCCTCCATCATTGGCAATGCGTTGTTAGGGAGCGTGCTTGTCAACTGGGGATATGATGTGGGATTTTTGTTTTTGGGGGGCATGACCCTAGCGGGCGTATTTCTCGTTGTTTCCACCCGAGGCAAAACGAGCTTGTCTTCGTCCGCGATTGATGGTTGAACATTCGGGCAATCGAGCAGTCGGAAACCGGAAAAACGTTCCGGCATGAAACGCTCCGCTTTCCATTAGCGAAAAGTGAAGACCGATACGGTGGATGCCTGGCATTTGGCGGAGATGTTTTACCGTGGGGATCTTCATCCGCATCGAACCTGGTCGGAAGCCTTCACGGAACTTAAGAATCTGACGCGACAACATGAGTTTATGACCTCACTGCTTGTTCAAGCCAAGCTGAATGCCAGATCCTTGTTGGACCAAGTCTGTCCTGCCTATGAAACGGTGTTTGACAACCTCTTACATCACGTTCATGCCATCCTTGTGAAAGGCGAGCCCTATAAAAATATATTTCCGCATTTACCATCCAAGTCTCCGCACCACCGGAGGCTTCTTTGGGTTTTGTTGTTGTGGTCCGGGGAGGGTCGCGGATGCCGCACCGCCGTCCGGCCGGCATTCGGGGTTCGCTCCGCGTGGGGGCGGATGGCGAATGGCGGCGTCTTGCGGACGAATCGCGAGCGATGTCGTTCTGTGCTAGAATAGGATCACGAGATTTCCCATGACGGATGGAGCTGGATGACAGCATGCGGATCGAACACGGGCATCAATTCACCGAGCATCATCGTTATATCGTCTATCGCGATTTCTCGATGAGCCCGCTGGACATGAAGACGCTCAGCCTGATCTATCAGCCGATGATCGGCGCGCCGGCCGTCTCGCTGTATCTCTTGCTCTATCACCAGATCGACGAGGCGCGGACCGGTTACTCGCGGCCCGATGTGCAGCGCAGGCTGCTGCTCGGCCTCGGCGTCGGCCTCGGCGAGACCGGCCGGCGTCATCTGATCGACCAGACCTCCCGTCTCGAAGCCGTCGGGCTGCTGCAGACGCACCGGATCGCGCTGCCGGGCGGGGACGACATCCTGTACGAATATACGCTGGTCAGGCCGCTCGAGCCGGCCGAATTTTTCACGAACCCGCATTTCACGTTGCTGCTGCGGGACAAGATCGGCAAATACGCCGTCATCGCGCTGCGCGAGCAGTTCGAGTCGCCGGCTCCGGAAGAGCTGGATCAAGCCGGGGCGGCGCGGGAAGATCTCTCGGTTCCGTTCTTCGAAATCTTCCGCGTGCAGCCGCACAGCGCGGACGCCGAGCTGGAGCAGGCGCTGGCGGAGATTGCGACCACCCGCGAACCGGCGCCGGTCCAGCCGCCCGAGCCGTCCGCGGGCATCGCTTACGGCGAGCTGATTTCCGGGTTCCCTCAAAGCTCCGCCAACCGGCCGTTCGTCGAACGGCTCCGGACGGACAAGAACGGCATGGCGATCGTGAACTACGTCGCTTACAAATATGACCTTGACGTCGTGGACATGCGGCGGCTGCTCGACGAGTCCGGCGTCTTCTCGCCGGACGGCGCGCTCCTGTTCGACGAGCTGCAGCAGCGGGCCAGCATGTTCTACCGGCAGAACCGCAAGCTGGAAGAGGAGCGGAACCGGATCGCGGGGCGGAGCGTATCCAGCGCCGGCGTTCCGGAAGACGCGGCCCCGGACGATCCGCCGGAAGAAGTGCCGGTGTCGGAAGACGATTATTTGCCGGTTCCCGAATCGATGGCGGGGCGGTGCGACATCGCGCAGTACAACTTCCTGATGCGGAACGAGCCGCACACCCGCTTCCTGAAGCGGTTCTTCCCGGGAGCCGTGCCCGCCTGGCTGGACCGGGCCTTCGAACGGATCGACCTTCATTACAAAATGCCGCGCGAAGTGATCAACGTGCTCATCCATTACATACTCGGCATGAGCGGAACGCAGCGGCTGTCGGGCGACTTCATCGACAAGGTGGCCTCGAACATGCTGGCCAGAGGGGTCGATACATACGAGAAGGCGATCCGGTACGTGCGCGAGCAGGAGAAGCTCGAGCAGCGGATGAAGGAAGCGGAGCGCCGGCCGCAAGGCGCGCAGGGAGCGTCATACACACAGGCGCAGGGCCGCGCCTGGCGCGGCAGCCGGAGCGGCGGAACGCGCAAGCCGGCGATTCCGATCGTCGAGCAGCGGACGGGCGGCCGGCAGCTGACGCCGGAGGAGCTGGCGGAGGCGCTCCGGCTGGCAAGCGAGCTGGAACGCGAGTCGTAACAAGGGAGGGGCAGACCGATGGAATCGCTGGGGGAACTCATCAAGCGGTGGCCGCTCGGCGCCGGGATGCAGGCCGAAGCGGAGCGGCATCTGGACGCGCTGCTGGAAGAACCGGCCGTCCGCGAGCTGCGGGCGCGCCATCCGGAACTGACGCGGCGCGACCTGCGCCTCAATCTGAACCGGATTTATCAATATGTGAAAGAACAGCGCAATTGCGCCGCGTGTCCCGGACTCGACCGGTGCCCGAACGACATCGAAGGGTACTACACGGTGCTGGAGTGCGAGGCGCAGAGCGACAAGGCGCAGCTGTACGACCGGAAAGCCCCCTGCAGCCTGCTCAAGGCGCGTCAGGCCGAACAGCAGCTGCGCAGCCGGGTGAGGAGCTTCTACATCGACGAATCGGCGCTCGGCGGTTCGTACTCGCCGACCGAGATGGTCACCCTCGAGCCCGAGCGTTCGGCTGCCGTCAACCATCTGTTCAAATACATCAAGACGACGCGGGAGAACGGCCTGCAGAAGCGCGGGCTGTATCTCGTCGGCCCGTTCGGCACGGGCAAGACGTATCTCATGTGCTACATGCTGCACGAGCTGGCGAAGAGCGGGCTGTCCGGCGTCATCGTCTACGTGCCGGAGTTCGTCGAGGACGTGAAATCGATGCTGGACGAACCGGCCCGGCTGCGCGAGACGATCGAACTGATGAAGCAGACCGACCTGCTCGTTTTTGACGACATCGGCGCCGAGAACCTCAGCCCCTGGGTGCGCGACCATGTGATGGGCACGATTCTGAATTACCGCATGAACCGGAAGCCGACGTTTTACACGTCCAATCATGACCTGGACGCGCTGGAGCGGCATTTCAGCTTCACGAACAAGGACGGCGAGGAAGCGCACAAGGGACAGCGGCTGATGGACCGGATCCGCCCGTTCGTCGACCGGCTCTGGATCGGCGGCGGGAACAAGCGCGGCCTCACGTGACCGCCATCTTAAGAATGTACGCTTGTTCCGGCTTCTCCGGAGATGGTAAGATGCGGGAAGATGACAAAAAAGGATGCGTGCGGATCCGCACCGTGTCCGGAGAGGAAGGAACTGGTTACCATGCGCAAACATCGTGTCGTTGCGGCCGGCTGCGGGGGCATGTCCCGGCTGTGGCTGGATTACGCGCAATCCCGTGAGAATGTCGAGATCGCCGCGCTCGTCGACCTGTACGAAGAGACGGCGCGCCGGAGGGCCGCCGAGCTCGGACTGGACGTCCCGATCTTCACCGATCTTGCGGAAGCGCTGTCGAAGGTGGAGGCGGACCTCGTGTTCGACGTGACGATACCGGCCAGCCACAAGACGATCGTGACGACGGCGCTCACCGCCGGCTGCCACGTGTTCGGCGAGAAGCCGATGGCCGAGTCGCTGGAGGATGCCAAGGAGATCGTGCGCGTCGCGGGACAGACGGGAAAGCGGTACGCGGTCATGCAGAACCGCCGGTACAACCGGCAGATCCGCGCGCTGCGGGATCTGATCGCTGGCGGGACGATCGGCAAGGTCGGATCGATTCACGCCGATTTCTTTCTCGGGCCGCATTTCGGCGGCTTCCGCGACGCGATGGAGAGCCCGCTCATCGTCGACATGGCGATCCACACGTTCGATCAGGCCCGCTTCATCAGCGGGGCGGATCCGGTCTCGGTGTATTGCCACGAGTACAATCCGCCGGGTTCGTGGTATCAGGGCAACGCTTCGGCGGTATGCATTTTCGAGATGAGCGACGGTTCGGTGTTCACGTACCGCGGGTCGTGGTGCGCGGAAGGGTTCCCGACGTCCTGGGAAGCGGACTGGCGCATCATCGGCAGCCGCGGCACGGCGCGCTGGGACGGCAGCTCGATGCCGGAGGCGGAGGTCGTGGACGAGTCGGCGGAACCCGGCTTCATCCGGACCGTCCGCCGGGTGGAAGCGAAGGCCGCCTGGAACGGGCGGGAAGGCCATGACGGCTGCCTCGACGAGATGTTCGCCGCGCTGGAGGAGGGGCGTCCGGCGGAGACGGACTGCACCGACAACATCAAAAGCATGGCCATGGTGTTCGGCGCGCTCGAGAGCGCGAAGACCGGCCGCAAGGTGATGCTCGACCATCTGTGATCCGACAGCCAGGGTCCGCCCGCAGGTTTCACCGCCTGCCGGGCGGGCCGTTTGTTTTATCAGCGCAGTTTATAAGATCAATAAAAACTAACAAAAAATAGGTTGACGCCCCGGCTGGCGACCTGATATGATGCTTCTATAACCCGACTAAACATGTAGGAATAATCATTTAGTGACCGGTCAACCGGAGCAAATGAAGCCTCGTCCTCATCGCGCTGCGCCATCAGTCGGTACAGATTGAGAAGGGACGGCCGCCGGGCCGCCCGATTTTGGGGGAGTGTCGAGAATGAAATCAAAGATTTATCGGACGCTGATTTTGATTGCCATCATTGCCCTGTTGACCGCCTGCGGATCGGGCGGCGGCAACGGCTCGGGCAACGGACCGTCGACCGGTTCCGGGGGAGCGTCTTCCGATGCGAAACAAGAATCGCTGCCGCCGGTGGAACTGCTGAACGTTTCCTACGACCCGACCCGCGAGCTTTACGAAGCGTACAACGAGCTGTTCGCCGAGTACTGGCTGAACGAGAAGGGCCAGAAAGTGACGATCAAGCAGTCGCACGGCGGTTCCGGCAAGCAGGCCCGCTCCGTCATCGACGGGCTGGAAGCGGACGTCGTGACGCTGGCGCTCGGCTACGACATCGACGCCATCGCCGATGCGGGGCTGATCTCGCCGGACTGGCAGTCGCAGTTTGACCTGAACAGCTCGCCTTATACGTCGACGATCGTTTTCCTCGTCCGGGAAGGCAATCCGAAGGGGATCAAGGACTGGGACGACCTGATCAAGGAGGGCGTCGAAGTCATTACGCCGAACCCGAAGACGTCCGGCGGCGCGCGCTGGAACTACCTCGCCGCATGGGGCTACGCGCTGAAGAAAAGCGGCGGCGACGAAGCGTATGCGCAGGAGTTCGTGAAGGAACTGTTCAAGCACGTGCCGGTTCTCGACTCGGGCGCGCGCGGAGCGACGACGACGTTCGTGGAACGGAAGATCGGCGACGTGCTGCTCGCATGGGAGAACGAGGCGTTCCTGTCGCTCAAGGAATTCGGCGAAGACCAGTTCGATATCGTCACGCCTTCGCTCAGCATTCTGGCCGAACCGCCGGTCGCCATCGTCGACAAGGTGGTCGACAAGCGGGGAACGCGGGAAGTCGCCGAAGCGTACCTGAACTATCTGTACACCGAGGAAGCGCAGAAAGTGATCGGCGAGAATTTCTACCGGCCGACGCTGCCATCCGTGGCCGAACAGTTCAAAGACGTGTTCGTCGACGTGGAGCTGCTGACGATCGACGACGATTTCGGCGGCTGGCGCGCGGCGCAGGAGAAGCATTTCGCCGACGGAGGCATTTTCGACCAAATCTATACGCCGGGTTCCTGATCACCGGATAAATTGAACAGCCGTGAATCGGACGGGAGCTGACTTCACATGAAAGGTTCCAGAAAGGCCAGCGTGCTGCCGGGATTCGGACTGTCGCTCGGATTTACCGTTCTGTATCTGAGTCTCATCGTAATCATTCCGCTGGCCAGCGTCCTGATCAAGACGGCCGGAATGAGCTTCTCGGAGTTCTGGGCGGCCGTGACGAACGCCCGCGTGCTCGCGGCGTACAAGTTGAGTTTTCTGACCGCGTTCTTCGCGGCCGCCGTCAATGCCGTGTTCGGCCTGCTCGTCGCCTGGGTGCTCGTGCGCTACCGGTTTCCGGGCAAGCGGCTCATCGACAGCATCGTCGACCTGCCGTTCGCCCTGCCGACCGCGGTTGCGGGCATCGCGTTGACGTCCATCTACGCGCCGACCGGTTGGGTCGGATCGCTGCTTGAACCGCTCGGACTGAAAATCGCTTATACCCCGATCGGCATCACGATCGCACTGGTGTTCATCGGCCTGCCGTTCGTCGTGCGGACGGTGCAGCCGGTTCTGCAAGATCTCGACAAAGACGTGGAAGAAGCGGCCGTCATGCTCGGCGCGTATCGCTGGCGGACGTTCCGCCGCGTCATTCTGCCGGAG
>Ga0310841_100718_pt1 | contig 17075 bp, 12 predicted proteins | sample SM_ome_9_FD_201311 | JGI IMG/M metagenome (GOLD analysis project Ga0310841, IMG submission 201311) | Sorghum-adapted microbial communities enriched on stacked mutant (SM) sorghum from Joint BioEnergy Institute, Emeryville, California... ...
CGCGGATGCGGCGGCGGAGCTACAGAAAGATGTGCAGCGTCTGGAGGCGCACGATGTTTTCAAGAACCCTTTAAAGAAACTCCAGATCTCGCAGCGTGCGGAAAAGGACATACCCTGTGGTGAGGGCAGGTTCCAACGTGTGATGCGGGCAACCGCCGACTATGAGCGTGCGACCCCCGATATCGACGGCCATCTTGATCTGGCCGAGAGACTGATCGAAAACGCCCTGGTCCAGGATTTGGGTTACAAACTCGAATCCGACTTCAGTCAGTATGACGCCGAAGATGGCAGGTTCATCTACGCCGTGAAGGAGGAGCTGGGGATCCGGGCGTTCGTCTACGTGTCCCCGGATGCCCCTACCTGGCGTGTGCACGCGATGACCGCCTGCCTGCCGCGCTGACGGCGCCCGCTCTCAGTTCCAGATTCTGATTTCCTCCTTGGGCCGCTCACTGGACTGGGCGGTGGCCGCATCCTCTACCTTGGCATCCAGCTTCTCGTTCCGATCCAGCCAGATCTCGTATGGCGTCAGCTTCTTTCGTAACACCTGCTCCCACGTTTGGCCCGAGGCGTCGGCCTCCCGCTTGGCCTCGCTGAGGAGTTCGTCATACGTTTTCAGGCGGCCTGTCGTCTTGCTGATCAGTTCGGAAGGCGGGTCATCGGCGGGATAGCCTGCGCTGTGTAGGATGTGCGCCAAGTCATATTTTTGGCGTAGTACGAAGTTTGAGCGTGCGCCGGTGGCTTGTTCAACACCCGTTTCGAACCGTTCGACCCAGCCGTCAAGCTGCGCGCTGATCACATACGCCTTGGTGGCGTCCCACCCCGCCTTGATCAACTCGCCTGCCACCGGGATGCTGTCGATGCCCAAGGACGCGGTGTTCTTGATGAAACTCCGGATCAGGTCGTCGGTCGCGTCCCGCTCGCCTCGCACATCTATGGCCGCCTTGAACTCGAGCGTGGCAAGGTCGCCAAGCATCTGCGCTATGCGTCCAAAGTGGTTCTCATCGGAAACCGCGTCGGCACGGGCTGCCTGCGCCAAGGTGTCGCGCCGGAACCGGGCCGCGGCCGAGTCGAAGTCGTTGGTGAGTGCCTCGTCCCCGACGAAGGTGCGGAGGAAGCGGTAGGTGTCGCCTGGGCTTAGATAGAACGAGGGCGTGACGCCCGGAAGGTGCTTCCAGTGCTCCGGGACGGTCATGCCGGACTCGCGGTGCACGGCCTTGTCGAAGCGGGCGCCTGAGGCCAGTTCGTGGATGTAGGACTTGGCGAGGGTGGCCATGGAGTCGCGGGCATGTTCGGGGATGGTGTCGCCGAAGGTGCCTGCGGCCTTCATGGCGTCCAGGGCGAAGGCGGCGGCGGGTGGGCTGTGCCTGCCGGGCTTCTCGGTGTGCACCTCGGCGCCGGCCTCGATGACGCGGCCGAAGGCGTCGGCGATGTCGTCTCCGTGGCCGCTCCACCGGGCGTAGGCGAGGAACCGCCGCATCTTGTCGACCTGGGTGAGCTTGACGTCGTCCCCGCCCATGCGGGAGAAGGCGTCCCGGGCCGCCGCGCCGTCCCCGGCGAGGATCTCCAGGCCGAGGCTGACGAGGTCGGCGGGCAGGCCGAGCGCCTTCGCCTCGCCGGTCCCGGCCGCCCGCCACTCCTGGTACGGCGTGCGCACGAAATCGTCGAGCACCAGCGCGCGGGCAGCCGCGCTGCGCACGTCCGAGGGCGCGTCGGCGTGCCGGAGCAGGGCGAGCCGGTTCCACGCGACGGGGCGGTTCGGGGCCGGGCGCAGCAGGTCGCTCTTGACCTTGCCGAACGCGGGCACCAGGACCGGCGACCGCAGCGCCGCGCCGAGGGCCTTGCCGAAGGCGGCGACGTCCTCCTTCGCGGTCGGGCTTCCGGTGCTCGCGATCAGCGTGGGCAGGTTGTCGCGGATCTTCGGCGGTAGCAGCGCGAAGAAGGCGGCGGCCGCGTGCGGGTTCTCCGCGAGGCGTTCGATCTCCTTGATGTGCGCGTGGACGAGTTTGCCCTGGAACTCGCCGCTGAAGTTGACGAAGATGTCCTGCCCGTACATGCGGGCGAGGCTCTGCGCGCGCTCGTAGTCCGCCAGCCGGTCCGGCAGCCGCAGCATGCCCGGTTCCGCGCTTGCCCCCAGGCCGGGGTCGGCGTTCAGCGCCCGGATGAGCCGTGCTCGCTCCCGGAGCATCGGCACCTGCCCGCGGCCCCACTCGGCGATGTCGGCGATCTCCCGGAGCGCGGGGGCGTGGATGCCGTGCTCGCGCAGCCTGCGGTCGACCTCCTGGTGGAACGCGGCCAGCCGGTCCGAGCCCGTGGCGAGGACCCCGGCGAGGCGGCCCATCTCGTCGGGGTCGATGCCGCAGAACTCACTCGTGGCTCCCATGGAGCGTCCCTCCCGGACAGGTCGATGCCGGGCACGGCACCCCGCGCGGGCGCGGCGACGGCCCGGCCGTACCGCGTGTCACAGCCTGCCGCTGCGCTGCCTCCGGATGGCGTCCGCCTCGCTCTCGGTGACGAGCTCGGGGTGGCGCCGCAGCTCCGCCTCGATCGCGGCCGTCACCTGCCGGGTCGCGGACGCCAGCCGGCGGTGCCGGTCCTCCAGCTCGTCCCGCCACCGCCGGGCGGTGGGCCCGGTCCACACCTTGCCCGACCCCACCGCCTCCGCGGCGGGCCGGTAGGCGTCGCGGGCCTCGCGAGCCCGCTCCGCCACCTCGGCCAGCAGCGCCTTCAGCTCCACATGCCGAGGGTTGGGCACCATTCGCTCGGCCATGCCGTCCCTTCCCGCCACGGATTTACCACTCGCCTGGCAAACGAATTATCCCCGCCCGCCGGTTCAGGTCCGCCGACGAATCACCACCCGGCATACGGCCGCACCATATGAGAAATCCTCCACAGAAACCGCCGCGCTTTTCGGGCGGAAATTTCCGTCATTTCGGGCCAACGCCCCGCTGTACCGGAACCCCGCTGCGTCACGGGCACTGGCCGCGGGGCGGGGTCCAGCCCGCGCACGCGGTGAGCAGGCGCTCCAGGTCCGGCTTCGACACCGTCTCACTGCCCACGATCGCGTTGTGCAGGTAGCGGTGGAACGCGCGGCTGAACGCCGGATAGTCGGGTACGGCGGGCCGCGGCCGGGCGTTCCGCAGCGCACGGTCGAGCACCCCGGCGAGCTCGCGCAGGTCCCTGGCGTCGGCCGTGTCGGCCTTCTCCACGGCGTCGTCCGCCCGCTCGCCCGGCTCGCCCCACAGCTCGGTGCACGCCGTGGCCGAGGTGTTGTTCCGGTCGTACACCTCGGTACGCACCGGCACGTACCCGCTGCGGGTGAACAGCAGGCACTGCCGCCGCGGATCGGTGAGGAACCGCACGAACTCCCGCGCCTCCTCCTTGTGCAGCGCGTTCCTGGGGATCACCAGGTTCTGCCCGCCCAGGACGGCCGCGCCGCCCGACGCGCCGGGCGGCGCGAACAGCTCGGTGACCCCGACCTTGTCCCGCAGCACCGGGTCGGCCTTGAGCACCGCGTAGGCGTACGGCCAGTTCCGCATGGTGAGGACGCGGCTCTGCATGAACGCCTTCAGGCTCTCGGTCTCCTGGTACTCGGTGGACGCCGGGTGGATCACCGTCCGGGTGGTCTCGTCGACGAGCCGCTGCAGCCCGGCGACCGCGGCGTCGTCGAGCACCACCTTCCGGCCCTCCACCCGCAGCGTGCCGCCCGCGGCCCAGATCGCCTCCATGCCGTTGACGGTCAGGCCCTCGTAGTCGGCGAGCTGGGTCACCATGCCCGCCGTGACCTTGGTCTTCGCGCTCGGCAGCAGGTTCTCGATCGTGCGGTCGCGCAGCTCGTCCCAGTTCCGCGGCGGCTCGGGCATCAGGTCCCTGCGGTAGAACAGCAGCCCGACGTCGCTCTTGAACGGGATCCCGTACTGCCGGCCGTCGGAGCCGGTGCCGGTCCACCACGGCCCGGGCAGGAAGTTGTCCGGCCGGAACTCGCCGTCCGGGAACGGCTCGAGGTAGCCGCCGTCGATGAACGTGCGCATCCACACCACGTCGAGCAGGAGGATGTCGTACCGGCAGCTCCCGAGCTGCTGCGAGGCGAGGGCCTCGCCGTACTCGCTGTTCGACCCGCCCGAGATCTCGATCAGCGTGACCGACGGCCCGCCGGGGTTGCGCCGCTCCCACTCCTTGATCAGCTCGTGCCGGTGCCGCCCGGGATTGATGTCCTCGCCGCTGAGCATCACGATCCGGTTGTCCGCCGGGTCGCGCTCGCAGGCGTGGCCGTACCGCTGGTGGTACGGCACGAGCGCGGACACCGTGCCGGCGAGCGCGCCGGCCGTGGCGAGCGCGGCCAGCCAGCGCAACCGGCGGCGGCCCCCGGCGCTCATCGGGCCTCACCCTCGGCGCGCAGGTCGGCGAAGAGCCAGCCGATGAGCTGGTCGGTGGTGGATTCGCTCGCCGCGTAGCAGCGGGACATGACGTCGTGCTCCTCCAGCCGGGCGATGTCCGGCTCGTCGCATTCGCGTTCGCCGATCGCGACCACGAACACGCGCGGCCGGTCGGCGGACGCGGCGAGGCGCCGGGCGAGCTCGGCGGCGTCGATGCCGCCGCGGGTGCTCCGCTCGCCGTCGGTGAACACGACCACGGCCTGGTTGACGCCCCGGCCGCGCAGCCCGCGCGCCGCCTCCTCGATCGCGTCGTACAGCGGCATGTGGCCCGAGCCCCGGCTGTCGAAGGCGGCGAGCCGCTTGGCCGCCTCCTCCCGGTTCTCCCCGCTGAACGGCACGACCGGCTGGATCTGGTGGAGGCGCGGGCCGCCGGGCTCGCCCTCGGCGGGGAACGCCGCCACGCCCGCCGAGTCGGCGGCGCCGAGCAGCCGCAGCGAGGCGTCGATGAGCTCGCGGGCCCGGTCGAGCCGGGAGACGTTCTCCGCGGTCGGCTTGTTCATCGATCCGGAGCGGTCGACGATGAACGCGAGGGTGACGGCCTGCCGCGCGCTGGGGAACTCCTCGAGCGTGCGGGCGAGCTCCTGGCCGCGGAACCGGCGCACCGGGACCTCGGGCTCGATGATCGGCGGCAGGTCGCCCACGGCCTGCCCGGCGGTGCTGCGGTAGCCACCCGCCGAGGCGAGCCGCTCCGCCAGCCACCGCCGCCACCGGTCGATCGCCTCGTCGCGCCGCGGGTCCGCCTCCTTCCCCCAGGTGACGCGGACGAAGGGGTGGTCGGCCCCGTGCGCGTCCGCCGGGTGGAAGGCGTGGTAGGAGACCGGGGGACGGCCGCCGGGCCGCGGGCAGCCGTCGCCGAGCGGCTCGCCCCGCTCGTAGTCGAGCCACGCCTGCTCGGTGACGATCACGGCGGTGGTCGAGGCGCCGGAGGTGCGGATCGTGCACAGCAGGTCGCGCAGGCCGCTCACCGGGGTGCCGAGCGAGGTGATCCGCCGTTCCAGGTCGCGCAGCGCCTGGGTGTTCCCGCGCGGGATCCCCCGGTAGAGGTCGACCGTGGCGAGCAGCCCGGCGACGGAGAGGCCGGGGTCGGGCCGGGCCACGGTGAGGCCGGACCGGACCGCCGCGTCGATGAGGTCGCGCCAGGACGGCGAGCCCGCCTGCGGCAGCTGGCTCTCGATGCGCTGCCGGTACCGCTTCGGCGCGGCGAACACCATCGGCGTGTAGGCGAGCGAGCCCATCACCTCCAGCTCGGCGTCCCTGGGCCGCAGCGCGAGCACGTGCTCCACCTCGGCCGTGGATGCGGGGAGCCACACGTCGGGGCGGGCGCCGAGCAGCGTGGCGACGGGGGAGTCGGTGCCCACGCTCGACGGGCCGGACCACTCGCGCAGGAACGCCTGCCGTACCACCTCGGCGGAGGACTGCGTGGAGAGGGTGATGTGCGCGAGCCGGCAGCCCCGGTTGTTCTCCGGCGAGACCGCGAACTCGTCGGCGAGCCGCCGGATGATGTCGCGGTTCTCGGCGGAGGTGAGCACGCGCAGCTCGAGCGGGCGGCCGCACGGCTCGCCCCAGCCCGGCGCCACCCGGGTGGTCACCCAGGTGGTGGCGAGCCAGGCGGACGCGGCGAACCCGGCGATGACCACCACGTGGGCGACGAGGACGCGCAGGCGGCGCAGCACGGCCGCGGCCGGGATCCACCGCCTGGCCTGCCTGGGGGCCCGCCGCGGCCGGGTGCGCAGGCGCAGCCGCCGGGCCACGGCGGACAGGAGCGACGCCAGCGGCTCGATCGCCTCCGGCTGCAGCCGGAGCAGCTCCGCGACCGCGACCAGCACGACGAGCAGGCCCACGAGGGAGAGGAACGGGGCCGCGTCGCCGCTGTCGATGAGCAGCGGGGCGAAAATCTCGATGACGAACAGCGTCACACCGCCGATCAGGGGCAGGACGATACGCCGCGCATTTTTGTGGCGCTTTCCGCCCCCCGGCCCGCTCATCGTCACGTAACTCTTGGCGTTCTGTCCCCGTCGACAGCCTTCACCGTTCACGAAATTGAACGGTTATGCCCCACAGTATGTCACCGATACGAAATGTACGACTTGATAAACGAGTGGTAACGTCTCGATTTCGCCGCGGCCGATATGGGCTCGGCCGAAAACATGACTTTCAGTCAGTCCGAATTCGAAGGTCGCTGGGTACGCCCGCGACCTGGGCGGCGGGGCGAGCCGCGGACTCACAGGGCGAGGAGATAGACCCCGAGCGGGACGAGGGAGCCGACCAGGCCCCCGGCGATCACCTGCGCGACGGTGTGCGCGCCCAGCGCGACGCGGGCCGCGGCCACGAGGACGGTGAGCGGCCAGGCGAGCGCGGCGGCGAGGCCGCCGAAGGTGAAGGTGAGCACGGTGGCCGTCCCGGCCGCCACGGCCGCGTGCAGGCTGATCTTCCAGAACGCGGTGATCGGCACGATCACGGCGAGCGCCACCAGCATGCCGAGCACCAGCACCACCACGGCCGGGATCGCCCCGAGCAGCAGCAGCGCGCCGAGCCCGGCAACCACCGAGCCGAGCGCGAGCACGAGCGGCCGAACCCGCTGGTCGCGCCGTGCGATGTGCTTGTCGGTGAGCCGCCCCGCGCGCACCCCGGCGAGGATCACCGCGTACGGCACGGCCCCGCAGAACAGCGACGCGACCAGGCCCCACAGCGCGCCGGAGAACTCCGGCCAGGTGGCGTGCCACCCGATGGCGAGCGGCAGCGCCATCACCAGGTGCGCGGGGGAGAGGATCTCGCTCACCGCCCGCGCCCACAGCGGCCCGGGCCGCGTCGCGGGCGGCATGGGGCCGGGCTGCCGGGCGCCCGGCGGCGGGGAGGTGGTCACGATCCGTCGCACTCCTCACGCGCCGTTCCACTGGTCCGGCCGCGCCCGGGTCCTCGCCGGTACGGCCCGCAGGCGACGATTGTCCCACCCGCCCTCCGAGTACCCGGGCATTTCACCTTTCGTGCCGCCATAAGCGCAGGAAAAAGAACGTCTCGCCCGTCGCGTGCCGCCTCCGGCCGCGCCCGCCGGTGTGCCACACGCCCGGCGCAGCCGTGCCGCAGGCCGCGGCGACGCCCCGGCCCCGCCGCACGCCCGCCGCCCGGTGGATCCGCGGCCGCCTTCCACGATGTGGGAACGCTTGTGCGACCCGCGGAACCGTGCCCGGTCGCCCCGCGCGGCCGCGCACCCCGGCGGCCCCGCCGTACCCGCGCCGCACGGCGGGCCGGGAATGTGCGATCGGGCCGTTGTTCGGATCAAGGCCAGGCCTTAATGTCGGTTAGTGATCCGGAAATGTCGCCCCGGTCCGGGGCGTCCTGGCGGGTGCCCGGAGGATGCATGACGGTCCGTGCGCGAGTGGTGATCATCGGAGCCGGCATCGTGGGATGCGCCCTGGCCGACGAGCTCACCGCCCGCGGATGGACCGACGTCACCGTGCTCGAGCAGGGGCCGCTGTTCGCCACCGGAGGGTCAAGCTCGCACGCGCCCGGCCTGGTCTTCCAGACCAACCCGTCGAAGACCATGACCGAGTTCGCCGCCTACACGGTGCGCAAGTACGCCGGCCTCACCCTCGACGGGCGGCCCTGCTTCAACCAGGTGGGCGGCCTGGAGGTGGCGACCACCCCGGAACGCTGGCAGGACCTGCACCGCAAGCACGGCTGGGCCGAGGCGTGGGGCGTGCCCGCCGAGCTCGTCGGCCCGGAGCGCTGCGCCGAGCTGTGGCCGCTGCTCGACCCGGCGAAGATCCTCGGCGGCCTGCACACCCCGACCGACGGCCTCGCCTGGGCGCTGCGCTGCGCCGAGGCGCAGGCGCGCCGCGCCATCGACCGCGGCGCCCGCTTCCTCGCCCACCACCGCGTGGTCGGCGTCGACCGGCGCGGCGGCCGGGTCACCGGGGTGCGCGCCACCACCGGCGACGGCACGACCGAGACGTTCCCCGCGGACGTGGTGGTGTGCGCGGCCGGGTTCTGGGGCCCCGCGGTCGGCGCGCTCGCCGGGGTCACCGTGCCGCTGCTGCCGCTCGCCCACCAGTACGCCAAGACCGGCCCGGTGCGGGCGCTCGCCGGCGACTGCGACGAGCAGGCCGAGGCGGTCCGCCCGATCCTCCGCCACCAGGACCGCGACCTCTACTTCCGCCAGCACGCCGACCGGCTCGGCATCGGCTCGTACGCGCACCGCCCGATGCCGGTCCGCCAGGACGAGATCGCCGCCAAGGCGACCGGCATGCCGTCGGTGCAGGCGTTCACCCCCGAGGACTTCGAGCCGTCCTGGCGCGACGCGGTCGAGCTCATGCCCGCGCTCGCCGAGACCAAGGTGGAGGAGGGCGTCAGCGGGATCTTCTCCTTCACCCCCGACGGCTTCCCGCTCATCGGCGAGGCCCCGGACCTGGCCGGGTTCTGGGTCGCCGAGGCGGTCTGGGTCACCCACTCGGCCGGGGTCGCCCGCGCGGTCGCCGAGTGCCTCGTCGACGGCCACCCCACGGCCGACCTGCACGAGTGCGAGCTCGGCCGGTTCGAACCGGCCCGGCTCTCGCCCGCCTACATCGAGGAGCGCGGCCGCCAGAACTTCATCGAGGTCTACGACGTCGTCCACCCGCTCCAGCCGATGGAGTCGCCCCGCCCGCTGCGCACCGCCCCGTTCTACGTGCGCCAGCGGGAGCTCGGCGCCTTCTTCCTCGAAGGCGGCGGCTGGGAGCGCCCGCACTGGTTCGCCGCGAACGCCGCCGCCCTCGACGCGCTGGTCCGGCGTCCCCCCGCGCCGGGCGAGACCGTGGGCGACGGCACCCTGCCCGCGCAGGACCGGCACGTCGGCCGCACCCTGCGCGACGAGTGGGCCTCGCGGTACTGGTCGCCGATCGCCGCCGCCGAGGCGATCGCCACCCGTGAGCGGGTCGCCCTCTACGACCTGACCCCGCTCACCCGCATCGAGGTCTCCGGCCCCGGCGCGCTCGGCCTGCTCCAGTACCTCACCACCAACGACGTCGACCGCCCGGTCGGCTCGGTGACGTACACGCTGCTGCTCGACCCCGGCGGCGGGGTGCGCTCCGACCTCACCGTGGCCCGGCTCGGCGAGGAGTTGTTCCAGGTCGGCGCGAACGGCAACCCCGACGTGGCGTGGCTCGCCCGGCACGCCCGCGACTGGCCCGAGCCGGTGCACGTGCGCGACATCACCGCGGGCACCTGCTGCATCGGCGTGTGGGGCCCGCGCGCCCGCGACCTGGTGCAGCCGCTCACCGACATCGACCTGTCCAACGACGCCTTCCCCTACTTCGCCGCCCGGACCGGGTACGTCGGCCAGGTGCCGGTGACCGCGCTGCGCGTGTCGTACGTGGGCGAGCTCGGCTGGGAGCTGTACGCCACCGCGGACCTGGGCCTGAAGCTGTGGGACCTGCTGTGGCGGGCGGGCGAGCGGATCGGCGCGGCCGCCGCGGGCCGGGCCGCGTTCGACAGCCTCCGCCTGGAGAAGGGCTACCGGCGCGCCGGCGTGGACATGACCACCGAGCACAACCCGTACGAGGCCGGGCTCGGCTTCGCGGTGCGCCGGGACAAGGACTTCGTCGGCCGCGCCGCCCTCGAGGGCGTGACCGCCGAGACCGTGCGCCGCCGCCTCGTCCCGCTGCTCACCGAGCGGGTGGTGATGGGCCGCGAGCCGGTGTACGCCGAGGGCCGCAAGGGCGCGGTCGGGTACGTCACCAGCGCGGCCTTCGGGCACACGATCGGCCGCGCGATCGCCTACGCCTGGCTGCCCGCCGAGCTCGCCGAGCCCGGCACGAACGTGACGGTGGCGTACTTCGGGCGGCCGGTGGCCGCGCAGGTCGCCGCCGAGCCGCTGTACGACCCGGAGAGGGCGAAGATCACATGCTAGGGGCCCGCCCGTGAACGAGTCACCCCACCCCGACTTCCTGTGGCGCAACCCGGAGCCGCGGCGCGCCTACGACGTGGTGATCGTCGGCGGCGGCGGGCACGGCCTCGCCACCGCCTACTACCTGGCGAAGAACCACGGCATCACCGACGTCGCGGTGCTCGAGAAGGGCTGGCTCGCCGGCGGCAACATGGCCCGCAACACCACGATCATCCGGTCGAACTACCTGTGGGACGAGAGCGCCGGCATCTACGAGCACGCGCTCAAGCTGTGGGAGGGCCTCGCCGAGGAGCTCGACTACGACCTGCTGTTCAGCCAGCGCGGCGTGCTCAACCTCGCCCACAGTCCCGCCGACGTGCGCGAGGGCATGCGCCGGGTGAACGCGAACCTGCTCAACGGCATCGACGCCGAGTGGCTCGACGCCGACGAGGTGAAGAAGTTCTGCCCGATCGTCAACACCTCGCCGGACGTGCGCCACCCGGTGCTCGGCGCCACCCTGCAGCGCCGCGCGGGCATCGCCAAGCACGACCGGGTCGCCTGGGCGTACGCGCGGGCCGCCGACCGGCTCGGCGTCGACCTCATCCAGGGCTGCGAGGTCACCGGGTTCGACATCGCCGGCGGCCGGGTCCGCGGGGTGCGCACCAACCTCGGCCGGATCGGCGCCCACCGGGTGGCGCTCGCCGCGGCCGGTCACTCCTCGGTGCTCGCCGCCCGCGCCGGCATCCGGCTGCCGCTCCAATCCCACCCGCTGCAGGCGCTCGTCTCCGAGCTGCTGGAGCCGGTGCTCGACTGCGTGGTGATGTCGGGCGCGGTGCACGTCTACGTCAGCCAGGCGCACAAGGGCGAGCTGGTCATGGGCGCCGGCATCGACGCCTACAACTCGTACGGCCAGCGCGGGTCGTTCCACATCATCGAGAGGCAGATGAGCGCCGCACTGGAACTCTTCCCGATCTTCGCGCGGGCGCGGGTGCTGCGCACCTGGGCCGGGATCGTGGACGTCTCCCCGGACGCCTCCCCGATCATCGGCCTCACCCCGGTGGAGAACCTGTTCGTCAACGCCGGGTGGGGCACCGGCGGCTTCAAGGCCACCCCGGGCAGCGGCTGGGTGTACGCGGACACGATCGCCAACGGGCGGCCGCACCCGCTCGCCGAGCCGTTCGGGCTCGACCGCTTCACCACCGGGGCGCTCATCGACGAGCACGGCGCGGCGGCGGTGGCGCACTGATGCTGCTCATCGACTGCCCCTGGTGCGGGCCCCGCGACGAGATCGAGTTCCGGTACGGCGGGCAGGCCGGGGTCGCCTACCCCGAGGACCCGGCGGCGCTCACCGACGAGCAGTGGGCCGAGTACCTCTACGTGCGCGACAACCCCAAGGGCTGGTTCCACGAGCGCTGGTTCCACGCCGCCGGATGCCGCACCTGGTTCACGGTCCGGCGGCACACGGTCACCCACGAGATCAAACCGGGCGGGCCGGACGGGGCCCCTGAGCCGGGCCGCGGCCGGGACGCCCCGGACCGGCGCAGGCGGTTCCCGCGCGGCCTGGCCTGACCGGGCCCGGCGGGCGAGCACACGGCGAGCGAGCAAGGGGTGGGATGCCACGTGGGCGGACATGACGGCGGGACGGCGCAGCCGTACCGGCTCGCGACCGGCGGGCGGATCGACCGCGGCCGGACGCTCCGCTTCACCTTCGACGGGCGCACCCTGACCGGGCACCCCGGGGACACGGTCGCCTCGGCGCTGCTCGCCAACGGGGTGCGCGTCGTCGGCCGCAGCGTCGACCTCGGCCGCCCCCGCGGCGTGTACACCTGCGGGGTGGAGGAGCCGAACGCGCTGCTGCGCATCGACGCCGAGCCGATGGTCGCCGCGACCACCGTGCCGCTGCGCGACGGGCTGGCCGCGGCCTCGCTGCGCGGCAAGGGCAGGCTCACCGAGCCGGACGGCGCGGCGGGCCGCCACGACAAGGCGTACCTGCACTGCGACGTGCTCGTGGTCGGCGGCGGCCCGGCCGGGCTCGCCGCCGCGCTCGCCGCCGGGGTCACCGGCGCGCGCGTCGTGCTCGTCGACGAGCAGGAGGAGGTCGGCGGCGACCTGCTCGGCTCCCGGGTGCGCATCGACGGCGCCCCGGCGGCCGAGTGGGTGGCGGCCGTGCTCGGCCGGCTCGCCGCCCTCCCCGAGACCCGGGTGCTGCCCCGCACCACCGCGCTCGGCTACTACGACCACAACTACCTGGTCGCGCTGGAGCGCCGCGGCCCCGACGCCACCCGGCTGTGGCACATCCGGGCCGTCCGGGTGGTGCTCGCCACCGGCGCGCACGAGCGGCTGATCCCGTTCCCCGGCAACGACCGGCCCGGCGTGATGCTCGCCAACGCCGCCCGCACCTACGCCAACCGGTACGGCGTGCTGCCCGGGCGGCGCGCGGTCGTGTTCACCTGCGCCGACTCCGGCTACCTGGCCGCGGCCGACCTGCTTGCCGCGGGCGTGGACGTCGCCGCGATCGTCGACCCGCGGCCCGGCGACGGCCCGGCCGCCGCGGCCGTGACCGGCCGTGGGGTCGAGGTGCTGCGCGGCGCGGCCGTCACCGGCACCGGCGCCGGCGATCAGGGCGTGCTCGCCTCGGTGACCGTGCGCGCGGGCGGCCACGAGCGGGTTTTCGAGGCCGACCTGCTCGCGGTGTGCGGCGGCTGGAACCCGGCCGTGCACCTGTTCGGCCAGTCCCAGGGCCGGCTGCGGTTCGACGACGACCTGCAGGCGTACGTGCCGCACCTGTCCGCGCAGGCCGAGCGCTCCGCCGGGGCCTGCCGCGGCGTGTACGGCACGGCCGCGGCGATCGCGGACGGCTTCGCGGCGGGCGCCCAGGCGGCCGAGCTGTGCGGGTACGCCCGCCCCGGGCGCTGGGCGGCACCGCCCACCGACGAGCCGGACGGCCCGGCCGAGCCGACCGCCCCGCTGCGCGACCTGGTCGAGCACGAGCCGGCCCCCGGGGCGCACCGGGAGGCCTTCGTCGACCTGCACCGCGACGTCACCGTCGCCGACATCCGCCGGGCGCTCGGCGCCGGGCTGCGCTCGGCCGAGCACGTCAAGCGGTACACCACCGCCGGGACCGGCGCCGAGCAGGGCAAGACCGCGGTCACCTCGCCGGTGGTGTCGGCGCTGCTCGGCGACCCGGCCGGGCCGACCACGTTCCGCCCGCCGTACACGCCGGTGTCGTTCGCGGCGCTCGCCGGGAAGGACCGCGGCATGCTCTCCGACCCGGCCCGGCTGACCGCGCTGCACGACCGGCACGTGGCGCTCGGCGCGGCCTTCGAGGACGCGGGCGGCTGGCTGCGGCCCCGCTGCTACCCGCGGCCCGGCGAGGACACCGCTGCGGCCGTGCTGCGCGAGTGCACCGCGGTGCGCACCGCGTGCGGCGCGCTCGACGCCTCCACCCTCGGCAAGATCGACGTCCAGGGGCCGGACGCGGGCGAGTTCCTCGACCGGGTCTACACGAACACGATGTCCACGCTCCCGGTCGGCTCGTGCCGGTACGGGCTGATGTGCAGCGCCGACGGCACGGTGTTCGACGACGGCGTGGTCGCCCGGCTCGCCGAGGACCACTTCCTGGTGACCACGACCACCGGCAACGCCGCGGCCGTGCTCGACCGGCTGGAGGAGTGGCGGCAGACCGAGTGGCCCGGCCTGCGGGTCTGGCTCACCCCGGTCACCGACCACTGGTCCGTGATCACCGTCGCCGGGCCGCGCTCCCGCCGCGTCGTCGCCGCCCTCGCCCCCGGCCTCGACCTCGCCGGCTTCCCGTTCATGACCTGGCGCGAGGCCACCGTGCTCGGCATGGCGGGCGCGCGGATCCTCCGCGTGAGCTTCTCCGGCGAGCTGTGCTACGAGATCCACGTGCCGTCCTGGTACGGCGCGGCCGTCTGGGACGCGGTCCTCGAGCTCGGCGCCGTGCCGTACGGGACCGAGGCGATGCACGTGCTGCGGGCCGAGAAGGGCCACATCCTGATCGGCCACGAGACCGACGGCACGGTCATCCCGCACGACCTCGGCCTGGCCCGGCTCGTCGCCACCGGCAAGCGGGACTTCATCGGCAAGCGCTCGTTCGCCCGCCCGGACGCGCGCCGGCCGGACCGCAGGCGGCTGGTCGGCCTGCTGCCCGAGGACCCGGCCGCGCTCGTCGACGAGGGCGCCCAGCTCATCGCGCCGGACGGGGACGGCCCGCCGCGCCCGCCGGTGCGCATGCTCGGCCACGTCACCTCGTCCTACCGCAGCGCGGCGCTGGGCCGTACCTTCGCGCTCGCGCTCGCCACGGCCGCGCCGGGGGACCGGCTGGTGGCCTGGTCGCGCGGCCGTGCCGTACCGGTGACCGTGGTCGACCCGGTCTTCTACGACCCGGGCGGCGCGCGCCGCGACGGCGACCCCGCCGACCGGGACCGGGCGCCCGAGCCGCCGCCGCGCCCGCTCGCGCCCGCCGCCGCGCGTAGCCCGCTCGCCGGGTACGCGGAGCGGTTCGCCGCGGCCGGGCCGGGCACGACCATCCGGGAGATCCCGTTCCTGCGGATGTGGGAGGTGCGCGCCCGCGCCGTGCCGTCCGCGCCCACCGCGGACGTGCTCGAGCTCGGCCCGGGCTGGTGGCTCATCGTCGGCGACGAGGAGCCGGTGGTGCACCACGGCTGCTGCGTGGACGTGTCGGCGCAGCGCACGGTCATCGAGCTGTCCGGCCCGGACGCCCGCGAGGTGCTGCTCACCGGCTGCCCGATCGACCTCCACCCAAGCGCCTTCGAGGTCGGCCAGCACGCCCAGACCCTGCTCGGCCAGGCCCCGGTGATCGTGCAGCGCACCGCCGACGACACCTACCGGCTGTACGTCCGCGCCTCGTACGCCGCCTACCTCGCCGACTGGCTGCTCGACGCCTGCCGGGCGGAGGTGGCGGCGGCGTCCTGACCGTGCCGTCCCGCTGTGCCGCCCGAGCGTGCCGCACGGCGGGTCACCTGGCCTCGATGAGCGGGGCGTCGTGCTCCCGCCGGGCCCACATGGCGCGGCCGAGCCGCGCCGGTGCGGAGACGCCGCAGGCGTGCGCGATCCTGCCGTCGCGGGTCTCGAGCACGAGCACGCTCACCACCCGGTCGCCGATCACGGCGATCATGGCGGGGGAGCCGTTGACCACGCCGGCGTGGCGGGCGGGGGAGCCGCCGATGCGGCGGCGCTTGTGGTCGGTCGGCTTGAACAGGCCGCGCATCGCGGCGGCGAACCGCTCCGGGGCCGGGAACACCAGCGGCCTGCCGCCGAGCCCGCCCGCGTCCGCGATCCCGGCCCGCCGACGCCTGGAGTCCTGGCCGGGCAACGCGTACGTCCGTGATCTGGGCGAGCGGGTGCGTACCGTCGCGGTCGCTTGCGCCTGCCGAGGTGCTTGTCGCGCGACCCGGCGCGGCGTGCACCCGGGTCAGCCGTTTCCGAGCATGCTCGGCGGGACCTCCCGCCTGGTGCCGCGGAGTTGCGCCTCCAGGTCGGCGATGACGTCGTCGATCGCCGTCTTCAAAAGATTCCGGTGGTGGGCGAGGCCGTCCCGGAACGCCCGCGCGGTCGGCCCGACCCAGACGGCCTGGGAGGTGAAGGCGTCGAACGCGGGGTCCAAGGCGGCCTGCAATCGCCGGCCACGCGCCCGGACCAGCGCCAGCGTGCGTTCCAGTTCCTCATAGCGAGGATTTGGAACGAGCTTTTCCATGGTGGTTCCTGCCTATTCGCGCCTTTTGGTGAAGAGTCGGCGTTCCTCTCCGGCGACGTTATGCGATTTCAGTGGCGTCGGCCAGCGGCGGGAGAAGAACGGTATGGCGGGCGGGCGCAACGCGGCGTGTCGCACAAAAGAACGGTGAGACGACGCTCTGAACCTGAAAGCATGACGCCGCCAGGTCGGCGGATTAGACTGTGTGACGATTGTCGGAGCGTGACGCACATCGTCGTGTTTCTGCTGGTGGTCGGTTTGGCCGCGGCGTGAAGGGTGCGGCGGCGCAGGCCCTGTCGGGAGCTCGATTGAGCTTCTTTGGCTGCCAAGGGATGGGTCGGACGCGCCCTTTCCCTGGCCTCGGTCGCGTGATCACTCGGCCACGCAGCCCGGCCTTTCCCGCACGACGATCACAAAACCGGTATTAGGTCCCCGGCCAAGGGAGCAGGTGATGGCATTCTCCTTACGCCGCACCGCTGGGCTCGTATCCGTCGCCTTGCTCGCTCTGGCCGGATGCGGCGAACCGGAATCCGATCGGCCTACTGCGGCCCAGGCGGGGGCGACACTCAAGGAGCACATAACCCAACTGCTCGATAAGGTGGGGGCCTCCGACGTGCAGGTCACCGATCCTGGTGACAGTGACATTCCCTGCGGCGACGGCAAGGCCAAGAGGACCTATGGCGTGACCGCCACCGAAAACGTCGGATCCGGCGACTCCGGGGCGATTCTCCTGGCCCTGGTCGGTGCGCTGGACGAGGTGGCGGAATACGACGCGGTGGGCGAGGCGAGCGACGCGTCCAGGCGGGAGCTGAGGAACGCCCGCCACCACACGCGGATCATTCTGGAGTCGCCGGGGAATCGCCGGATCGTCGTGCGGGGCGAGACGAGCTGTCTGGCGCAGTAGCGCTCACTTGTACGGGGAGATGGCGGGATCCTCCGCGTCGTCCTTGGCGCCGCGGAAGATCAGGTCGAGCCATTTCGCCGCCTCGCCGAGCTCGGTCTTCGAGGTGCCGCCCGAGCCGTTGGCGATGAGCCAGTTGTTGAGGTT
>Ga0310841_100724_pt1 | contig 16993 bp, 18 predicted proteins | sample SM_ome_9_FD_201311 | JGI IMG/M metagenome (GOLD analysis project Ga0310841, IMG submission 201311) | Sorghum-adapted microbial communities enriched on stacked mutant (SM) sorghum from Joint BioEnergy Institute, Emeryville, California... ...
CCGATGCGAATGGTGCGCCCCGTGCCGTGGAGCCGGATGCCGGCCACGCACTGGGCCAGCCCGGCCGACGCCCGCGCGAGCGCGGGGAGGTCCACCCGCCTGCGCATGAGCGTGTCGTAGACCATCACGATGCGCAGGGCGCCCTCGGCGTGCGAGTCCAGGTTGGACAGCCGGGCGACCAGTGCTTCCACCCACCCGAGGATAGGCGCTGTCGGTGCGCCGATCGGTGCGTCGATCGGTGCGGATGCGCGGCGCTTGGCGGGTGATCGTCACGCCGGGCGCGGCCAGGATGGCGGGCATGGATCCCGAGTTGGAAGCGTTCGTCCCGCTCCTGCCGCAGCTCGACCCGCGCGACCCGGCCGCAGCCCGCAGGACGTTCGCCGAGCTGGCCACCTCGATCCCGGCAACCGACGCCTCGGACCTGGAGATCGAGGACCTCGACGTGCCCGCCGACCCCGCCGTGCCGGTGCGGATCTACCGACCGCAACAGGCCGAGGGTGCGCTGGTGTGGCTGCACGGCGGCGGATGGGTCGTCGGTGACCTCGACACCGAGCACCCGTGGGCCGCCCTGCTCGCCCGCCGGTCCGGCGCGGTCGTGATCTCGGTGGGCTACCGCCTCGCGCCGGAGCACCCGTTCCCGGCCCCGCACGACGACGCCTACGCCGTGCTGTGCTGGGTGGCCGAGCACGCCGCCGAGCTCGGCATCGACCCCGACCGGATCGCGGTGGGCGGGCACAGCGCGGGCGGCGGCCTCGCCGCCGGGGTGGCGCTGCGGGCCCGCGACGAGAAGGGCCCGCACATCTGCTTCCAGCTGCTCAACCAGCCCGGCCTCGACGACCGGCTGGAGACGTGGTCGGCCCGCACCTTCACCGACACCCCGTGGTGGAACCGCGACCGGCTCGCCGCGGCGTGGCGCTACCACCTGGGCGGGTCACCCGCCACGCCGTACGCCGCGCCGGCCAGGGCCGAGGACCTGTCGGGCCTGCCGCCCGCCTACATCGCGACGGCGGAGCTGTGCCCCAACCGCGACGAGGACATCCTCTACGCGCTCCGCCTGCTGCAGGCGGGGGTGTCGGTCGAGCTGCACCAGTGGCCCGGCACGTTCCACGGCTCGCAGGCGATCCACACCGCCGCGGTGTCGCAGCGCCAGATCGCCGAGCTGGGTGAGGTCATCCGCCGGGCGGTGGCCGGGTGAGCGGGGCGCGCAGGCCGATCCTGCTGGTCGGCCTGGCCGTCTTCGCCCTGATGACCGGCCAGCAGATGGTGAACCCGATCCTGCCGCCGCTGGCCCGCGAGCTCGGGTTCAGCGAGCTGGCGCTCGGGATCGTGTGGACGGTCGGCGCGTCCGGTGTCGTACTGGCGAGCTCGTTCTGGAGCCGCCGCGCCACCACCTGGGGCCACCGGCCGGTCCTGCTGATCTCGCTGTCCGGCGCGACCGTCGCGCTGCTGGCGTTCGCCGCCACCGCCCAGGCCGGGCTGGCCGGCGCGCTCACGGGTGCGGTGTTGTTCGCGTCGATCCTGCTCACCCGGGGTGTCGTGTTCGGGCTGGCCTGGGCCGCGACCCCGGTCACCGCGCAGTCCTACGTCGCCGACGTGACCACCGGCCCGACCGAACGGGTGCGCGGCATGTCCGTGATCGGCGCGGCGCAGGGCCTCGGCCTCGCGGTCGGGCCCGCGCTGGGCGGGGCGCTGAGCGCGGTCGGCCTGCTGGCGCCGATCTACGCGGCGCCCGCGATCGTCGCCCTGATCGGTGTCCTCGTCTGGATCGGGCTTCCGCGCCCGCAGGCCCGCGGGCCCCGTCCTCCGGCGGTGCGGGTGAGCCCGTTCGACGGCCGCATGTGGCCGTTCCTGACCACCGGGTTCGGGATGTACCTCGCGTTCGGCCTCGTGCTGATGACGATCGGGTTCCTCGTGCAGGACCGGCTGCAGCTCACCACGCAGGCCACCGGGCAGGCGACCGGCCTGGTCATGCTGGCCGGGGCGAGCGCCGTCATCGTCGTCCAGGCGGTGGTCGTGCCGCGGCTGAACTGGCCGCCGCTGCGGCTCATCCGGGTCGGCGTCGTCGTCATGACGGCGGGCATGGCCCTCACCGTCGCGGCCGGCACCGGGCCCCTGCTCGCGGTGTCGATGGCCGTGCTCGGCGCGGGTCTCGGGTTCGGCTTCCCGGGGGTCACGGCCGCACCCACCCTGCTCGCCACCCGCGAGGAGCAGGGGGCCGTGGCCGGGCTGGTCGGCACCAGCAACGCGCTCACCTTCATGCTCGGCCCGCTCCTGGGCACCGCCCTGTACGAGATCGGCCCCGCCGTCCCGTACCTGCTCGGCGCGGTGCTGCTCGCGGGGCTGGCCGTCTTCACGTTCGTCCACCCCGGCCTGCGCCAGGCGCCGGAGCGCCCGAGCGACCTGGTCGCGGCCGACCTGTAGGCAGTGGGGAGACACGATGGATGAGGCGATGGGCCTGTCGGAGCTGCTGCGCCCGATCCGGTCGCGGCTGGGCGCGGCGGTCGGTCTCCAGGCCGTCGCGGCGGTCGTCGCCGTGGTGCCGTTCGCCGCGGTCGCCGAGCTGGCACGGGTGCTGCTGGCGGACGGCCCGGTCGACGCGTCCCGCGCGTGGACGGTCGCCGCGGTCGCGGCCGGCGCGCTCGTGGTGTGGGTGCTGCTGACCGGGTTGGCCGGGGTCATCGCCCACCACGCCGACCTGGACTTCCAGCTGTCGGTGCGGCGGCGGATGGTCGACCGGCTCGGCCGGGTGCCGCTGGGCTGGTTCACCGACCGCGGCGCGGGCGGGATCGGCAAGGCCGTCCAGCACGACGTGGACACCATGCACCACCTGGTGGCGCACGCGGCGTTGAACCTCACCGCGAGCGTGCTCACCCCGCTGGTGTCGCTCGCCTACCTGTTCTGGGTGGACTGGCGGATGGCGCTGATCACGCTGATCCCCATCGCGGTGGGGGTGGCCTCGATCGTCCGGGCCGCGAAGCGGATGGGCGGGCGGTCGGCGGAGCTCGACGGGGCGCAGCAGCGCATCAGCAGCCGGGTCGTCGAGTTCGTCGAGGGCATCGCCGTGGTCAAGATGTTCGGCCAGGCCGGGCGCGCGCACCGGAAGTACGCGCAGGCAGCCGACGACTTCGCCGACTTCTTCCTCGCCTGGATCGCGAAGGCCTACCGGGCGAGCGCGGTCGCGGAGCTGGCCTTCAGCCCGGTGACCGTCCTGCTCGCGGTGCTGGTCGGCGGGACCGCGATGGTCTCGGCCGGGCAGCTCGAGGCGGTCGACCTGCTGCCGTTCGCGATCCTCGGCATCGGCGTGGCCGGGCCCATGCAGGCTCTGCACCACTACAGCCACGACGTGGAACGGTCGAGCGCGGCGGCGAAGCGGGTGGGTGCGCTGCTCGCGGCGCCGGAGCTGCCGGTCTCGCCCCGCCCGCGCCTGCCGGAGGCGAGCCGGGTGGAGCTCTCGCGCGTCTCGTTCGGCTACGACGCGCAGCGCCCGGTCCTGCGGGAGATCGACCTGGTGCTCGAACCGGGAACCGTGACCGCGCTCGTCGGGGCTTCCGGATCGGGCAAGACCACGCTCGCCAAGCTGCTGCCGCGCTTCTTCGACCCGACCTCCGGCGCGGTCACGATCGGCGGGGTCGACGTGCGCGACATCGCCCCGGAACGGCTGTACCGGCTGGTGACGTTCGTCCTGCAGGACGTCCAGCTGCTCGACGCCACCGTGCGCGACAACATCCGGCTCGCCCGACCCGACGCGGACGACGAGACGGTGCAGCGGGCGGCGCGGGCGGCCGCCATCGCCGAGCGCATCGAGGCGTTGCCGCGGGGCTACGACTCGGTGGTCGGCCGCGACGTGCGCTTCTCCGGCGGCGAGGCGCAGCGGATCTCCATCGCCAGGGCGATCCTCGCCGACACCCCGATCGTGGTGCTCGACGAGGCGACCGCGCACGCCGACCCCGAGTCGGAGGCGCTGATCCAGGACGCCCTGTCGGAGCTGGCGGCCGGCCGGACGGTGCTCGTCGTGGCGCACCGGCTCGCGACGGTCGTCGGGGCCGACCGGATCGTGGTGCTCGACGGGGGCCGGATCGTCGAGCAGGGCACGCACGAGGAGTTGCTCGCCGCGGACGGCCGCTACGCGCGGATGTGGCGGCTGCAGGAGCAGGTGGGCGCGGCACTCGCGGGAGGACCTCGATGATCGAGCGGCTGTTCACCGCGCTCGGCCCCGAGCACGATCGGGCGCTGCGCAGGCTGCTGAGCCTGCTCGGCGCGGCGGCGGTGCTGCAGGGGTTGGCGTTCGCGCTGCTGGTGCCGGCGCTGCGCGAGCTGCTCGGCGGCGCGCCCGCAGGGGCGTGGCCGTGGGTGGTCGCCCTCGCCCTGCTGTGGGCCGGCTACGCGGTCGTCAACTACTCGGGGACGCTCACCGGATTCCGGACCGGGGCGCGCCTGAGCCGGGACCTGCACCACCGCATCGGCGACAAGGTCGCGCAGCTGCCGCTCGCCTGGTTCACCGCCGACCGGGTCGGTGGGCTCGGCCGCCTGGCGACGCAGCGCGTCCTCGACATCATGGGGGTCCCCGCGAACCTGCTGCGGCAGTTGGTCGACGCGTCGGTCACGCCGCTCGTCGTGGTCGCCGCGATGTTCCTGTTCGACTGGCGGCTGGCGGCGTCGATGACCGTCGCCGCGGCCGTGGTCGCGCTCGTCTACCGGGCGGCGGGCCGGCGCATGCAGGCGGCCGACCGCGCCGCGGACCGCGTCCACGCCGCCGCCGCCGGGCGGATCGTCGAGTTCGCCCGCGCCCAGCCGGTGCTGCGGGCGTTCGGGCGCACCGTCGAGGGGCACGCCGCGCTGGACGCCGCGCTCGCCGAGCAGCACGGGGCCGGCCACCGGACGCTGCGCGCGGGCGTGCCCGGGGTGCTGGGGCTCGGCGCCGTCGCGCAGGCGTCGTTCGTCGCGCTGCTGGCGCTGGGGACGCACTTCGCCCTCGGCGGTTCGCTGGGTGCCGCCGAGCTGATCGCGGTCCTGGTGCTCGCGGCCCGGTTCGTCCAGCCCGTGATCCTCATCGCCGAGCTCGGCGGCGCGCTACGGGTCGCGGAGAACGCCCTGGAGGAGATCAACTCGCTGCTCGCCACGCCGACGCTGCCGGAGCCGGAGGTGTCGCGGCCGACGTGCGGCGTCGACATCGAGCTCGACGCCGTGCGCTTCGGCTACGACGGCACCCCGGTGCTGAACGGGCTGTCGATGCGGGTGCCGCAGGGCGCGATGACCGCGCTCGTCGGCCCGTCCGGCGCCGGGAAGACAACCGTGATCAAGCTGATCGCGCGGTTCTTCGACCCGGACGCGGGCGCGGTGCGGGTGGGCGGTGTCGACGTCCGCGACCTGCGCACCGAGGAGCTCATGTCGCTGATCTCGGTGGTCTTCCAGGACGTCTACCTGTTCGACGGCAGCATCCTGGACAACGTGCGCATCGGGCGCCCCGACGCCACCGACGAGGAGGTCCGCGCCGCGGCGCGCACGGCGCGGGTCGACGACATCGCCGAGCGCCTGCCGGGCGGCTGGGACGCCCCGGTGGGGGAGGGCGGCAGCCGCCTCTCCGGGGGCGAGCGGCAGCGCATCTCGATCGCGCGCGCCCTGCTCAAGAACACCCCGATCGTCCTGTTCGACGAGCCCACCGCGGCCCTCGACGCCGAGAACGAGCACGCGCTGCAGCAGGCGATGGCCGCGCTCGCGCGGGACCGCACGGTCCTGGTGATCGCCCACCGGCTGCACACGCTGCGCGGGGCCGACCACATCGTCGTCCTCGACGGTGGCCGGGCGGTGGAGGCGGGCAGCCACGAGGAGCTGCTCGCGCTCGAGGGCCGGTACGCGCGGTTCTGGCGGGAGCGCCAGCGGGCGCAGGGGTGGCGGCTGGTGGGCCGCGCCTGAGGGGCGGCGGGTCCCGCGGAACCGCTCGCCGCTCGTCCTGATGCGCAGCCCCGGTGGGCCTCCTGGCGGGGCCGCGGATTGTGCGGGCAGGTGTTCGCCGGGCAGACCGGGGGCCTGCCCGGCTCGACGCCCGCCGCCAGGAGGTGGTCCACCCGCGGTCCCGCGGAACCCGCGTGGTGGGCTCCGCCCCTTCCGACGAGCGGCGCGTTGGTCGCACGGGTTCCGACGAACGCGCCGTTCGTCGGGAGAAGGGGCGTCTCCCGCTAGGTTCCGCTACCCCTGGCGGCCCGCGACCTTCTCCAGCGTCGGCCGCAGCTGGTCGATCAGCCACTCGACGGCGGCGACGTTCGGGGCCTGCAGCGCGATGGCCTGGTCGAGGGTGAGCGGCAGGTAGGTGCCCTCGCGGACCGGGCGCAGCTGCTGGACGAGCGCGTTGCCCTCGAACCGGGCCTGATCGTCCGAGGTGGCGAACGTCATGAACAGCACGTCGGCGCTGTCGAGCAGGCCGACCTCCTCGTAGCTGACGCCGACCGTGCCGGGGGCGAGGGCGTCGGAGGCGGGCGCGTCGCGGAACGGCTCGGGGATCTCGAGGCCGAGGGAGCGCATGAACACGGTGGCGAGGTTCTCCTCGCCGACGACCATCGGGAGGATGTCGCCGCGCGCCTGCCCGAACAGGTAGGTGCGGCCGGCGAGGCCGGGCAGCTCGGCGCGCAGTGCCGCGACGGCCCCCTCGGCCTCGGCGATCAGGGCCTCGACCTTCTCGCTCTCGCCGAGCGCCCGGCCGATCCGGCGGGCGTCCTCCTGCATCGACGAGCCGAACAGGGAGCGCTCGTAGACCACGACCGGGGCGATGCCGGAGAGCCGGTCGTAGGTGGCCTGGTCCGCCACCAGGGCCGAGCCCACCGCGAGGATCAGGTCGGGCTGGTAGGAGGCCACCTTCTCGATGCTCACGCCGCCGTTCTCGTCGGCCTCGATGCCGAGCACCTCGTCCGGCAGGGGCGTGCGGATGTAGGGCAGGTTCGGGTCACCCGTGCCGTCGTAGCTGTAGTTGCGCAGCGCGCCCACGATCGGCGCTCCGACCGCGTCGGCGATCGCGATGTCGTTGTAGCCCAGCGCCACGACGCGCTGCGGCTTGGCCGGGATCGTCGTCGTGCCGAACGCGTGGGTGATCGTGACCGGGAACGCCTCGCCCGTCGCCCCGGCGGCGGGCGACGGCGGCGGCTCGCCGGCCCCGCAGGCGGTCAGGACGAGCGAGCAGACGGCGGCGAGTGCCGCGACGAACGCCGGGCGCATGGATCTCCTCGCGGGACAGGTGAGCCTAAGCTAATCGATCGGGTGGACGATAACCGACGCCGTGCGATGAGTTCTCGCGCCGCCCGCGGTCTCACCTCCGGACGTGATCCACGACGGGAGGAGAGACCACGATGACCACCACCGTTGCCCGCGCGACCAGCCCGGCCCCCGCCCGCGTCGGCGACCGGGTCCGCGACGCCGTGCTGCTGGCCTTCCGGCTCGTGATCTGCTTCCTGTTCACGCTGCACGGCGTGATGGCGTTCGGCGCGTTCGGCGGCGTCGACGGGCAGGGCGGGTCGGCGCCCGCGTTCACGATGGGGTGGTGGGCCGGCGTGATCGAGACCGTCGGCGCCCTGCTGATCGCCGTCGGGTTCTGCACGCGGGCCGCCGCGTTCGTGCTGTCCGGGGTGATGGCCTTCGCCTACTTCACGGTGCACGCCCCGATGGGCTGGAACCCGATCTTCAACATGGGCGAGCCCGCCGCGCTCTACAGCTGGATCTTCCTGCTGATCTGGGCGGTCGGTGGCGGCCGCTACACGGTGGACGCGCTCCGCTCCGCCCGCTGAGCCAGGATGGGGCGGACGGCGTCCGCACCGAGAGGAGAGCGCGCATGAGCCTGCCCGTGCCCGAGGACGACGGGGCCGCCGACCACCTGCCCGGGCTCGCCCTACCGCACGTGGAGCTGCCCAGCACGGCGGGCGGCACCGTCGCGCTGGACGCGCTGGGGCCCGGGCGCACCGTGCTGTACGTCTACCCGCGCACCGCCCCGGCGGACGGGACCGTCCCCGACGGCTGGGACGAGATCCCGGGCGCCCGCGGCTGCACGCCCGAGGCCTGCAGCTTCCGCGACCACCACCAGGACCTGCTCGCCGCGGGCGCCGCCGGGGTCTACGGCCTCTCCGCGCAGGACACCGACTACCAGCGCGAGGTCGTCGAGCGGCTGCACCTGCCGTTCGCGCTGCTGGCCGACCCCGGCCTCGTGCTGGCCGGGGCGCTGCGCCTGCCCACCTTCACCGCCGCCGGGATGACGCTGTACCGGCGCCACACGCTGGTGATCCGCGACGGGCGGATCGAGCACGTCTTCTACCCGGTCTTCCCGCCGGGCGAGCACGCGGGCGAGGTCCTCGACTGGCTCCGCACGGCCGCCTGAGCCGGGCTCAGCGGGCCACCGCGAGCCCGAACGGAACCGGCCCGAGCGCCCGCACGAGCGGGCGGACGAGCAGCACGAACGCCTCCGTCACCCGGGCCGTGGCGAGCCCGCCCAGGTCGACGACCCACTCCGGCCGCCAGCCCAGGTCCACGAGCAGGGCGGCGACCTCCGCCCGTGCCGCGTCGTCGTCGCCGGAGACGAACGCCGAGGGCGGCGTGGCGAGGGTGTCCGGCGCGGCCATCGCCTCCGCGGGCCCGATCGTGTTGAGGGTCTTCACCACGCGGGTGCCGGGCAGCGCCCGCTGCAGCTGCTCGGCCAGGCTGGAGCCGGGGTAGCAGAGCGCCGACGCGAACCCGTCGGCACCGGTCCGCACGGCGTTGGCGACGTCGACGAGCACGCTGCCCGCGAGCTGCGGGGCGAGCGGGCGCAGGAGGTCGACCGACTCGTGCCCCGGGGTGGCGTTCACGACGACGTCGGCGCCCTCGGCTGCCTCCGCGAGCCCGGCGAGGGGGACCGGGACGCCCCAGCCGGGCGCGCGGCGGGCGGGGTCGCGGGAGCCGGCCGTGACGGTGTGCCCGGCCCGGGCGAGCGCCCCGGCGAGCGCGGCGCCGACGGCGCCGGTGCCGAGGACGGCGATGCGTGTCATGGCCGCGACGCTATGGCGGCGGGTAGAACGGTCGGGAGTAGGCACTTCGAAGATCCCAGGGCACCGGGAGGAGCGTTCGTGACCACGCGGACGGCCGCGCAGCGGCAGGAGGAGCGCCGGATCGCGCACCGGGCGGCGGTCGCGGCCTGCCCCACCCAGGAGGTGCTCGGGCGGCTCGGCGACAAGTGGGTGCCGCTGGTCCTCCGGGCGCTGCGCGACGGCCCCCGCCGCCACGGGGAGCTCGCCCGCACCCTGGCCGGGGCCCGCCAGAAGGTGCTCACCCAGGCGCTGCGCACGCTGGAACGCGACGGCCTGGTCACCCGCACCGTCACCGCGGGCGTGCCGGTGCGGGTCGACTACGCCCTCACCGCGCTCGGCCGCAGCCTCCTCGAACTGGTCGAGGCCGTGGAGGAGTGGGCCGACCGGCACGTCCCGGCCCTGCACGCCGCCCGGCGCGGCTACGACGAGGCGCAGCGGTCCGGCGCGCCCTATAGCGGTGGCGCGACCTAGCAGTGGCGCGGTGGCGGCACGTCGAGCGCCGGGCTGCGGTCGAAGAACCCGACCGGCTGCAGCAGGAACCCGACGTGCTGCACCGGCATCACCGGCCAGTCCTCGAGCCGGGCGACGTGGTGGGAGCCGAACGTGTACCAGACCACGACGTCGGTGTCGCTGACGGAGCGGTCGGCCGCCGTCCAGCGGGGCAGGCCGTCGCCCCCGGGTGCTGGTTGGGGTAGTCGCCCGCGGCGTGCCGTTCGTCCTCGGCGTAGGGCGTGACCCACAGGTGGTGGGCCATGAACCCGGCGCGGCGCATCACGCTCGCCTCGGGCCGCACGAACGGCACCACCGTGCCGTGCGGCTTGATCGCGTACGCCGTCGGCTCGCCGACCGCGTTGCGGGCCTCGCTGCTGCGCACCTCCCAGTAGCGGGCCGAGTCGAGGCTCACCCGCCGCCGCGCGGAGAGCTCGGAGTCGAGCCGGGTGGCGACGGTGCGGTAGCCGTTGCCCAGCGGGTTCTCCGGGCCCTCCGGGTCGGTGACGGTGTCGATCTCGTAGACGGAGTTGGTGGTGCCGTCGACGTCGAAGTCGAGCCGGACGTTGAACACGTGCTGGTGGATCGGGGCGTAGAGCCCGTCGGTGTTGAGCAGCTGGCCGTGGGTCGGCCTCGTGCCCGGCGGCACCGCGCCGGTGGACATGATCCCGGTGAGCTTGACGTCGAACTCGATCGACCCGTCCTGGTACAGGTACCAGAAGAAGCCGTACTCGTAGTTGCCGACCGTGGCGATGAACGACACGACGAGCCGCCGCCCGCGGCGGACCTCGGCCTTCTCGGTGCGGAAGTCGGTGTGCTTCCACAGCAGGCCGTGGTCCTCCTCGTGCAGGCACACGGCGTTGGGGATCGTGAGCGGCTCGCCGCTCGGGTCGGCGAGGACGGCGTCGAAGTAGCGGATCTCCCCGAGGCAGTCGCAACCCAGCTCGAGCGGGTTGGCCATCGTGCCGATGTTGTACTCGCCCGCGTCGAAGGCGTTCTTGCGCCGGTGGGTGGGCGCCGGGTCGCCGTAGGGGACGACCATCTCCGACAGCGACGCCCGGTGCAGCACGGGCCGCTCGCGGCCGCCGTCGGTGTAGCGGACGGTGTGCAGGACGAGGCCCTCGCGGGCGGTGAACCCGACCCGGAACCGCCACCTCTGCCAGCGCACCTCGTGCCCGTCCACCTCGAACGACACCCCCTCCGGCTGGGTGATCGAGACGGGTTTCAGGTCGGTGCGGGGTTCCACGTCGGCGGTGGTGTAGTTGCCGGGCTGCTGCGGCACCGGGACCACGCCGTGGTCCTCGAGCTTCACGACCCGCCCGGCGAGCAGGTCGACGTACACCACCAGGTTCTCGACGGGGTGGGCGTAGCCGTTGTCGTCGGGGCCGCCGATCTTGACCCACACGAGCGCGCGGACCAGCCTGCCCTCCACCTCGTCGCCGTAGTGGCCCGCCGACCATGCGTCGGCCATGACGCCGTCGAACTCGGTGATCCCGCGCGCCCGCAGCGCCTCCTGCACGCCCGGGTCGTTGCGGACGATCTCGTCGCAGGCGATGAACTCCTCGGCGGTGACCTGCGGCTGCACGCCGGGGATGTGCTCCCAGCGGGTGACGGCGGAGTCCGACAGGGAGACGGTGGCCTCGTAGGTGCGCCCGTCGGTGCGGTCGAGCACGACGGCGGCGGCCTCCCGCGGGACGGCCGTGCCGTCGGCGTCGTGGGCGAGCACGGCCTCCTTCGCCGGCTCGCGCAGCCCCAGCGAGATGAACCGCGACCCCGGTCCGATGCGGCCCGCGTCGCGCAGCAGGGCGGCGGCGCGGCGGATCTCCTCCGCCGAGAGGGGCTCCAGGGGGTGCGTGACGGTGGTGGACGGGCGCTCTTCGGTGGCGGTCACGGAACCCTCCTTCGCTGTGGTGCAGGTCCCACCTTCGCGCGCTCCACCCGCGGGCACCACCCGTGGATCGGTGAGCGGGAGCGTCCGAGCCGCCCCCGCGGCATTCGGGCGCGGTGGCGTAACGAACGGGCGGCGGACGCGGAGTCAACCAGGCGTCCGCGGTGATCCCCCCGGCCGCGGGCGCGTCTGGTCGGGGTTCGCCCCGGCCGGCGGCAGCACCCGCCCCGCCCGGGCGGGTGCTGTTCGCCGTGGCGGCGGGTTCGGGGAGGTGGTTCAGCCGAGGAGGCGCAGGCGCGCGCCGCGGCGCGTGGTCTCGCGGATGGCGGTGCACAGCAGGCACGGCTGGCCGTCGGGCTCCACCATGGGGGCGGCGGCGACCATGTGGCCGCAGAGCGCCTGGTAGTGGCCGTCGCTGCGCAGGGCCGCCGCGGCGAGTTCGGCGTCGGGCACCTCGTGGGCCCTCGAATCGAGGGAGCAGGTGACGGTGACGGTTTCGACAGCGCGCCGACCGACCGGATCGCCACTGCTCATGAAGATGAGTGTCCCTAGTCCGGCTTGCGGATGCAAGCGCGGATGCAAGTACATTCGGCGCGTACATCTGCGACGGCATCCGGGAGGGGCAAATGCACCAGATGGAGGACAACGGCATCGCGGCGGATCAGCTCGGTGACGTGACGTGGCGCAAGAGCAGCGCCAGCAACCCGAGTGGGGACTGCATCGAGGTCGCCGCGCTGGACAGCGGGGCGGTCGCCGTGCGCAACTCCCGCGACCCGCACGGTCCCGCGCTGGTCTACACGCGGGCCGAGATCGCCGCCTTCATCGCCGGTGCCAAGGACGGCGAGTTCGACGACCTGACCGCCTGAGCGGCGGATCTCACCCGGTCACCGCTTGCGCCCGATCCCACCCGCGTACAGCGTGCGCACGGGGCTTTCGACGTGCGTGGTCGCGTCCGGGCGCCAGTCGTTGGCGTAGACGAGGCCCGGCTCGACGAGCTCGAGGCCGCGGAAGTACTCGCGCAGTTCCTCCCAGGTGCGGAATCGGCCCGAACCGAGTCCGCCGTGGAGGAACGCGACTTCGAGCTTGTACGCGCGCGACCGGCCGTCGTCGAGGAAATGCGAAAGGAGCAGGTGGCTGCCGGGAGAGAGCCGCTCCCGGACGGCGGCGAGGATCCCCGCCGGATCGTCCTCGTCGGACAGGTGGTGCACCACGCCGCACAGCAGCGCCGCGAACGGGGCGGTGAGGTCGAGCAGGCCGACCGCGGCGACCTCGTCGAACAGCTCGCCGGGGCGCCGCAGGTCGGCCGTGACGACGGCGGTCTGGTCGTCGACGGCCAGCAGCGCGCGGGCGTGGGCGAGCACGACGGGGTCGTTGTCGACGTAGACGATCCGCACGCCGGGGTCGATGGCCCGGGCGATCTCGTTGACGTTGTCCTCGCGCGGCAGGCCGGAGCCGATGTCGAGGATCTGCCGGATCCCGGCCTCGCGCACCAGGTAGGTCACGCCGCGGCGCAGGAAGGCGCGGTTGTCCCGGGCGATCTGCCCGACCTCGGGGACCACGGCGCGCACGGCGTCGGCGGCCCGCCGGTCGACCTCGAGGTGGTCCTTGCCGCCGAGCAGGTAGTCGTAGACGCGCGCGATGGAGGCGCGGGACGCATCGACGAACGGCGCGGGCGCCTGGTCGTCCACCGCTCCTCCTCCGGCTGCCCGTCGCGCTGCGCGCACCGACAGTAACCGGATCAACCGGATGGCGGAAGGGGTGACCGTCGGTCACATCCCGTGACCCGGGCCGGACGCCGTAGGGTCGGGGTGTGGATGTCGCCGCCTTGCTGACCGACGCGTTCTCCCGGATCGGGGAAGAGGTGCACGGCGCCGCCGAGGGCCTGTCCGCGGAGCAGCTCGCGTACCGCATCGACGCGGACGCCAACTCGATCGGCTGGCTGATCTGGCACCTGTCCCGGGTCCAGGACGACCACGTGGCCGGGGTGGCCGGCAGCGAGCAGGTGTGGACCAGCCAGGGGTGGGCCGAGCGGTTCGCGCTGCCCTTCCCGGTCGGGGCGATCGGCTACGGCCACTCGTCGGAGGAGGTCGCGCAGGTGCGCGTGCCGTCGCCGGACCTGCTCACCGGCTACTACGACGCGGTCGCCGCCCGCACGCTGGAGTTCGTGGGCGGCCTCACCGAGGCCGACCTCGACCGCGTGGTGGACGAGGCGTGGGACCCGCCCGTCACGATGGGGGTCCGGCTGGTCAGCGTGATCAACGACTGCGCGCAGCACGCGGGCCAGGCCGCGTTCGTGCGGGGGATCGTCGACCGCCTAGGAAACTAGGCTCGGCAGCCACGTCGCGAGCTGCGGGAACGCGATCATGAGCGCCAGCAGCAGCCCCTCGATCGCGACGTAGGGCGCAATGCCGCGGAAGATGTCGGCGATGTCGAGCTCGGGCACCACCGACTTCATCGTGTAGAGGTTCAGCCCCACGGGCGGCGTGATCACCGCGATCTCGAGGTTCACCACCAGCAGCACGCCGAACCACAGCGGGTCGTAGCCCAGCTCCTCGATGGCGGGCACGAGGATCGGCGTGACGACGAGCAGCAGCGACGCGGCGTCGACCAGGCACCCGAGCACGACCAGCACGATCATGATCCCGACGAGGATCACGACCGCCGGGACCTCGAGGCGCACGATGAACTCGGTGAACGCATCCGGCACCCGGGCGAGCACCAGCATCTGGGTGAACACGAACGCGGCGCCGACGATCGCGAGCACCGCCGCGGTCACCCGCGCGGTCGAGACGAAGATCCGCTTGAGGTTGTCCGCGCCGAGCTTGCGGTAGATCGCGCCGGTGACGACGAACGCGGCGAGCGCGCCGACCGCGGCCGCCTCGGTGGGGGTCGCGACCCCGGTGTAGATCGAGCCCAGCACCAGCACGATCAGCAGCAGGGCGGGGGAGATGCGCCCGATCGCCGCGAGGCGCTCGCGCCAGGTGAAGCGGTCCGGATCGACCGGGGCGTTGGCCGGCGCCAGCTTCGCCCGCGCCACGACGTAGACGATCATCATCGCGGCGAGCAGGAGGCCGGGGAAGAGGCCGCCCGCGAACAGCGCCGCCACGCTCTCGCCCGTGATCGACGAGTAGAGGATGAACATCAGGCTCGGCGGGATCAGCATGGCGAGCGCCCCGGACGCGGCGACCGCGCCGCTGGCGAACGCGGGCCGGTAGCCGCGGTCGAGCATCTCGGGCACGGCCATCCGGCCGATCACCGCCACCGAGGAGATGCTCACCCCGGACATCGCGCCGAACAGCGTCGACGCCCCGACCGCCGACGCCCCGAGCCCGCCGGGCACCCGGTTGAACCACCGGTGCGCCGCGCCGAACAGGTCCCGCCCGAGCCCGCTCACCGCGAGCGCCTCGCCGAGCAGGATGTAGAGGGGTGCGGCGACCAGGGCGTACTCCTGCAGCTGCGACACCAGGGCGAGCGGCACCAGCTCGACGGCGGTGAACCCGCCGAGCCCGAGCAGCCCGGCGACGCCCGCGACCCCGAGCGCCACGAAGATCGGGGTGCGCAGCGCGATCAGCACCAGGAGCAGCACCACCGCGAGGGTGACGATCACGCCGTCGGTCATCAGGCCACCCCCTGCGCGTCGGCCGGGGCGGCGGCCTCGTCCACCGCCTCGGGCGGCGCGGCCGTGCCCGCCGGGAACAGCAGGGCGACCAGCACGAGGAACACCCCGGACAGCGTGAGCGCGGCGTCGGGCACCCAGAGCGGGATGTTGAAGGTGCCGGCCCCGGTGAGGCCCGCGGCGTACGCCACGACCGTCGAACGGAACGCGCTGATCGCGAGCACCAGCCCGAGGAACACCGTCGCCACCGTGGTCACGAGGTCGGCGGCCCGGCGCGCCCGCTGCGGCAGGGCGCGGTGCAGCAGGTCCATCGAGATGTGGTGGCCGGTGGCGTACAGGTGCGGCACCGCGAGCATCGTCGCGACCAGCACCCCGGTGGAGTTGAGCGGGTAGGCCCAGTCGGTGGGGGCGGCGAACAGGTAACGGGCCAGCACGTCGTAGGTGATGGTGATCATCATCAGGCCCACGACGGCCATCGCCACCGCGGCCATCGCCCGCGTGCAGGCGAGCACGGTGCGGCGCACTCGGGTCACTGAACGCCTCCTACGCCTCGTTGATCAGGGCGACTGCCCGGTCGGCGACGGCCTGGTCACCGATCAGGTGCTCCCACCGGCCGTACACCGGCTCGACCGCTGCCCGGAACGCTTCCAGGTCGGCCCCGGTCGGCTCCACGATCTCCACGCCGCCCTCGAGGACCTGCGCCAGGTAGTCGCCCTCGTGCACCCCGACCATGACCTCGGTGCCGTCCCGGTAGAGCGCCCGGCCCGCCTCGTCCAGCGCCGCGCGCAGCTCGGGGTCGAGCCCCGCGTACCAGTCGCTGCGGCAGTACGCGTCGACGGTGTAGGCGCCGAAGTGGGCGCGGGTGCCGTAGCGGACGATCTCCTGCAGGTCCCGGGACACGACGGTGCCCAGGTAGCTCATCAGCCCGTCGATCGTGCCGCGCTCGAGCGCCTCGAAGACCTCCGACGAACCCATGAACACCGGCGCCCCGCCCAGCGCCTTGACGGTCTCGCCCTCGATCTCGCCCGCCACCCGGATCCGCAGGCCGCGCACGTCCTCGGGGCGCAGGATCGGTCTCCCGACCGTCCACAGGTACTCGAACGTGCACGGCATCCCGCCGAGCAGCCGCACGCCCTGCGCGGCGAGCTGCTCGTTGACCAGTGCGAACAGCGGGCCGTCCGGGTCGATCGCGCGGCGCTGCTTCGCGTAGTCCTCCGCACCGAACGGCAGCTCCATGGCGCCCAGGATCGGGAAGCTCGACGAGACGTACGAGCTGGTCTGGAACATCACGTCGGCCACCCCGAGCAGGAGCCCGGGCAGGAGCTGCTCGGCCCCGAGCAGGGTCCCCGCGTTGTACATGTCGCAGGTCAGCCGGCCCCCGCTGCGGGCGGCGAGGGTGTCCATGAAGGTCTGGATGCCCGGGTACAGGTCGTCGTAGGACTTCGGGATGTAGGTGGCGGTCGTGACGGCCCCGGCCGTGGTCGCCTCGGCGCGGCCGCAGGCCGCCAGCGCGGTGATCCCGATCCCGGCGGCGGCGAGGAACGACCGTCGGCCGAGGGCCCGGCCCGTCGCCGCTGCGGGCACGCCCCGACGCGTGTGACCACCCATGGGCGACAACCTCCGGGATGAAGATCACCGCTGTCAAGTCCAGAGGTCTGATGTGTCGGGGGAGGGTCGGTGGCCCGCGACGGGCAGGGCCTGTAGGGTGCGCGTGATCCAGATCTCCCGCTGTCTTTCCGGTGGCGCTCGGATGAACTGCGCAGGGGTCGGGAGAACAGCACGTGAACTGCATCTGACAAATTTTCGAGAACACCGGACTTCTGCGGAAACACGCTCGAAGCAGCCGCCTCGGCGGCCTAATACTACAGCCGGACTTCGTGATCTTGTTCGTGGAGGTGCCGGGAACGTGGCGCGGCCACCGCATGATCATCTCGGGTTGTGTGGACTCAAGACGATGCG
>Ga0310841_100751_pt1 | contig 16558 bp, 10 predicted proteins | sample SM_ome_9_FD_201311 | JGI IMG/M metagenome (GOLD analysis project Ga0310841, IMG submission 201311) | Sorghum-adapted microbial communities enriched on stacked mutant (SM) sorghum from Joint BioEnergy Institute, Emeryville, California... ...
AGCCCCTCGTAGCACTGCAGCCGCACCAGCACGGTGTCGAGGATCGTGGCCAGCGCCTTGGCCGCCTCGGTCTTGCCGACGCCCGGCTCGCCCTCCAGCAGCAGCGGCTGCCCCATCCGTACGGCCAAGAACAGCGCCGTCGCCAGCCCGTCGTCGGCCAGGTAGCCCGCGCGCACCAGGCCGTCGCGCACCGCGGCCACGTCGCCGGGCAGGCCGGGCGCCCCGCCGGCGTCGGGAATCGGGCCGGCCATCATGCGGCCACCGGTAGCCGCTCGGAGCGCCGGACCGGCAGCTCAACCACGACCGGCGGCGGGGCCGGCTGGAACACGGTCCACCTCCGGCTCGGCGCGGGCGCGGGCCGGGCGGTGGGCGCTGGCCCGACCGCGGGTCGGGCGGTGGGCACGGGGTCGACCACCGGCACCGGGTCGAACAGCGGCGCCGGCTCGACCACCGGTGACGGCTCGCCCCCGGACGAGGGCTCGGCGGCCGGCGCCGGCTCGACCGGAGACCACGCCTCGAACACCGGCGGCGGATCGACGATGGGCCAGGGCGCGACGGACGGCCGCGCCCGCACCGCCGGCGCCGGTTCGATGACCGGCGGCGGCGCGACCGCGGGCCGGGGCTCGTAGGAGGGCGGGGGCGGGGCGAGCGCACCGGCCGGGACCAGCCCGCGGCCCAACTCCCGCAGCGCGGCCGGGCCGTACGCGGCCACCAGGTCGGCGAGGTACTCCGCCCCCAGCGCGTCCCGGTCGACCGCGCGGGCCAGCGCTCGCCGGTGCGCCCGCAGCTCGCGGGCGCCGGCCAGCGTCCGGCGGGGACCGAGGCTCAGCAGCCCGGCCACGCCCCACACGCCCAGGGCACTGACCACTGTGGAGCCTTGCAGGTCGCGCTCCAGCATGGTGGCGGTGGCGAGCCCGCCGGCGTGGATGAGCAGGGCCGCGGCGAAGACCCGCCGGCGGCGCGGCGGCAGCAGGCCCCGCTCGAGCAGCCCGGCCCGCAGCGGCGCGCAGGCCCGGCGCACCCGGGGCAGCCAGGCCAGCAGCCGGGGCCGGCGGGTCCAGGTCAGGCCGGCGTAGACGGCGACGGCGAGCCGGTCGTCGAGGTCGTGCCGGGGGTCGAGGCGCTGGGGGTGGCGCCCGCTCAGGTCGACCGACCCGCAGCCGTGCAGGTCGGCGAGCACGGTGAGCACGACGCCGTACGGCCCACGGCGGAGATAGGCCAGCTCACGCGGGGCCAGGTCCCACCCGTCCTCGTAGTCGTCGTCGGCGCTCCGCCGGTCCAGCGGCAGCGCCCGGGCCAGCGCCGACCCGAGCAGCAGCGCTGCGCAGACGACCAGGTACGGCTCGACCACCGTGCCTCCCCTCGCGGGTCAGCGTAGTGGCGATCGCCGCGCCCGTCACCCCGCCGATTGTTCAAGCGGACCGCCGCGCCGACCCCGGCGGCAGCGGTACAGTCGCGGCCGGGAGGCCGACGATGTCGATGCCAGCGGATATCAAGGCGTACAACCGGCAGCTCATCGAGGAGTTCCGGTCCCGGGGCGGGCCTCCGGACGGACGACCTCTCCTGCTGCTGACCACCACCGGTCGGCGGACCGGGCGGCGCCACACCACCCCGGTGATGCGGCTCGTGGTCGACGGCCGGGATGCGGTGGTCGCGTCGAACAACGGCGCGCCGCGGCACCCGGACTGGTTCCACAACCTGGTGGCCGACCCGGACGTGACGGTCGAGGTGGCCGGGGAGACCTACCCGGCCCGGGCCGTCGTCCCCGAGGGCGCCGAGCGCGACCGCATCTGGGCGCAGATCGTGGCGGCGCACCCGTTCTTTGCCGAGCACCAGTCGCGCGCGAACCCACGCACGATTCCGGTGGTGGTGCTCGAGCGCCGGCCGACGACCGAACCATCCGGATGAATCGACCATCCGGATGAATCGGACCTAACACGCACCCGGTGTTGCGTTCTCGCGTCGCGGGCGGCCGGTCTGTTTTCATGTTCGCCGTGACTGCCGAATCGCTACGCCTGCGGGTGCGCGTCGACGCTGATCCCGACACAGTGTTCAAGGCCCTCACCGATGGCGACGAGCTGACGGAGTGGTTCGCCGAGTCCGCCGAGGTGGACCTGGCCCAGTCGCGGTACGAGTTCTGGGGGCGGTACACCCCGCAGGGCGACCGACCCCGGCAGACGCTCACCGGCCACGAGCCGGGGCGGGCGCTGCGCTTCACCTGGAGCTTCGACGAGGGACCCTCCACAGTGGAGCTGACGCTGGCGCCCGAGGGTGAAGGGACGGTGGTCTCCCTCAACCACGAGGGCATCGCCACCGACCTGATTCCGGTGAAGTGCTTCTGGTACGTCACACTGGCCAACCTCGCCGCCTCGAGCGAGAACCGCCAGACGATGCCCCCGTTCGACTTCAGCGTGCCGGCCCAGGGGGACGCGCTGGTCCGGACGGTCATCGATGCCCCGGTCGAGGAGGTCTACGCCGCGCTGCTGGACCCGGAGCGGGTCAGCCGGGTGGCCGGCGTCGCCGCGACCATCGAGCCGCAGGTCGGCGGGCGGTACGCCCTCGCGTGGGAGGGCTACGGGCCGGACCGGATCGTCGAGCTGGAGACCGACAAGACGCTGGCCTACACGTGGCGCAACCACGGCGGGGCGGGTGAGTCGCTCGTGCGTTGGTCGTTGCGCAGCTCGCGGGGCGCCACCTACCTGACCCTGGTGCACGAGAAGATCCCCGACGACGCCCTGGCCGAGCGGTACCGGCAGGGGTGGCCGCCGTACCTGGTCGAGCTCAAGCGGCTGCTTGAGCTGGGCCAGGCCTGGCAGCCCCTGGCGAGCTGACCGCCGCCGACTCGTCCGCCGGCGGGAGGCCACGCTGGCGGACCAGCCACGCGTCCAGGGCGCAGCCGAGCAGGATCAGCATCGCCACCCGGGTCGCCACGGCCTCCTGCACGCCGAAGCGCTGCAGCTCGCCGGTCACCATGACGATCGTGGCCGTGGCGGAGAGCAGCGCCGCGGCGAAGACCCCGACGGCGCACCACACCAGGCGGCGGTGGCTGCGCAGCGCCCCGGCCCACCAGGCCAGGGCCAGCGTGGCGGCGAAGCCGAGCAGGGCCAGCGGCAGTCCGAACCGGCGGGACGGGAAGGCCAGCTTCTCGATCGGAACCACCCGGGGCACCTCGGCGTAGACCTCGCCGCCGAGGGTCAGCGACAGCTGCCGGAAGAAGGTCTTCACGAACAGGGCCGGGTCGGCCGTGACGAGGTCGGTCCAGAAGTAGCGGCCCTTGCGTTCGTGCACCCACTCCACGAGGGCGGGGCACCGGGTGTACGCCTCCGCCCACTCCCGGCCCCGCCAGTGGAGCGTGTCGCTGGTGAACGCCTCCAGCTCCGGGCAGGTCGGCATGCCGATCTTCGTCGTGTAGGCCGCCCACAGCTCGGGGTTGGTCGACACGTCCACCCGCAGCCGGTAGACGAACCGGTACTCGTCCTGCGGCAGCGGCGGGTCGATCGCGTCCCCGTCGTAGGGCACCATGGCCCGCTCCATGCCGGGCGTGATGGCCGCGTACCACACGATGCCCAGGCCGAGGACCAGGCAGGAGGCCACGGCGGCGGTGACGGTCCGGCGGGTGGCCGGACGGGTGGTCGCCGACGGAGCGGCCGTGCGGGCGGTGGCGTCGGCGAGGGGTGCGCCGCCCGCGGCCGCGGGTCGGCGGCGCCGGGCCCGCCAGACGGCCCGGCCGGCGATGAGGAGCAGCACCGCCATGACCACGACGGTGAAGACCCGGATGTCCGGGCGGATGAAGGTCCACCAGATTCCGACCAGCGTCATGGCCGCCACCGCGACCCAGGAGCCGGTCCGCAGCCAGCGCAGCAGGAAGGTCAGGACCAGCAGGCCGAGGCTGATCGAGGTGGACTCGGTGAGGATCGCCAGGTCCCAGCTGGCGACCTCGCGGACGCAGGCGAAGACCAGGATCGCGGCGACGGCGGCGACGCGGGCCGCGCGCGTGCGCAGGTGCCGGGACACCTCCCAGGCGAAGGCGGCCCACGCGACGGTCGCCAGCGCCCACTGGCCGACCGCCCGCCACTCGTCGCTGCCGAACAGGGAGTAGAAGAGCGGCAGGCCCCACGGCCGGGGCGCGTTGCCGACGAACGAGAGCAGGGGCCCGTGGTTGCGGGACGGGTCCTCCCGGGGCGCGTAGACGGCCGAGTCGTGCGACTCGAACACGGTGCCCCCGAGGATGATCACCAGCCGGGCCGCGAGGTAGGCCACGGCGATGGTCGCCCCCACCGCGACCGTGTTGGCGGCGTACCGCCGCCATGCCCTCGTCACCGCCGTCCGCACCGACGCCACCGTCGTCCCGCCTCTCCGCCGACTGGCCCGCTCGGGCGCTGCTGTCGATGAGTCCCCTTCCGGGCGCCCGGAGCCTACCAGCCCGGATGCCGGCGCACGGCGGCCTCGGTGGCCGTCCCGCCCCGCCCCGGCCGGGCCCCGTGCCGTGCCTTTCGTCGCCAGAAAGCCTCTCTTCGTCGCGAGAAAGCCCTGGCCCCGGACAGGCATGAGACGGCTGCGGTCCCGAACACGCATGGGTGTGCTAGCCGGCTAGGCCTAGCTGGCCAGCGACGACGCGCCGGTGTCGGGTGGCGGGTTGGACAAGCGTCCGGGCGGGCGAGGAAGGCCTTGGGCGCGGCGTGGCCCGACCACGCGGCGCCATTCCTCGATGCCCCCTCTCCTCGGTGGTCTGTCCTCGCTGACCGGGTTCGGTCGCTCGCGCCCGTCCTCCCGCGATCGGTGAGCGGATCGGGGCCGTGCTCCACCGGGCATCGATCAGCTCTCAATTCGGTATCGCATCGTCGCGTCGTCGCTAACCCCTTGGTGGCCCCTGGCTACACCATAACGGTCATTATGGTGTAGCCAAGACCTAGGGCGATTTGTCCGTTTCTCTGAATTAACGGATTACATTAACCGACAATTCGATAATTCTCCGAAGGGGTGTGACCTGCGCAGATGTCCCAGGAGGGCGTACGAACGGCTATTAGCGGGCGGCCGGTAATTGACGACACCTGTCGTCAAGGCCGACGGACACGAGGTCGACCGGTAACGAGGACACCGGTCGTCGAGGTCGACGGACACGAGGTCGGCGGCAGCGCCGGAAACGCTCCCCTCGTCTCGCCGCCCGCTTGACCAGCCGCGGCGCCAAGAGGGACACGGCGTTCGGTCAGGTACGGCCGGCCCTCACGTACGGGCGACGGTCAGGCCCGGGCGTCGGCGAGGTTGAGGATGACCACGCCCACGATGACGAGCGCGATCCCGAGCAGGCGCGGCAGGGTGGCGGCCTCGCCGAGGAAGAGGATGCCGATGGTCGCGATCAGCGCGGTCCCGACGGCCGACCAGATCGCGTACGCCGTCCCGACCGGCACGGACTTGAGGACGAGCGACAGCAGGTAGAAGGAGAGACCGTAGCCGACCAGCGTCCCGAGGCTCGGCCAGAGCCGGGTGAACCCGTTGCTGAACTTGAGGGAGGTCGTGCCGGCGACCTCGGCGAGGATGGCGAAGGCGAGCAGGACGTAGGCCATGGCTGACTCCAGGGGTTGATCCAGTCGTCGTTCGGTCGTCCCAGCATGCCCGGGGCCGGTGGGCCGACGACCAGTTCGAGCACCATCGGCGTCACCGGAGGCTCCTCCGACGGCCGGCCGGATGAGGCCTCTCCCCAGCCCACGAGGTCGATGCGTGGTGCCTGCCCAACCGTTGGCCCGGGTCGGGCCAACCTCCGCTCCCGCGCCGCCACCACGAGCTTTCCGGGCGCCTCCGTGTCACCGGTCGGGGCTACTGTGTCGGGTCATCGGACCGAGGGGAGGCACGATGGGCGACGCCGTGGCTCAGCTGGTCGACGAGGACGCGTTCGTCGTCCCCGCGTCGTGGGGGAAGAGCATTCACCCCCGCCGCGGTGGCGTGCCCGGGCCGACCCTGGAGACCACCGGTGATCCCGAGGTCATCGACCGGCTGAAGGCGTACGCGCAGGAGGCCGTCCACCATCCCCGCAGCGACGCCGAGATCGCCGGTCCCGCCCGCGCCTACCTCGCCGGCGCGGACGTGACGCCACTCGGCGCGGGTGTCGTGGCGGCCGCGGCCCTGATCACCCTGTTCGAAGGTCTGGGCGCGTACGAGTTCACGTCGGCCACCCGGCTCGCCGACGCGCTCGTCCACGAGCACGGAGTGCCCTTCGCCGCCGCGGCCACCGTGCACGCCGTCGGCGTCGCCTTCCGGCAGGGTCAGTACCTGGTGCGGCGCACCGACCGCTACCTGTCTGCGCCCCTGGAGGCCATGGCCCAGCGGGTGCGAGCCCACCTCGCGGCCGCCCCGGACGAGCCGTACGCGCAGGCCGTCCAGGCCCTGGCCGACCTGCGGGGCGGCCCGACGGTGCAGCGGATCGTCGCCGCCTACCTCGTGCCCGACCAGGTGGCCTGGGTCGACGAGCTGTGCGCCGAACTGGCCGCGGCCGGGACACGGGTGACCGAGCCGCAGGTCCTGTGCGCGCTCAGCACCGCCGAGCAGCTTGACCGGATCGCCGATCTCGTCCACCCCTGGGTGCTGGCGTTGTCCGGGGTGGCGATGACCCTGGCCGAGGGCGTCGGCCCGGCCGCGGCCACCGCCCTGATGCGCTGGTTCGACGACGTCGATGCCGACGTGCGCCGGCGCCTGCTCGCGGTCGTGGCCCACCTGCCCAGCGACGAGGCGGTTCAGGCCCTCATCGACCGGATGGACCAGAAGTTCGTGGCGCCGGTCCTGGGCGAGATGCTGGGGCGCTACCCGCAGCGGGCGGTGCGGGTGCTGGGTGAGGCGTCCGGCGGGTCATCGGCCAAGGCCCGCGCCGCCGCGGAGCTGTTGCGCCGACACGTCCTGGCCTACCCCGACGCGGTCGCGGCGGTGGCGCCGACGCTGCCGCCGGAGGTCCGCGCCCGGGTGGAGTCCGCGGTCGCCCGCACCGTCCGGGTCAGGGAGGCGGATCCGGCGACGCTCCCCCGGGTCCTCGTCGCTCCCCCGTGGACGGTGAAGCGCGCCGCGCCCAAGCCGGTGGTGGTCGCGGGGTTGACGCCGACGATCGAGCGGGGCATGGCGTGGGCCCCGGGTGAGCGGCAGAGCTGGGCGGCGACCCAGCCCTGGCGGATTCCGGACTCCAAGTGGGAGAAGCTGGTCCAGCGGCCCGTCGAGAAGCTGGGGTGGGGCGACCGGGGGCCGGCGCTGGCCCACGGGCCGGAGAGCTACGTGCGCCCGCTGTTGGACACCTGGCGGCCCCGGGATGTCTTCGACATCAAGTGGTGGATCCGTGCCATCGTGGCCCGGTTCGAGTCCGACGCGACCCGGCTGGCGATGCACGCGGCCCAGTTGGACCCGGCGGGCCTCGGTTCCGCGCTGCTCCCCATCGGGCACGGCGACATCGCGCCGCTGATGGCGGACTGGCTGGTGCGGCTCAAGTCAGGCCGGTCGACGGCGCTGGCGTGGCTGGCCCGCCACCCCCGGGTGGCGGGCCTGGCCCTGATCCCGGCGGCGCTCGGCAAACCGGGCCCCGAGCGGCGCGCAGCCGAGGCAGCCCTGCGGGCCATCGCCGCCGCTGGTCACGCTGAGGTCATTCGCGACGCCGCGGCCACGTACGGCAAGCCAGCCGCCGCCGGGATCGAGGCGCTGCTCGGCCTCGACCCGCTCGACGTCGTGCCGACCCGCGTCCCGTCCCTGCCCGACTGGGCGGCACCGGAGCGGCATCCCCAGGTGCTGCTGCGCGACCGGGCATCAGCGCTGCCGGCGGCCGCGGTCACCCACCTGGCGACCATGCTCGCCTTCTCCAAGCCCGGGGAGGTCTACGCCGGCGTCGACGTCGTGAAGGAGATCATCGACCGCGAGTCGCTGGCCGAATGGGGCTGGTCGCTGTTTCTGGCCTGGCAGGCGGCCGGCCTACCCGCGAAGGAGGGCTGGGTGCTCGACGCCCAGGGCATGATCGGCACCGACGAGACCGTCGACGGCTCGCCCGGATCATCCGGGCCTGGCCGGGCGAGGGCGGGCATGCCCGGGCGGCCAAGGCGCTCGACGTGCTGGCCGCCATCGGCAGCGACATCGCGTTGATGACCCTGCACAGCTTCGCGCAAAAGGCCAAGCACCGCAGTCTCCGGGAGCGGGCCACCGAGAAGATCGCCGAGATCGCCGCCAACCGGGGACTGACGCCGCAGGAGCTGGCCGACCGGCTCGTGCCGGACCTCGGTCTGGAGCCCGACGGCACCACCGTTCTCGACTACGGGCGGCGCCGGTTCATCGTCGGCTTCGACGAGCAGCTGCGCCCGTACGTCGCCGACGAGGACGGCACGCGGCGCAAGGACCTGCCCAAGCCCGGCGCCGCCGACGATCCCGCGCTCGCCGACGCGGCCTACAAGCGGTTCGCCGCGCTGAAGAAGGACGTCCGCACCATCGCCAAGGACCAGGTCCGTCGGCTGGAGCAGGCGATGGTGATGCAGCGGCGGTGGAGTGCCGCCGAGTTCCGGGAGCTGTTCGTCGCCCACCCGTTGCTGTGGCACGTGGTGCGCCGGCTCGTGTGGGGCGTGTACGACACCGACGGCACTTTCGTGCACGGACTGCGCGTGGCCGAGGACCGGACGTTCGCCGACGTGCACGACGACCTGATCGAGGTCGATGACCAGGCGAGCATCGGGGTCGCACACCCGCTGCACCTGGGCGACACGGTGTCGGCCTGGTCGAGCCTGCTCGCCGACTACGAGATCGTGCAGCCCTTCGCCCAGCTGGCCCGCCCGACGTACCAGTTGTCCCCGGAGGAGCGGGACGCCGCGCGGCTGGCCCGGTTCGAGGGGTTGACCGTGCCCAGCACCAGGGTGCTCGGCCTGACCAGCCGGGGCTGGGTGCGCAGCGACGCCCAGGACAACGGCGTGCTGGCGTGGCTGACCCGGGCGCTGCCGGGCGACCGGGCGCTGGTCGTCAACCTGGAGCCGGGCATCCCCTACGGGATGGTGACCGCGTACCCCGAGCAGAAGCTGGAGGCCGTCTGGATCAACGATCGCCCCGAGGGTGACTGGCCGCCGAGCGGCCACGTACGCTTCGGCGAGCTCGACCCCGTGACCGTCTCCGAGATCCTGCGCGACCTCACCGACCTGACCCGCTGACCCGACCCGACACGCTGAACCGACCCCGACGAGCTGACGACGGACACGCTGAGCCATGGCCCAGACGAGGACTCCCCGCGCCCGGGCGCCCCGACCGAGCGATGCCCCTGTGGCGAGCGAGGCGGCCCGGGACGAGCCGGCGATCCAACGGCCGCCGGCCGAGGTGCGCTTCGCCGATGAGCTCGAACGGCTGAGGGCGGCCGACGACGGGGACCGGCCCCCGGGGTGGGCGATGAGCCTCACCGCGGCCCGGCGCTTCATCCTGGGCGACGAGTCCCTCGGCATCAGCCAAAAGTTCGTCGGTGATCCGTCCCTGGTGGACCGCGCGCTGGTGACCCTCGCGACCGGGCGTGGGCTGATGCTCGTCGGCGAGCCCGGCACCGCCAAGTCGCTGCTGTCCGAGCTGCTCGCCGCCGCGGTCAGCGGCACGTCGACGCTGACCATCCAGGGCGGCGCGGCGACCACCGAGGACCACATCAAATATTCGTGGAATTACGCCCTGCTCATCAGTGAGGGACCGTCGCTGCGGTCGCTCGTGCCGGCGCCGATGATGCGGGGCATGGCCGAGGGCAAGGTGGTCCGGTTCGAGGAGATCACCCGATGCCCGTTGGAGGTGCAGGACAGCCTGCTCTCCCTGCTCTCCGATCGTGTGCTGACCGTGCCCGAGCTGTCCGGGCCGGAGTCGCTGGTCTTCGCCCGGGACGGGTTCAACGTGATCGCCACCGCGAACACCCGCGACCGCGGGGTCAACGAGATGAGCGCCGCCCTGAAGCGACGGTTCAACTTCGAGACCGTCTTCCCGATCGCGGACTTCGCCACCGAGCTCGAGCTGGTCGAGTCGGAGGCGCGCGCCCTGCTCGCCCGGTCCGGGGTGACCGTGCCGCCCCGCCGGGACGTGCTCGAGGTGCTCGTCACCACGTTCCGGGAACTGCGCACGGGCGTCACCGAGCGCGGCGAGTCGATCGAGCGGCTGTCGGCCGGGATGAGCACGGCCGAGGCGGTCGCGGTCGCCCACGCGGTCGGCGTGCGCGGCTGGTTCCTGCGCCGGGAGGCCGGCACCCCGGCCGACCTCGTAGAGTGCCTCGCCGGTACCGCGGCCAAGGACAACCCCGAGGATCTCGCCCGGCTGCGCCGCTACCTCGAGCAGCAGGCACCCCGGCATCCGGGCCCGCACTGGCAGGCGTTCCACGCCGCCCGACACCTGCTGCCCGGATGACCGCGCCCCGCCCGACGACGCCGGAGACGGTGGCCCCGGCGACGGTGACGCCACCGACGGTGCCGCCGGACACCGTCACGTTCGTGGGCGTACGTCACCACAGCCCGGCCTGCGCGGCGCTCGTGGCCCGCACCATCGAGGCGCAGCGCCCGGCCTTCGTGCTCATCGAGGGCCCGGCCGACTTCAACGACCGCCTCGACGAGCTGCTGCTCGGCCACGAGCTGCCCATCGCGGTGTACACGTCCTACCGGGACGAGACGACCGTCCGGCGGTCGTGGACCCCGTTCTGCGAGTACTCCCCCGAGTGGGTGGCCCTGACGACCGGCCACCGGCTCGGTGCCACGGTGCGCTTCATCGACCTGCCGGCCTGGCATCCGGCGTTCGCGGGCCGGGAGAACCGCTACGCCGACGCCGACCGCCACTACGCCGAGGTGATCGACCGGCTGTGCCGGACCTTCGGAGTGGACAATGTGGACACTTTGTGGGACCACCTCGTCGAGATCGCCGAGCCCGACGGCCTCGCCGACCGGCTGGCGACCTACTTCGACCTCGTGCGGGGCGAGGCGCCGCCCAGCCCAGCCGACCGCGAGCGGGAGGCGTACATGGCCGCCTGGGTCCGCGCCGCCGTCGCCGCGGCCGGATCGCGCCCGGTGGTCGTGGTCACGGGCGGCTTCCACCGCCCCGCCGTGATGCGCCTGGTGGCCGAGGCCACGGCCCCCGCCGAGTGGCCGCCGACGCCCCGGTTCCCGGACGGCGCCGTGGGCGGCAGTTACCTGGTGCCGTTCTCGTTCAAGCGGCTGGACGCCTTCGACGGGTACCAGTCCGGCCTGCCGTCGCCGGAGTACTACCAGCAGGTGTGGGAGGTCGGCCCGCAGCGCGCCGCCGACGCGCTGCTGGAGGCGGTGGTCACCCGCCTGCGTCAGCGGGGCCAGCCGGTCTCCACCGCCGACCTCATCGGGGCCCGCGCGATGGCCAGTGGCCTGGCCCGCCTGCGCGGCCACCGGTACCCGGCCCGCACCGATGTCCTCGACGGCCTCGTCTCGGCCCTGGTGACCGAGGCGCTCGACCGGCCACCGCCGTGGACCGGCCGTGGCCGGCTTCCGGCCGGCACCGATCCGGTGATCGTCGAGATGGTCGCCGCGTTGAGCGGCACCCGCGCCGGCCGGCTGCACCCGGCCACCCCGATGCCACCGCTGGTGTCGGCCGCCCTGGCCGACCTCGAGGCCTGCGGCTCGGGCGACCTGCGGCTGAACCTCACCAGGGAACGCGACCAGGAGCGCAGCCGGACCCTGCACCGGCTGCGGGTCCTCGACATCCCCGGGATCGAGCGCCGGCCCGAGCGGACGCCGGATGACCTCGGGGAGACGTGGCTGGTGGCGCCCGACGACCTGACCCGGGCCGCGCTGATCGAGGCCGCGGTCTACGGAGCGACGCTCGCCGACGCGGCCGCGGCCCGGCTCGCCGAGTCGGCCGCGACCACCACGGACATCGACCAGCTCGCCGCGATCGTCCTGGACGCCGCCCTCTGCGGTCTCGGCCAGCTCGCCGAACAGGTGCTGGACCAGGTCGCCGCGGCCGTTGGCTCGGTCGCCGACCTCGGCGCGCTGGGTGAGGCGCTCGCGGTGGCCCTCGGCCTCTGGCGCCACGACCGGGTCCGCGGCATGGCGAGGACCGCCGCGCTCGGTTCCGTCATCGCGGCCGCCGTGGTCCGCCTGCTGTGGCTGGTCGAGGGTGTCCACGGTGGACCGTCGCCGGCCGACCTCGCCCGCCTGACCGCCGTCGTCGCCCTCCGGGACGCCGTCCGCCACGCCGGCTCGGTCCTGACGGTCGATGCCGAGGCCGCCCTGGCCGTGATGCGGCGCCTCGCCGCGGACCCGAGCCGGCCGGCGGACCTGCGGGGCGCGGCCGTGGGGTTCGCCTGGTCACTGCGGGACGCCGGAATGACGGGACCGGTGGTGGCCCGGGCGGTGCGCGGCGTGGCGGCGCCGGAGACGCTCGGGGACTGGCTCACCGGCCTGTTCGCGCTGGCCCGGGAGGAGGTACTGGCCGACGCGCCCACGGTTAACCCGGCCAGCTCCCAGGCAGCCGGTGCGGCGACCGGGACGGCCGAGGCGCGAGACGCCGACCACGGCGTGCTGGCCGTGCTCGACCGGATCGTCAGCGGCCTGCCCGAGCGGGACTTCCTCGTGGCGCTGCCCGCGCTGCGGCAGGCGTTCACGTTCTTCCCGCCCCGGGAGCGGGAGGCGATCGCCGAAGGGCTGCTGGCCCGGCGGGGCATCGTGGGCTCGGCCCGGGCCCTGCTGCGGCTCGAGGTCCCGCCGGAGCTGGTCGCCGAGGCCCGCGAGCTGGAGACTCGGGTCGACGAGCGCCTGCGGGCAGCGGGCCTGGTGGGTGGCCGGCCGGCGGGAGACCGTACGGCGTCAGGAGGGTGAGGTGACCGTGGCGAGCGACGACGAGCGTGCGTCAGCTGAACGCACGTTCTCTGGGCGTACGTCCTCTGTGGACCCGGCCCTGGAGCGGTGGCGGCTCATCCTCGGCAGCCCGGGCGAGCGGTGCCTGGCCGGGGGGAAGGCCTCGGCCATGGCCCTGGCCCGCGACGCCGCGCTCGACTGGCTCTACGGCCGCGACGAGGACCTGGCCCAGCGGGGCATCCGGCGCGGCGGCGCCCGGCACGCCGGGTCGGGACCGTCCCAGCTGACCACTGTGGACTGGCTCGACGACGTGCACCGGCTTTTCCCCAAGGAGACGATCGAGCGGCTGGAACGCGACGCCGTCGAGCGCTACCAGATCCACGACGTAATGACCGATCCGGCCGTGCTGGAGCGCATCGAGCCCAACCCCACCCTGCTGCGGGCGGTGCTACGGACCAAGCACCTGATGAACCCGCGGGTGCTCGCCCTGGCGCGGCGGATCGTCGAGGCGGTGGTGCGCGACCTCATGCGACGCCTGGCGGTCGAGGTGCGCTCCGCCTTCCTCGGCACCCGCCTGCGGCGGCCGAGCCGGTTCCGCCAGGCCCGGGACTTCGACGTACGCACCACCATCCGGCGCAACCTCGCCCACTACCGGCCCGAGGATCGGCGGCTGTACATCCGGACGCCGTACTTCCTCTCCCGCAGCCGCAAGCACCTCGACCAGTGGCAGGTGATCCTGCTCGTCGACCAGTCGGGGTCGATGGTGGGCTCCGTCATCCACTCGGCCGTGACCGCCGCGTGCCTGTGGGGCCTGCCCGGGGTCAAGACCCACCTCGTCGCCTTCGACACCGAGGTGGTGGACCTGACTGGCTACGTCACCGATCCGGTGGAGGTGCTGCTCAAGGTGCAGCTCGGCGGCGGCACCGACATCGCGCGGGCGGTGGCGTACGGCGCCGGGCTCATCGAGAACCCACGGCGGGCGGTCCTGGTGCTCATCACCGACTTCTTCGAGAACGGCAGCCCGGCCCCCCTGGTCCGCTCAGTAGCGCGCCTGGTGGAGCAGGGCACCCGCGTGGTGGGCCTGGCCGCGCTCGACGAGGAGGCCAATCGCGCCTACGACCGGGACGTCGCCCAGTCCCTGGCCGATGTCGGCGCCCACGTCGGTGCGATGACCCCGGGCCAGCTCGCCACCTTCCTCGCGGAGTGCATGGCCCGATGACGTCCTCCCCTGGTCAGATCTCCTCGGCGACCCGGCCCGGCGCGGCCCAGCCTGGCGCGGCCCGGCCCGATCTGCTCGCGCTGACCGAGGATGCGCTCGCCGCGCTGGCCAACCGCGGCCTGGTGAAGCGGGCGGTCAAGGAGCTCGAGGCGGGCCAGGGACCATCGGTGAGCATCGCCGCCGACGGGACCGTGTCCGGGGTGCATCCGGACGGTACGACCAGCAGGCTGCCCGTCGGTGCCGGCCTCGCGGCGGCGATGTGCAGCTGCCCGGCGACGGGCGTGTGCCGGCACCTGGTGGCGACCGTGCTGGCGTACCAGCGCCAGGCCGGGACCGATCAGTCCACAGTGGAAGTGTGGTCGCCGGCGGAGTTCACCGACGCGGAGCTGTCGGCGCTGCTCGGCGCGCGTCTCTGGGCCGCCGCCGGCCGCACCCGCCGGGCCGGCTACCCGGCGGTCGTGCACCGCGCGACGCCGCAACGGCCCGAGCCGAGCGTCGAGCTGCCCACCTGCACGGTCCGGTTCCTCGTGCCGCACGACCTGAGCTACGCCCGCACCGATGCGGCCGCTGGTAGCGCGCAGGAGGCGATCGCGCTGGCCGTGTGGGCGTTCCGGGTCGCCGACGAGCTGTTCCCGCACGCCGCCGACGCCGAGGTATCCGTCGGTGGGGAGGGCACCGCCGTCACCGACGGTCTCAAGGCGGCGGTGGCGCTCGTCGCGGAGGTGCTGAGCGAGGGCTTCGTCCACCTGGGACCGACGTACGCCGACACCCTGGCCCGGGTCGCCCGCGACCTCGACCACCGGGGGCTGCGCTGGCCCCAGCTCGCGGTGCTCGACCTGGCCGAGCAGCTCTCGGCCTACCAACGCCGGGCCGCGCACCACCGCCCCGAGCGGGTCGCCGACCTGCTGGCCGAGATCGTGGCCCGGTACCGCTGCGCGACCACCACCCCCGGGGTGCTCGCCCGGGTGCTGGGTACCGATGAGCCCGCCGAGACGCCCCTACGGCGGGTCCGCCTCACCGGCCTCGGCTGCCGGGTGACGGGCACCGGCGACGAGCGAACGGACGATGCGCGACGTGTCGATATCTACCTGGCCGCCCACGACACCGGGCAGGTGCTCGTGCTCCGCCGCGACTGGCCGGTCGCGGTGACCGGGGCCCGGCTCGCGTCACGGCGGATCGGCGGCGCCACGGTGCAGGCGCTCGCCCGCGGCACCGTCGTCACCGAGTCGGCCCGGCGCAGCGCCAACCGAACGCTGCGGCTGGCCGCGGACACGGTGGGTCGCACCACCGTGACACCCTCGGACGGCGACTGGGACACCCTGCCGCCGGGGCTGCTCGTACGCGACCTCGCCGCCGCGGCCCGGGAGCTCGCCGAGGCGCCGCCCCGCCTGGTCCGCCCCCGCGTCGAGGCGGAGTCGGTGCGCGCGGTCGTCGTCGACCACGTGAACTTCATCGGCTACCAGCCAGGCGACCAACGGCTGGACGCGGTCATCACCGACCCGTCCGGCGGCCAGGCCGTGGTGAGCCTGCGCCACGATCCGGTCACGCCCGGGGCGCTCGACGCGCTGGCCGAAACCCTCGCCGCCGGGCCACGGTTCCTCAGCGGGGCGCTGCGGCGCAGCCAGGGTCAGCTCATCATCGAGCCGTTCGCGCTGGTCGTCGGTTCCACGGTGGTGGTGCCGTCCCTCGCCCCCGGCGACGGCTCCACGGCTTTGGCGATGGGTGAGACGGTGGTGACCGACCCACTGGCGGCCGCTCTGGACGAGGGTCTCGCGCTGCTCGCCGAGCTGGCCCACCGGGGCCTGCGGCACGCGCCCGTGAGCATCGACGAGCGCCTGCACCGGGCCGCCGACGGCCTGCACCGGGTCGGCCTGGCCCGGTGCGCCGAGGCGGTGCAAGACCTCGCGACCGCGCTCGCCGCGCAGCGGGTGGCGGGTCCGGCGACGGGTTCCGCTGACGGGGACGGCCGTACCGTCGACGGGGAGGGTCGCACCGCCGGGGAGGTTCGCAGCGCGGTCGATGCCTGGATCGACGCGCAGATCCGGCTGTCCGTCACCCGGGACCTGCGCTGACCTGCCCGAATAGCAGGTCATGCTGTGGTATTGCGGGCGCTCGGGCATACACTGCTTACCGTGAAAGGCGCGCAGAAGAACCGTCCGGTCGTCATTCACGCCAATGTGGACGAACCCCTGGGGCCGGACGACTACTTCGCCGACGACGTGCTGGACCCCTCCGGCCAGCCCGTCGAGGAGAAGACCGAGGTTCCCCCGGTCTCGACCCGGCCGTGTGCCTACTGTGGACGGCCGGTGCCGCAGCGGGCCTCGGCCGGGCGGCCGTTCCGCTACTGCCGCGACAACGACAACGCGTGCCTGCGCGCGGCCCGCGCCGCCCGCCTGCGCCTGCGCAACCGACCGGGCCTGGCCGGCCAGGTGGCCCAGGCGTTCGAGGTGGTCGAGCGCCTCGACAAGGCGGTGGAGACCCTGAGCGAGGCGCTGCACACCGAGCTCTCCCCCGACGGGGTGCAGCGGCAGATCGACGCCGTGAAGGCCCAGGCCGCGGG
>Ga0310841_100767_pt1 | contig 16353 bp, 12 predicted proteins | sample SM_ome_9_FD_201311 | JGI IMG/M metagenome (GOLD analysis project Ga0310841, IMG submission 201311) | Sorghum-adapted microbial communities enriched on stacked mutant (SM) sorghum from Joint BioEnergy Institute, Emeryville, California... ...
GGACGTATTTCGGCCCAGCATCGCTCACTCGCTCCCGCAATGAAGTGGTCCCAGTGCTCGATGAAATCTACTCATCGCGCATCTCAGACACCATCTCCTTGCGGACGTTTTTCAACAGCCTTCTAATCGCCGCGACGATGTCGAGGTCGCCGTCGCCGTCGATGTCTCCCAACTCTATGGAACTGGGGGAGCCGCCCGTGAAGACGAAGGTGGGCGCTGAGAACGTCCCGTCGCCGTCGTTGAAGAAGACCGCGACGCTATCCCTGCTAGATCTCGTGGCGACGATGTCCAGGTCGCCGTCGCCATCCAGGTCGCCGAGGGCACCGACTACAGTGTAGTAGCCTGTGTTGTATTGCGTGTGGCTACCGAGCGTTCCGTCGCCCGGATTGAGGAACACGCCCACATAGAACGAGTTGTGCACGACCAGATCGAGTTTCCCGTCGCCGTTCAGGTCGCCGACCGAGACATGGAGGGGGGTGCCGGTCAACTCTGCTTGACCGCTGATCGATTCGAACCTGGCCGGGGCGGGGTTCGTGGCCACGTGGTAGCGGGCGACGATCGGCTTCGGGAAACCGAGCGTCGCGGCCACCGATACCTCGACGACCTCGCCCGCGAAGAAACTCCCGCTCGGAGGCGCGGGAGCGCCCACGATCCTGCCGTCCGCGGTCTCGTACGGGTCGACCGCGTTGCGCCCGCTGTAGAAGCCGTGAACGGCGAAGGTCGTTTTGTTCACCGTGGGGATGTTCGCGCAGCTCGCGATATGGAACCGCGTCGTGGCCAGGATCGTGTGGGCAGGGTCCGCCAACGGTGTCGCGAACCATGGTCCCACGCCGGGCGCATCGCCGATCGTCACGGCGCCGGCGCCCGCAGTACCCGCCACGCGCACGTCGCAGAGGACCCGGTGCGACGAGGGATCGACGGCGCCGACGACGCCGCCGGGCCCGAGGATCGTGAGGACGTCCGCGCCGAGCGAGGCCGCCCGGGCCTCGAATGCCGCCGCGGCGGCCGGCGTCTGCTCCTCCGGCGACTGCGTGATCCTGACCGCGTCGTCGTCGACGGCGAGGAAGAGGAGGCTGACGGTGAACGGATCGTCCGCGGGGTTCGCCTGCAGCGGGACCTTGTAGGCGAAGGTGACGATTCCGTCGAACCGGTCCTCGGCCGGATTCGCCGGAAGCGTGCGGCTCGCCCGGTCGTTCGGGTTGCGCACGACGAAGCCGTACGGGAAGACGTCCTGGATACCCGCCGGGGCGACGTTATCGAGGAGCTGGGCGGCCTCGTCCTCCGTGATCACCTGGAGCACGTCCGGGCCGAGCGAGACGATCTTGCCGGCCAGATCGCGCGCGACGGCGCCGGTGGGAATGAGCTGCGCGGCGAGGGCCGGGTCGGCGGGGCTGCCATCGAAGCGCTTGAGTTTCGAGATCGCCGTGTGCCCGATCGTCGATTCCGTGTTCACGGCGTAGAACGTCAGGTTCCGCCGCGGCGTGTCGTAGGGCGAGCCGTCCTGCTGGGCGTTACGGACGCGGTACGTCGCATAGAGGTAGCGGTAGCCGCCGCTCTGCCGGTCGCCATCCGTGAAGCTGCCCGTGGAGACCAGCTCGATCTGGATCGAGCCGTTGCCCGTCTCGTCCGAGTTCGAGGGACGGGAGACGGCGAAGCTGGCGCCGGGGTCGGCGGCGCTCGCTCCGACGTGGGCTTTGCGGCCCTCCGCCGCATCGCGCATGGCCCTCAGCCGGTCCAGCTCCTCGACGGTGGCCGCGCTGATCGCGCTCGAGCGCACCTGCCCCGTCCCGAGCCCCGAGATCGTGACCTCCACGAGACCCAGCGCCGAGGGCGCGGTGCCGGGACGATCGTCTTCGTCGTTCTTGGGGCCGGGCCGGGTCGGCTCGTCCATGCACGCGGCGAGAGCGATGACCGGGACCGCGGCGATCCAGAGGCGCCAGGGCCGGGGCCACCGGTTCCTTGATCGTGTGTGCGTCGTCACAGTCGTCTCCTGTGTCATGGGGTCGAATTCTAGCCGGGCCTTGCGTCCGGGAGCGTGGTCACGGAGTGATCTCGATCTCCGCGAGGCCACGAGCGGTCCGCGCTGCCACCGGGCGCGCGGTCCGTTGGGAAACCCACACGAGGGTGAATGGCTGGCTCTTCCCTGACAAGGGAGAGCCAGGGAAGAGGGTGGAGAGGGGCTCGGAATCGCGCGCGGGGCGCTGCCGATGGGCGCGGCGACGCCCCTCGAGAGGGTGTAAGCGACCGGCCATTCACTGACGTCGTAGGGACGCCGCCCGCCGTCGCCCCAGCGGGCGGCGCACCGCGCAGCGTCCACGTCACTGGTTCCAGAACACGTGGATGTTCTTCGTCCCGAACACGCCCATCGGGACCGGGCTGCCGACCACGACGTCGAGGTCGCCGTCGCCGTCCATGTCTCCGAGCGCGACAGCCTGCGCCTGGGAACCCAGGGTGGAGTACGTCACCGCCGGGCCGAATTTCCCGGTTCCGTCGTTGATCAGGACGGCGAAGCGGCCGGAGTTGGGGCCCACGACCAGGTCGAGATCGCCGTCGCCGTCCAGGTCGCCCAGCGCGACGGTCGTCGGCCAGGTCTCGGCGGTGTAGGTCGTGGCGTCGCCGAACGTCCCGTCGCCTCCTCCTTTCAGGACGGTCACGTAGCTGGCGTTGAACCCGTGGGCCACGACCAGGTCCGGCTTCCCGTCCCCGTCGAGGTCGCCGAGGGCGAGATGCCGCGGATAGTTCCCGACGGCGATCGACGTCTGGGCGCCGAATGCACCGCTCCCGTCGTTGAGCCGCACCCAGACGCTGGACGACCCGTAGTTCCCGACGACCATGTCCAGGTCCCCATCGCCGTCGATGTCGCCCAGCGCGACCGACCACGCCCGGTTGTCGGTGGAATACGTCGTCCCAGCGCCGAACGTCCCGTCCCCCTGGTTGAGCCGGACCGACACCCGGCTGGATCTCGCGACGACCATGTCCAGGTCGCCGTCGCCGTCGATGTCCCCCAGGGCGACGAACGCCGCGTTGGTCTCCGCGTACGTCGTCGGGGCCCCGAACGTCCCGTCGCCTTGATTGAAGAACACCGAGACGGTGTGCCCGTCGAAGTCCGCCGTGATCATGTCCAGGTCGCCGTCCCCGTCGACGTCGCCCAGCGTGACGGAGCTCGGCGCGTTCCCTGTGGCGTATCGGGTGACGGGAGTGTTCGTGTCGAACGTGCCGTTCACCGGGTGGAGCACCACGGAGACCGTGCTCGAGTCCTCGTTCGCGGCGACGATGTCCAGGCGGCCGTCGCCGTTCAGGTCGCCCACCGCGATCCCGGTCACCACGCTGTTGATCCCGAACGCCGATGTCTTGGACGGGAACGTCCCGGCCCCGCCGGCCACGGCCACGCGGAAGCGGGCGACGTTGGCCTTCGCGCCGCCCAACGCCGCCGACCGCGTCACCTCGACCTCCTCGCCCGGGAAGAAGCTCCCGCCGGGAGGCGCGGGCGCGCGGACGATTTGGGTGCCCGCGCCCAGATACGGATCGACCACGTTGCGCCCGCGCTGAAAGCCGTGCACGGCGAAGGTCGTCCCGTCCGCCGTGGGGATCGTCCCGCAGCTCCCGATCTCGAACCGCGTCGAACCCGGGATCGCCTGGGCGGGGTCCGCGGCCGACGGCGTCCTGAACCACGTCCCCGCGCCGGGCGCGTCGGCGATCGTCACGGCGCCGGCGCCCGCGGCGCCCGCCACGCGCACGTCGCAGAGGATCCGGAGCGACGCGGGATCGACGCCGCCGAGGACGCCGCCGGGACCGAGGATCGTGAGGACATCCGCGCCGAGCGCGGCGGCGCGGGCCTCGAACGCGGCCGCGGCGGCCAGTGTCTGCTCCTCGATCGACTGGGTGACCTTCACCTCGTCGTCGTCGACGGCGAGGAAGAGGACGGTCACGGTGAAGGGGTCATCGGCAGGCGTCGCCTGCAGTGGCACCTTGTAGGCGAAGGTCACGATCCCGTCGAACTGGTCGTCGGCGGGGTTCGCCGGCAGCTCGCGGGTCGTCGGGTCGTCCACGCGCCGGACGACGAAGCCGTAGGGGAAGACGTCGTCGACCCCTTCGTCCACGAGGGAGCGGATCGCGTCGGCCTCGTCCTCGGTCACCGCCTGGAGGACGTCGGGGGTCGTCGAGACGATGCCGTGCGCGGCGTGGTCGCGGTGCACCGCGCCGGTGGGCGTGAGCTGCGCGGCGAGGGCCGTGTCGGCGGCGTCGCCGTCGAAGAGGCGGAGGGCCGAGATCGGCGTCGTGCCGATCGTCTTGTTCGTGTCGACGGCGTAGAACGTGAGGTTGCGCCGCGGTGTGTCGTACGGCGTCCCGTCCGCGCGGGCGTTGCGGACGCGGTAGATCGCGTAGAGGTAGCGGTACCCGCCGTTCCCGCGCGCGCCGTCGGTGAAGCTCCCCGTCGCGGCGAGCTCGAGCTGGATGGTGCCGTCGCCGGAGTCGTCGGCGTTCGCGGGGCGGGTGAACGCGAACCGCGCGTCGTGGCTGGCCGCGGGGATAGAGCTGCCGGCCGCGCCCGCTGCGGAGGCGGAGCTCGCACCGGCGTTCGCGCTCCCGGCCAGGTTGGCGGCGCTCCCGGCCACACCCGCGTCGCGGAGCGCGCGGAGCCGCTCGAGCTCTTCCACGTTGCGGGCGCTGATCGCGCTCGACGTCACCTGCCCCGTGCCGAGGCCGGAGATCGTGACCTCGACGAGGCCGAGGGTGCGGGGCGCCGGACGTCCATCGTCGCCGTCGCGGGCGGCCGGCCTGGTCGGTTCGTCCGCGCAGGCGGCGGCGAGGACCGCGACGGGCAGCAGTCGGGCGATGCGCCGCGGCCACGGTCCGCGGGCGCGCGGGGGGGAGTGCGTCGTGCGTCTCATCGTGTCGGTTCCCGGTGGAGGTCCGTTCCCCGGCGGCGCGGCCGCAACGGACGCAGCCGCCGCCGGTTCGCCACGCGACCGGGATCACCGAGGCGAGATGCCGCAGCACCACGGCGCGCGAATGGGCGGGGAATTTATGCACGGGCGATCGGCTGGCAATGCGTTGTGACGGCCCGCGCCGCCCGCCATGTTTGGGCGGGCGGCGCAGCCACGATCCTGCCGGCCGGTGTCGCCGGGAGGCCCGCCGCTCGGCGGGCACGGCGACCCGGCCGCTACGGGTCACTGGTTCGTGTAGACGACCACGGAGCCGCTGCCCGAGGAGACGACGACCAGGTCGAGGTCCCCATCGCCGTCCAGGTCGCCGAGTGCGGACGCGTCGGCCCCGCCCGGCGCGAAGGCCAGCGGGCCTTCGACGGTAAACTGACCGTTCCCCTCGTTGCGCAGCACGTGGATTTCGCTCGCGTAGGCGCTCGTCACGACGATGTCGACGTCGCCGTCCCCGTCCACGTCGCCGAGGACGATCCACCACGGGTCTCGCTCGTCGCCCACCGGGTAGGGAGCTCCTGCCATGGCGAACGTGCCGTTGCCGTCGTTGAGGAACACCGAGACCGTGGACGACAGGTCGTGCCCCACGACGAGGTCCGGGAAGCCGTCCTGGTTCAGGTCGCCCACCGCGACCGGTATCGGCCGGTCGCCTCCCGCGGAGAACACGGCGTCGGACTCGAACGTCCCGTCGCCCCGGTTGCGGAACACCTCGATCTCGTGCGACCCAGCGAGCGTCACCACCAGGTCGAGGTATCCATCCCCGTCGACGTCGCCGAGCGCATGGTTTCCGACAAGATCTTTGGCGGTGTATTGCGCGGGTTCGTCGAACGTGCCGTCTCCCGCGTTCGGATAGACCAAGATGTCCGTCTTGTAGATGTCGTGAACGACGAGGTCGAGGTCGCCATCCCCATCCAGGTCGCCCAGGGAGAGGACGCGAGGAATGACCGGAGCCGTGGACGACGTCGCGTGGTGCGAGAACGTGCCGTTCCCCTGGTTGAGGAGGACGTGGACCTTCCTCTCGTAGAAGAGCAGCACGACGACGTCCAGGTCGCCGTCGCCATCCAGATCGCCCAGCGCGAGTCTGGAGGGAGACGGGACGGAATACACGTCGGGGGTCTGCGCGAACGTCCCCCCGCCCTGGTTGCGCCACACGAGGACCTGGGCTCCCCCCTTGTCTGCCACGACCATGTCGAGATGGCCGTCGGCGTCCAGATCGCCCAGGGCGACAGACCAGAGTTCCTGGCCGAATTGGATCGGGCTTCCCGCCGTGAAGCTTCCCGTGCTCGGGCTCGTGGCGACGCGGTAGCGGAAGGTCCCGGGGAAGCCGGCGTCCGCGCAGGCGGACCGGCGGATCGAGGGCGCGAAGCCGACTTCCACCTCCTCGCCCGGGAAGAAGTGGGCGACGGGCGTCGAGATCGTGGTCGTCCCGTGCCCCGCGAAGACTTCGCCCACGAAGCGTCGCCCGCTCTGGCTCCCGTGCACGACGAGGCCTTGCCGCGGCGACACGCCGCTCACCGCCCTGTCGAACGTAGCCGTGAACTGAGCGCTGACCGGAACGGAGCTCGCGCTCGCGGTGAAGGGGTGCGGCGAGAGCGAGACGAGGTTCCCGGGCGCGCTCGCGAGATAGGCCGTCGGGTTCGAGGCCGGCCCCGCAATGCGGACGCTGCAGAACCGTTCGTACGACGAGGAAGCGGACGTGCCCCACGGGAGGAGCCGGATCCTGGTCGCTCCGAGCGACGTGGCTCGCGCATCGAACGCGGCGATCCCCGCGGACGTCGCCTCCTCGACCGACTGCGTGATCTTCACCTCGTCGTCATCCACGGCCAGGAACATGATGGTCACGGTGAAGGGGTCCTGCGCCGGAGTCGCCTGCAGCGGCACCTTGTAGGCGAAGGTGACGATCCCGTCGAACCGGTCCTCGTCCGGGTTCGCCGGGAGCTCGCGCGTCGTCGTGCTGCCGACGCGGCGCACCACGAAGCCGTAGGGGAAGACGTCGGTCACGCCTTCGCCCGCCAGCGCCCGGATCGAATCCGCCTCCGCCTCCGTCACCACCTGCAGGACATCGGGATCCGTGGGGTGGACGGTGTTGCTGCCGGGGTGCTTGGCCACCGCACCCGTGGGGATGAGCTGGGTGGCGAGCGTAGGATCGGCCGGGCTGCCGTCGAAGAGCGTGAGGCTCGAGATCGCCGTCTCACCGATCGTCTCGTCGGTATCGACGGCGTAGAACGTCAGATTCATCCGCGGCGTGTCGTAGGCGGTGCCGTCCTTCTGCGCGTTGCGCACCCGGTACGTCGCCCAGAGATAGCGGTAGCCGCCCGCCCCTCGCGCACCGTCCGTGAAGCTCCCGGTCGAGAGCAGCTCGAGCTGGATCGTGCCATCGCCTCCGCCCCCGGTGTGGTCGGGCGGCGTGAGGGCCTGCGGCGCGAGAACGCCGGGCCCCGCCGCACTCGCGCCGGCGGCGTTGCGAAGCGCGCGCAGCCGGTCGAGCTCGGCGACGGTGGGCGCACTCAGCGCGCTCGAGGTGACGTGCCCGGAGCCGAGCCCCGAGATGGTGATCTCGACCACCCCGAGCGGGCGGGGCGGCGTGCGACCGCCGTCTTCGTCTCCACCACGGGCGTTCGGCCGGGTGGGCTCGTCCGCGCACGCGGCGAGGCCAAGGGTGAATGCAAAGAGTGCAGGCCAGGCGAGCGCCGGACCGATTCGCGGCCGGGCGCGCCCGCGATGTTTCAGATCGATGCTGCGCATGCGTGATCTATCCTCAGACCTCAGAGATCGAGTGTCACGGGCTTTGCGATCCCGTGCGCGGTCCAATCGAGGAAGTATCGGCAGTGAATCCCTGGAGCGTGAGCGCGCTCCTCAGCCGTCGCCCGAGAAGATCTCCACGAGCGCGGCCTGGTAGTGCGCCCGCCGCGCCTCGCGCTCGTCGGCGCCGGGCAGGTTCTCTTCGTGGAAGGTGACGACGGTCTTCTCGCCTTTCGGCGCCAGGCGGATCTGGATCGTCGCGGGGCGCGCCCAGCCGTCCGGGCGCCGGGTGATGCGCAGCCGATCGCCGGCGACGACCACGCGGACCTCGCCCGTCGTCCCGTCGGAGAGGCGGTAGGGTTCGCCGGGCTCGAAGCGGAGAGGCGCGCGGTCGCCGAGCCAGGCGCGGACGCCGTCGGGGCTGGTCAGGCGCCGCCAGACCTCGCCCGTCGAGAGCGGGACGGTCCGGCTCACCCCGATCTCGAAGCCGACCTCCGCGGTCTGCCCCTCCACCCGCAGCCCCCTCGCCCTCTCGTACCCGACGGTGACGGACTGCTGCCACCATCCGCTCTCCACCCCGCCCTCTTCCCTGAGTATCGTCACGATCTCCTTGTGGGACATGCCCGCCGCGCCGCGCTCGTCGAGCCAGCGGATCCACTCGCCCCAGGTTCGTCCCGTTGCGCGACGGACCGCCTCGTCCGATATCCGCGGCTCACCGGAACGGGCTGCATTCCGTGAACGCGCCTTCTTCACCATTCCATTCTCAACGCGCCTCCAGAGGGTCCGACCCTAACGCGCCGGTACGATGGTGCGCGCGCGCAGCTCGGGAAATCGGATGTCGCGCCAGTCGCCGACATGGCACTGGCTGAAGCGATTGTCCCCCGCGGCCACCACGGTGCCGTCAGCTCGCAGCCCTAGGGTGTGAACGCAGCCGGCCGCGATCGCCACGACGTCGCGCCAATCGTCGACGTCGCACTGGCCGTACTCGTTCCAGCCCGCCGCGACGACGGTGCCATCCGCCCTAAGGCCGACGGTGTGATGGCTGCCTGCCGCGATCGCCGTGATCTCGCGCCAGCCGCCGACATCGCACTGGCCGTTCTTGTTCGAGCCCACCGCCGCCACGGTTCCGTCCGCACGCAGCCCTACGGTGTGGAGATAGCCGGCCGACACCGCCACCATCCCGCGCCAGCCGGCCACGTTGCATTGGCCGTAGCGGTTGTTGCCCACGGCGGTCACCGTGCCGTCCGCCACGAGCCCGACAGTGTGCCAGTCGCCCGCCGCGACCGCGATGATGTCCCGCCAGTCGCTCACATCGCACTGGCCATCGTTGTTGCGGCCCACGGCCACCACGGTGCCATCCGACTTGAGCGCGACGGAGTGGCGATAGCCAGCGGCCACCGTGGGTCGGAGCCACCGTGGCGACTTTCGATCCCGTTCTATGATCAGCCCTTTTCAGTGCGCCTCACCCACCGTCACCACACGCCCATCCCGCACGACGCCGATGATCACGTCCTTGCCGACGGCGTCGCCGTTCGGGTCGAAGCGGATCGTGCCCGTCACACCTTCGAAGGCGGGGGCGCCGTCGCCGATGGAGGCGACGTAGTCGCGTACGGCCTTCCGGTCCGTCCCGACCCGGTCGATGGCGTGGGCCAGGAGCATGACGGTGTCGTAGGCGTGCGCCGAGCCGTCGCGCGGGAGTTCGCCGAACCGGGCCTGGTAGCGCTGGACGAAATCGCGGGCCGACTCCGTCGCCCGGTCGACGAGGAACCCCGAGGTGACGACGACGTCCTCCGCCACGCTCCCCGCCTCCGCGATCCCTATGAGCCCGTCGGTGCCCATGACGGTCCCGCGAAAACCGAGGCGCCGCGCGGCGCGGAGGATGGCGGTCACCTCGTCGCCCATCCCGACGAGGACGAGCGCGTCCATGCCGTTGCGGATGCCGCGTTCGAGGTACGGGTCGAGGGCGCGCTCGTCCTCGAGCAGGTCGGGGAGGTAGGGATCGGCGCTCACGACGGTGCCGCCGCGCCCCTCGAACGCCGGCGTGAAGGCGTCGCGCACGCCCCGACCGTAGGCGTCGTTCACGTACACGATCAACGTGCGCCGGCGCCCGAGACCGTCGAAGGCCCACTCGGCGAGGGCGGCGGCCTGCTGCAGATCGCTCGGGCAGACGCGGAACGTCCATTCGCCTGTCGTCGACATCTCCGGACTCGTCGCGCCGGGCGAGATGGCCAAGAGCCCGTTCCCCGGCTCGTTGTAGATCTCCGACGCGGCGATGCTCGCGCCGGAGCTCAGGTGTCCGACGACGGCGACGACGTCGGTCCGGTCGCGGAACTCTTCGGCGACCTCGATCGCGCGCACGGGGTTCATCTCGTCGTCGCGGACCACGAGCTCGAGGGGGCGGCCGCGGACGCCGCCGCGGGCGTTGATCTCCTCGACGGCGAGGAGCGCGCCCTGATACATCCCCTTCCCCGAGGGCTCCTTCATCGGCCCGGCGATCCCGAGGCGGATGACGCCGGCGTCGTCGGACGCGGCGCAGCCGACCAGGAAGGTCGTCGCGGCCATCAGCCGGAGGGTGAGGGATATCGTAGGACGACGGCCGGGGCGGCCGCCGCAGGCGTCGAATCCATTCAGCATCGTCGCAAACCTGCAGCCCAGAAGGTTGCGCCGGGGAGAGGGGCGGAAGGTAGGATCCGAGGGCCCGGGATTCAAGGGGCGTGGGGGCTTGCCGGCCTCAGCGGGACGGACCTCCACCCTTGCCCTCCCCTCCCCGGCCGCGTTACGCTGGGGACGCCCCGGCTCTCCGAGCCTACCCCGGGGCGCCGTCGGCCGGTCACGCCGACCGCGCGGCGCCCGCGGGCCTCGGAACGCGATGGACCCCGCCTCGAGGAGGCCTTCATGTCGACGTCGCGTCGTGAATTCCTGACCACCTCCCTGGCCGCGCTCGTCTCCGCAGCCTTCGCCCGCCCCGACCTCGCCCGCGTGCTGCCGCGCCCCGGGCAGGAGCCGGCGTTCACGCCGATCCGCCGCGGCGTGGGCTACTTCACCCTGCGGGGCGGCACGATCGGGTACCTGGTGAACGACGACGGCGTCGTGGTCGTCGACACGCAGTTCCCGGACTCGGCCGAGGCGTTCCTGAAAGGGCTGGCCACGCGTACCGGCGGCCGGCCGGTCGACGTCCTCCTCAACACGCACCACCACGGCGACCACACCGGCGGCAACGGCGCGTTCCGCGGCGTGGCGCGGCGCGTCGTCGCCCACGAGAAGGCGGCCGAGCACCTGCGGCACCCGCCGGGGGGCGCCCCGGCGCCGGAGGGGCAGCTCCTCCCGGATACGACCTTCGCCGAGAGCTGGTCCGCCGTCGTCGGGGACGAGCGGATCACGGCGCGGTACTACGGGCGCGCGCACACGAGCGGCGATGCGGTCATCACCTTCGAGCGCGCGAACGTCGTGCACATGGGCGATCTGATGTTCCACCGGCGCCACCCCGTCGTGGATCGCGCGGCCGGCGCAACGATCCGAAATTGGATGACCGTGCTGGAGCGGACGGTCCACGATCACGCGTCCGACACGGTCTACATCTTCGGCCACGCGAACACGGGGGTCCCCGTCGTCGGCGGCCGCGCGGAGCTCGAGCATTTCCGCGACTATTTCGAGGCGCTCCTCACGTTCGTTGAGGCGCAGGTCCGGGCCGGCCGCTCCCGCAACGAGATCCTCGCCCTGCCGGGGCCCCTGCCGGGGTTCGAGGCGTACGGCCCGTTCGGCCCGCCCAACCCGCGCGGCGCGCTGACGTGCGCGTACGAGGAGGTGGTGGAAGGGGTGGCGTAGGGGGTGCTCCTCGCCGGACCGGGCACGGGGCTCACCGGACCAGGAGCTTCACCGGACCAGGCACCGTTGTCCGGATTTGCGACTTCCCGTCATGCCATCGACCCGGATCGACATGGGGAACGAGCTCTCGGGATCCGCGAGCAGCGGACCCCAATCCTGTCTCGGGGGCTGCCGTGATGCGCCGCATCGGTCTGATCGCGAGTTGCGCCGCGCCGGCGGGCTGCGTCTCCGTGAGCAAGTCCGTTCTGACCCGGGAGTACGCGCCCCAGCCGGTCCCTCGCGACATCGTGTACGTCTTCCTGAAGAGCGCGGGGGATGAGATCCCGGCGTGGGCGAGCGGGTTGCCGGCGTACTCCTCGGCCTCGGGGTCGCCAAGGACTCCGATGCCCTTGCGCTCCACTGCGCGCCGGAGGGCCTCCGCGAGGAGTGAACGGTTTCGGTCGGTAACAAAATCCTTTACCGATTCTCCCCATTCGATCAAGTTTGAATGGCGCGCGCGCATGCCGAAATGCGTCGCGCCCTACCGTTTCGGAGACCGATCTTCGCGACGGCGTGGCCCATCCAGAACGAGAGAACGATCATGCATCCCATCCTGCGCATCCTCTTCGTCATCGTCGTCGCGATCCTCGGCAACCTCGCCTTCCAGATCCTCTTCGCGGTCATGCTCCCGGCCGCGGTGCCGGCGTTGCTGACGTACTTCGCTGCTCTCGGGTGCGCGATCCTCGCGGCGCGGTTCGCGTGGGTGAAGACGGCGTCGCCCCTCAGCGGCGTCCTCGCCTACATCCTCGTGGGCGCCGTCGCCACCGGCGCGGTGGGCTTCGCGATCGGCTTCTTCGGGCCGATGATCGTCGTGCCGGAGTCGAACCAGGGGCCCTTGCTCGGTATCCTGTACACGGGGCCACTGGGGTTCGTGCTCGGCGCGATCGGCGGCGGGATCTACGGAGTGACGCGCGGCCGCCGGTGAGGCGCCTGCCGGCGTGGCGAGAGACGCCGCGTCAGGTCGGTCAGGTCATGCCGGGAATCGGGGCTCCGCCCCGGTGACCGCCGCTCCGTCGGGTCGTCGGCACGGCGCTTGAACCTCCGGGCCATGGACCGCAACGCCCGGGAGGAGGCCCAAGTGAACGACGCACGCGACGCACTCGACCGGATGATCGAGGCGATCGAGGCCAGGGACGCCGAGGGGATCCTGGATGCCCTGAGCGACGACGTCACGATCGAAACCGAGTTGCTGGACGAGCCGCTCCAGGGCAAGGACACGATGCGCAGTCTCCTTGCCCACGCCTTCGACGCCTACGAGTCGATCAAAGTCGAGCGCCGCATGACGGTGGCCGAGGGGCCGGAGCTCGCCGCCCTGGTCCGCATTCGCGCCCGATTCGCTGGCGATCTCGAGATCCTCGGCGAGACATTGCCGACGGCGGGGAAGGCGCTGGACGTCGCCGGCGCCGTCTTCGCCCGCGTCGACGGCCGGGGGAAGATCGCCTGGCTCATGCGCGTCCGCGACACGTTCGACATCGTCCGGCAGCTCGGTCTCACCACCGACCAGATCGACCGGCTCATCCGGAAATTCGAGGAGCACGAGGTGCGCCGGCCGCCGCGGGCGGCCTGAGGTCCCGCCGGCCGCGCCCCCTCGTGCCGACCGCACCCGCACTCATGAGCGACGAGGTGCGGCGGCGCGTCGCTCCGTTCGCGCCGCTCGCGGCGCGGGACCTCGAAGGGGTGATCAGAACGCCATACCCTTCGGCGTCTCGCCCTTGAGGAAGGGCTCGATGAAGGCGTAAAGCAGCTCGGGCTGGTTGATGACGGCCGTGTGCGACGTCGCAGGCAGAATGGCGAGGCGCGAGGGCGGGAGCGGCGCGCCCACGTCGCCCATGATGCCGCCGCCGAGGAGCCGAAACATCGCAACCGTGTGCTCGAGCGTCGCCACGTCGGCATCGCCGGCGATGATCAGCACCGGGATCTCGATGGCCCTGACGTCGTCCTCCCAGGCCATCGGCTCGTGCTCGAGGGCGATCAGCTTTTCGACCAGGGCGCGGAAGCCGTCCGGATTCGGGGCGAGCTTCCGGTACTCCTCCTCCAGCGGGGTGCCGAGCAACATCTCGGGCACGAGCTGCGGGAGGAACTCGCGGAAGGCCGGCTGCCACCCTTCGACGTCGTAGGCGACGGAGGCGGCAACCAGCTTGTTCACCTTCTCGGGGTGACGGATGGCGAGCTGAAGCCCCGCCGCGGCGCCCATGGAGTAGCCGAAGACGTCGGCCTTGCGCAGCCCCACGGCGTCCATGAAGGCGGCGACATCGTCGGCGAGGTTGGGGTAGGTGATCGGGCGGTCGATGTCGGGGGTGCGGCCGTGGCCCTGGAGCTCGAGCGCGTAGACCCGGTGGGTCTTGGCGAGCATCGGGATGATCGACCCCATGGCCGGGATGTTCATGTAGGCGCCGTGAAGCACGATCAACGGCTCACCCTCGCCCGAGACCTCGTAGTACATCGACATGCCGTTGACCTCGACCCGAGCCCCCACGGGAGCGGACTGGGCGAGCGTGGCGCTGGGCACGAGCAGGAGTACGGCTAGCCGGGCAAGGTTGAGAAGGGCGGCGCGTCGCATAATTTCCTCTTCATCGACGAATCGGCGGACATGGTGTCCGCAAGACGGCCGACGCACGCATTCTCTTGCTGCCTGCAGGGCCGTCCTGCGGTGCTCTCACCCAAAACGTCGAACGGCCGGAGTGGAAATCGACAGTTGTCTTCCGCCGACGTCGTCGGCTCACGACCCGACCGGCGACGGCCGTCCGGGAGCACGAATCACGAAGTGTCCATCACGAGTCTGGAGGTGGCGATGCTGCGGTGGCGGTTGAGCTGGATGAGCGTGGTGTCCCTGCTCGCCGCGTGCGCGGCCGGCGAGCCGGAATCGCAGGAGACGCGGGTGCCGGGTGGCCTGGACCTCCCGGGAGAGGGAGCGGTCGACGTGGCGGAGATCGACATCCCGAGGGGCCGCTCGCCCGTGGTGGTGGACGGCGTGATGTCGCCCGGGGAGTGGGACGACGCCGCCGTGGTCGAGATCGGTGTTGAGCGGGGGTGGACCGTCCCGGTCCGCGTCAAACGCGACGACCATGCCCTCTACGTGGCCTTCGTCAACGTGAAGCCGGAGGAGGCCGAGCGGTATCCCGAGGTGCTGCTGGCGGTACGTGGAACGAGGGAAGGCGGCTGGTCTGCGAGCGACTGGTGGTTTCACGCCTCGTATCAGGACTGCGAAGGGCAGGGGATCTTCAACAACTACCAGTGCTCGCCCACCAAGCCGGGCTGGGAGGCGAACAACTTCCCCCTCGAGCCCCCCGGCGTCGTCGAGATTCGCATCTCGTTCGACAAGATCGGACTCGACCCCGCAAGGGCCGGAGAGATCGGGATCGCCTTCAACGTGACCGATACCCGCGAGGTCTGGTCGTTCTGGCCGCGAACGGCGACGCTGGAGGACCCCGGGACCTGGGCGACGGCGCGTCTCGCTGCGGACCACGTTTCCGTTTCCCGCTTGTCTCGGGAAACCGATCGAAACTGAGGCAGCGTTCGTCAACTCGCGCGATCGTACTTCGCTCGCGATACCGACTGCGGCGCGATCGCGAAGAACCGAGCGAGTTCGCACGTGCGAAACCCGCGGTCGGCCGCGGCACGAATCAGGCGCGCGCGCAGCCGCGCGACCGACCGGGGCACCCAAGATCCTCGCAGATCGCCGATCGAGAGGCCGGGATCGTACGAGGCCGCCAAGCTTCTGATGAAATCACGGAGGTCGGGCAGGGGCATCGCACCGTTGGGCGCTCCTCTTTCAGGCAGGGAGAAGATCCGGAGCCACGCCCTGTCGCCGGCCACCGTCGACGGCGCGGGCGGCAGGGTCGTCGGCGGGAGACCTACCTCCAGCGCCGCCAGGTACCGGTCGTGGTCCATACGCCAGCGCACGTGCGCCCGGTATCGTTCGGCGAGCTGGTCGCGATCGAGGTCCGGCTCGTCCGCGAAGAGTTCGAGAACCTGCTCCTGGGCCGCCGGGTCAATGCCGTAGAGTGTCGGGTCCGCGCCGGGGAGATAAGCCGCATGCGACGTCCACGGATAGGCGAGGTCGTCGTCGCAGAGTCCGGCTCTCCAGGGATTGAGGTGCGTGTAGACGATCGCGCTTCGGATGTGGTCCGGACTGACGCATGGGGTGTCGCGATATCGTCGCTCGACGACGGTGCCCTCGAATTGGTGTGTGCGCTGGACCCGGACGGCGATGCGGCGCATGAGCGGCTGCATGGTCTGGGCGAGCTCCATCCTGCCTTGTCGTAGAACGATGTGCAGGTGGTTTGGCATGACTGCGTATGCCAGGAGCTGCGCGTCGGTCCGGGCGACCATCCGACGGATCAGCTCGACGATGACCGAGCGCAGCTCCGGGGTGAACCACGCCTCGCGCCGGTGGGTGCGCGAGACGAGGTGGAAGATCATGCCGGGGTGATACGACCGCCTGCGTCGTCCCATGGCGCGAAGGTGCCCCCGGATGGGGGGCGTGTCCATGGGATGTCTGGCCAAACCGGGAAACGGAAACGTGGTCCGTCGTCAGCGGTCCCGACAGGCCGAGGGCCGCAGGCGCAAACGACGAACGGGCCGCGATCTTCCCGGTCGCGGCCCGTTCTCGATTCCGTCCCCCCGCGGCCGCAGCGTCGACGCTGCCGCCGCGCCGGGCGAATTCGTCCAGCTTACCGCGAGGCCTCCGCGAGCTCCCGGACGGCGGCGGCCATGGCGCGCACGCGCTTCTTGTCGGTGGCGCGCTGGACGTCGGCATCGAGGGCGGCGGCGAGCTTCATGAGCCGATCCCGCCGGGCCGCACCCGTCA
>Ga0310841_100809_pt1 | contig 15722 bp, 11 predicted proteins | sample SM_ome_9_FD_201311 | JGI IMG/M metagenome (GOLD analysis project Ga0310841, IMG submission 201311) | Sorghum-adapted microbial communities enriched on stacked mutant (SM) sorghum from Joint BioEnergy Institute, Emeryville, California... ...
GGGGTGGGCGGCCACGGTGAAGCTGCGCCGGGTGCTCGACAACCTCACCAGCCTGCTCGCGGTGGAGCTGGTCTGCGCGGTCCGGGCCCTGCAGCTGCGCGCTCCCCTGGTGCCGTCGCCGGCCGGTCGCATCGCCATCGAGATGCTCACGCCCCACCTGGGCGACCCCGGCCCGGACCGCTTCCTCGCCCCCGTCCTGGAGGCGGCCCGCACCCTGGTCGCCGGCCCCGGCCTGCTCGCCCGCATCCAGGACGCCGTCGGCCCGCTCGCCTGACACTGCCAGCGACCCGGCCAGGCGTAGGCGGAATGGGCGCGGCGAACAGGACCGATTCGTTTAGTCCCGCAAAGGCGTCGGGTGCCGATGGCTGGGCCGGCTACAGCGTCACGAGGCAACGGTCCCCGCCGTGGTCGTCATACTCGGCATCCAGGCCATCAGCGCCGGCGTGTACTTCATCGATGACGGTGCCCGCGACCGTAACCGGGGCAACTGCGGCGATCGGTGTTCTTGCTCCGGAGGCTTGTCGCGAGTCTCCTTGGCCTACGCAGCTCATTTACGACCGTCAACTACGAGCCGTCAGCTCACAGCAAGATCAAACGTCACAAAACGCCGAGATGAGTACCTTTGATCATGGTCTCTCAGGCTGAGGCTACCCCTTTGTGCCGGCGGGCGACGGCTAGGTGTTTGGTGCGGTGCGGTACGGAACTGCTCCTGCGGGCAGCCGTTCCTTGTTTCTGTCCACGCGGGGTGTGGATGGATTTTGGTCTGGTTGGTTGATGGGATGGGTGGTGGGGGGTTGGCATTATCGGCCGGGGAGGAGGTCGGTGATTTGCCGGTGTCGGGCGGGCACGTTTTCGTCAGTTACGGGCGGGCGGACAGTTCGTATGTGCGCCGGCTGGTGGCGTATTTGACGCGGTCGGGTGTGGATGTGTGGTTCGACAACGACATCCCGACCGGCGACCGATGGAAGACGGTGCTAGAGGAACGGGTGACCTCGTGCCGGGCACTGTTGCTGGTCATGTCGCCGGACGCCGGCCACTCGGCCTGGGTGGCCAAGGAGGTCACACTCGCCCGGGACCTGGGTAAGCGGGTGCTGCCGCTGCTGCTGGACGGGGAGATCCTGTTCGGTCTGGACCCGGTCCAGGTCGAGGACGTGCGGGGTGGGCGAATGCCTTCTCCGGCGCTGGTGGAGCAGCTGCAGGGCATGGCACCAAGGCGGTCGGTGATTCGTCACCTGATCGGGCCTGTGCCCGAGGAGGCGGATTGTTTTCAGCACCGGTCGGTGGCGGATGAGCTGGCGGCGGCGTTGGCCGCTGGGGAGACGGCGATCCTGACCGGTGCGAGCGGCCCTTCGGCGCAGATCCTGTCCGGCCTGGGTGGGGTGGGCAAGACGCAGTTGGCGGCATCGTTGGCGCGGCGGTTACGGGACGGCGGCGAGCTGGATCTGCTGCTGTGGGTCAGCGCCCAGAGCCGGGACACGATCCTGACCGGCTACGCCCAGGCCGCGGCCGAGGTGATCGGCGCCGACCCGGCCGATCCTGAGCAGGCCGCCCGGGCGTTCCTGGCCCACCTGGCCGCCACCACCAGCCGGTGGCTTGTCGTGCTGGACGACCTGACCGACCCGAAAGACCTGGACAGGTTGTGGCCTCCCCGTACGCCGACGGGTCGGGTGGTGGTGACCACCCGCCGCCGCGACGCCGCACTGGCCGGGCACGGGCGGCTGCTGCCGGTGGACGTGTTCACCTCAGAGGAGGCGTATGCCTACCTGGCGGCGAAGTTCCATGATGAGCCGCACCGGCTCGAGCAGGCCGACGAGCTCATCGAGGTCCTGGGTCGGTTGCCGGTGGCGTTGGCGCAGGCTGCCGCTTACATCGTCGACCGGGACCTGACCTGTGCCCAGTACCGGGACCGGTTCGCCGCCCATCCGCTGGCCCAGCTCGCCCCCGATGCGTGGCCGGACGAGTACGCCCGCCCGGTCGCCGTCTCGCTCATGCTGTCCGTCGAGCTCGCCAACCAGCTCCAGCCGGCTGGGTTGGCCGGCCCGCTGCTGACCGTGCTCAGCCTGCTCGACCCCAACGGCATACCCATCGACCTGCTCACCAGCGACCCGATCGTCGACTACCTCACCGACACGGCCGGCCGGTCCGTCGACGCGGAGCAGGCCCGCGACGCGCTGACCTGCCTGACCCGGCTTCACCTCGCCACCACCACCGACCGCAGCGACCCCGACGCCACTAACCAGCCATTGATACGGGTGCACGCCTTAGTCCAGCGGGCCGCCCGCGAAAACACCCCAACCGCCGCTATCGCCACCGCGGCGAGAGCCGCCGCCGACGGGCTCCTGCAGATCTGGCCCCCGGTCGAGAAAGACACCTCATTCGCCCAGATCCTGCGCGCCAACAGCACCGCCCTGCGCGCCAACGCCGAGGACCACCTCTGGCAACCAGACCCCCATGAGCTGCTGTTCCGCGCCGGACGAAGCCTCGGCGAAGCCGGCCTCGTCACCGCCGCCATCGACCACTTCCACACCCTGCACACCCAAGCCCACCAACGGCTCGGCCCCGACCACCCCGACACCCTGGCCACCCGCCACAACCTCGCCCGCTGGCGGGGCCAGGCCGGCGACGCCGCCGGCGCCGCCACCGCGTTCGAGGACCTGCTCGCCGACTATCTGCGGGTGCTCGGCCCCGACCACCCCCACACCCTGACCACCCGCCACAACCTCGCCTACTGGCGGGGCCAGGCCGGCGACGCCGCCGGCGCCGCCACCGCCTTGGAGGCCCTGCTCGCCGACTATCTGCGGGTGCTCGGCCCCGACCACCCCCACACCCTGACCACCCGCAACAACCTCGCCCGCTGGCGGGGTGCGGCCGGCGACGCCGCCGGCGCCGCCACCGCGTTCGAGGCCCTACTCGCCGACTATCTGCGGGTGCTCGGCCCCGACCACCCCCACACCCTGACCACCCGCAACAACCTCGCCTACTGGCGGGGCAAGGCCGGCGACGCGGCCGGCGCCGCCACCGCGTTCGAGGCCCTGCTCGCCGACCGGCTGCGGGTGCTCGGCCCCGACCACCCCGACACCCTGGCCACCCGCCACAACCTCGCCTACTGGCGGGGCAAGGCCGGCGAGTAGGCAGCGTGGCTACGCCATCGGCCCGCTCAACACTCTGGGGTCGCCTGCGACGCTGGCTTCGACGACGGCCGCATGCCGCGACACCGGCAGGCGAAGCATGAAGATGGCGACGGCCCCTTTTTGCACGTTGGCCGCCCTGGTTCAAGACCATGTGCACTCATTTGCCGCTGTTAGTGGGGCCCGGTTCGGTGCTTGAGCCCCGACTCAACACGCCTCGTCTAGAGACACCGCCTAGTTTCGCTACCTCTACTTCGCGCCGTCGAGATCCCCTGTTCGTGGAACAGGTTGGCCAGCCGCCGAGCGGTGTACCTGTCCGTCGCGACAGTCCGAGCCGCGCCGATCAACTTCGCCCAACGGATGGTCGGCTATGACGAGACTGCCCTCGCGGCGATCTTCGATCGCTTCACCCGATGGCAGACCCTTCCCGTCACCCTGCAGGTCGCCGCACTCGCCGCGCTGGCCGCGCTCGCCACCTTCCCACACTGACGAAGTTGGTCGATGCCGCCCGATCCTTGACCGCGGAGCATGTGGGGTGGGCGCGTGCGTGGCGGAGTTGGCAGGCCCAGACTCGATTTCGCTCGCACCATCGCCGATCGTGCAGCCGGCGCGGACCGGAATCGGGTTTCGCCGATTTCGCTCACCATGGCTGGCTGCCCGCCTACACTACGGATGGTTGCCGAAGTCAGTCCGTCTCAGGCGACCCTTTCGATATAGAGATCCAGCCCCGGGCGCTGTCCGGGCGATCCACTCTGCCCGCCTGCCGAGCTACCGAGCTCACACGATGCCTAGCCGGACAGCAGCCAGGGCCGTTGTCGTAGGTAAGGGGCGCCTCGTGAAGAAGGCCGCTGGTGCGCCAGGATCGATGGCCTTCCGGTTCGTCCTCCTCATGGGACTGGTCGACCTCTTCGGCGACACCGCCTACTCCGGCGGTGCCGGCATGAACGGCATCTTTCTCGCGTCGCTGGGCGCCAGCGCCGCCGTGATCAGCGCGGTTGGTGGGTCCAGCGAGTTCCTCAACTACCTCACCCGCGGGGTGTCCGGTTACTTCGCCGACCGGATACGCCGACGCTGGCCGCTGGTCTTCGTCGGCTACTGCGTCAACCTGCTGGCCGTGCCGGCGCTCGCACTGGCCGGCCACTGGCAGATCGCCGCCGCACTGATCGTTGTCCAAGGCATCGGGCGCGGGGTACGCAAGCCCCTCGTTCAGGCGATGTTGTCCTACACCACCCGGCGGTACGGCAAGGGGTGGGTATATGGGGTGAACACGGCGCTGGACAACACCGGGCGCGCCCTCGGTCCGCTGATCGTCGCCGGGGTTCTCCTGCTCACGAACGCCTTCCGGCCGACGTACACACTGCTCGTCATTCCGGCCGTGTTGGCGCTGATCACATTGACGATTGCGCGCATTCGCTTTCCCGAGCCCGAATCCTTCGAACAGCAACAGAAGCAGCAGACGGGAGACGCCGAGCGATTTTGCCGGTCGTACTGGCTCTACCTCGTGGCAGGCGCCTGCTTCGCGGCGGGCGTGATGAACTTCGAGCTGATCTCTTTCCACTTGTTGCGGAGCGGGGCGCCGCGCGACAGCGTGCCGCTCTTCCTGGCACTGGGCGCGAGCGTTGGCGCGCTGGGCAGTCTAGGCCTCGGCCGGCTCTATGACCGCGTCGGTCTCGGTGTCGTCCTCATGGCCGTGGTGGCCGCCGCCGCGTTCTCGCCGTTCGTGTTCCTTCTTCCCGTTGGTCTCGCGGTCGTCGGCATGGCACTCTGGGGCGTCGGGCAGGCCACCCAGGACAGCCTGCTCACTGCTGTCGTGGCTGGTGTGCTCCCGCGGGGACGCCGCGACCTGGCGTTCGGGCTCTACTACGCCGGGTACGGCGTGGGCTGGCTTGCTGGTTCGGTTACGGCGGGGCTGCTCTACGACCGGTCCCGTGTTGCGCTCGTGGCGTTCGCGGCCGGCATACAGCTACTCTCCTTGCCGATCTTCCTGGCTGCCCGGCGACGTTCTGATCGCAGCTCTGCCGGACGATCTGCCTGACCAACGTGCGAACCGGTACTCCCCGAGTGTTGCCTGCCAATATCGGCAATCGATTCAACGGCGCGACATGGCAGGTCGGGAAGACCGAGGGGAGTTGGTCGACGAAATCTGTGCCCTGCGGTAGAGCGCGGATGCGCGACGTTCCTGACGCTCAGGCGCGCGGGGCCGGCTGGGTCGGGACGCCGGGGCTGACCGACGGCGGCAGGGGCAGCCGGTGGCGGAACTGCGCGGGGATGCGCAGCGCCTTCGGATCGAGGTGGTCGATGAGGTCCACCAGGTCGTTCTGCAGGCGCACCAGCCGGTCGTCGCGACCCCGCTCGACCAGTTCGTCGACCTCCCGACGCAGCCGATCGAACCAGACCCGGAAGTCCTCGTCCTCGTCGAGCCGATCGCAGAACGCCGCGTACCCCATGCACTCGCTGCGCGGCCCCTCGGGCGCGCCGGTCGGCACCATCATGACCTCGGCGATGGCCCGCTGGTGTCCGCGGAAGACCCGGAACGGGCCGGCCACCGCGGTGGCCTGGATGGTGAGCTGGGCCTGCATGAGCAGGGCCATGAGCTGCCGGTTGTGGGACTCGTCGCCGACGTCGAGGAAGCGCAGCTCGCGGCGGACGATCTCGACCCAGGTCAGGTACTCGGCCAGCGCGTACACCGTGTAGTCCCGCGCGTAGCGCTCCTGCTCCGGGTCCCCGCAGCGCAGCCAGATGTTCAGGTAGCTCTGCCGCACGATGTTGTAGATGCGGCTCTGCAGCGTGTGGGCCGCGTCGAGCAGCGGGTCACGGTACTGGCGCAGGATGCGCAGCGCGGCGGCCACCTCGTCCTCGGCCTTGCGGCGCCGCTCCAGCTCGTGCTCGAACTCGCGGGCCTTGCGGTTGGCCCGAGCGCTGAAGATGCCCGCGCCCAGGGAGAACACGGCGGACACCACGGCCACGGCCAGTTCGACGTTGATGTCGGTCACGTCGGAACATCTTGCGGTACGCCGTTCGCGCCCGCGCACCGGGTGCCGCCGTCAAACCCGAACGTTCGGAGAAATCCGGCGCCGACGTGCCCGGGGAAGGTCAGGCCTGGACGTGCTCCGAGAAGTCGTGGTCGGCGAAGGGGCCGACCACGGCGAGCGAGGGTTGCTGGCCGTAGACCTCACGGGCCACGGCCCGCACCTCGTCGGGGGTGACCGCGTCGACGGCGGCGAGGACCTGGTCCACGGTGAGCAGCTCGTCGTAGAGCAGCTCGCCCTTGCCGAGCCGGGACATCCGCGAGCCGGTGTCCTCCAGGCCGAGCACGAGTGAGCCCTTGAGCATGCCCTTGCCGCGCGCGATCTCCTCGTCTGTGATGCCGTGCTCGGCCACCCGGGCCAGCTCCTCGCGGATCAGCGCCAGCACCTCGTCGGCCTTGCCGGGGGCGCAGCCGGCGTACACCCCGTACATGCCGGTGTCGGCGTACTGGTTGGTGTAGGAGTAGACCGAGTAGGCCAGTCCTCGGCGTTCCCGGATCTCCTGGAACAGGCGCGACGACATGCCGCCGCCGACCGCGTTGTTCAGCACGCCGAGGGCGAACCGGCGCGGGTCGTTGCGGGCGTAGGCCGCCCCGCCGAGCACCAGGTGCGCCTGCTCGGTGTCCTTGTCCTGTACGGTCAGCCGACCGTGGCGCGGGCGGGGCACCGAGCGTGACCCGACGCCCCGTCGCGGCAGCGGCACGGCCGGGGTGTTCCGGCCGGCGAACGCCTCCCGGACCAGCCGCACCACCGCCTGGTGCTCGAGGTTCCCGGCCGCCGCCACCACCATGGCCTCGGGGACGTACCGGCGCTGGTAGAACGACAGGATCTGCCGGCGGGTCATCGCCGAGATCGTGTCGACGGTGCCCGAGATGAGCCGGCCGAGCGGGTGGTCGCCGTAGAGGGTCTGCGCGAACAGGTCGTGCACCTCTTCGCCCGGCTCGTCGTCGTGCATGGCGATCTCTTCGAGGATGACCCCGCGCTCGGTCTCCACATCGGACGGTGCCAGCACGGAGTCGACCACGAGGTCGCACATGACGTCGATGGCCAGCGGCAGGTCGGTGTCGAGCACCCGCGCGTAGTAGCAGGTGTACTCCTTGGTGGTGAAGGCGTTGGTCTCACCACCCACCGCCTCGATGGCCGACGAGATCTCCAGCGCGCCGCGCCGCCGCGTCCCCTTGAACAGCAGGTGCTCCAGGAAGTGGGACACGCCGGCCAGCGGCGCGCTCTCGTCGCGCGACCCGACCGCGACCCAGATGCCGAACGAGACGCTGCGCATCGCCGGCACCGCTTCGGTGATCACCCGCAGGCCGTTGGGCAGCACCGTCCGCCGGATGGTGCCGCCCAACGGGTCGTTGGCGAGGGTGGCCGTACGGCTGCGGGGCACGCGCGAGCCCGAGCGAGGCCCCGGCGCGGAGGAGAGTCGGGTCATGGTGGCAGGCCGGGCGGGTCAGCGCTCGCGGACCCGCCGGCGGCGCTGCTCCCCGCCGCCCTCGCCACCGGAACGGTCACCCCGGTCGCGGGGGCCGCGGTCGCCCTTGTCCCGGCCGGCCGGGCGCTCGCTCTCGACCACGGCGACCGGTTCCGCCCGCACCTTGTCCAGGTAGATCTTGCCGCGGCTGTCGATCTCGGAGATCTCCACCTCGAGCTTGTCGCCGACGTTGAGGAAGTCCTCGACCTTCTCCACGCGCTTGCCGTCGCCCACCTTCGAGATGTGCAGCAGGCCGTCCCGGCCGGGCAGCAGCGAGATGAAGGCGCCGAACGCGGCGGTCTTCACGACCGTGCCGAGGAACCGGTCGCCCACCTTGGGCAGGGTCGGGTTGGCGATGGCGTTGATGCGGTCGATCGCCGCCTGGGCCGACGGACCATCGGCGGCGCCCACGTAGATGGTGCCGTCGTCCTCGATGGAGATCTCCGCGCCGGTCTCGTCCTGGATCGCGTTGATGGTCTGGCCCTTGGGCCCGATCACCATGCCGATCTTGTCGACCGGGATCTTCACCGAGGTGATCCGCGGCGCGTACGGCGACAGCTCGGCCGGCGCGTCGATCGCCTCGGCCATCACGTCGAGGATCGTCTGCCGGGCCTCGTGGGCCTGCTGGAGGGCGGCCGCGAGCACGTCCGACGGGATGCCGTCGAGCTTGGTGTCCAGCTGCAGCGCGGTGACGAAGTCGCGGGTGCCGGCGACCTTGAAGTCCATGTCGCCGTACGCGTCCTCGGCCCCGAGGATGTCGGTGAGCGTGATGTAGCTGATCTTGCCGTCCACCTCGTCGGAGATGAGCCCCATGGCGATGCCGGCGACCGGCGCCTTCAGGGGCACGCCCGCCGAGAGCAGCGACATCGTCGAGGCGCAGACCGAACCCATCGACGTGGACCCGTTCGAGCCGATCGCCTCGGAGACCTGGCGGATCGCGTACGGGAACTCCTCCCGCGAGGGCAGGACCGGGATCAGGGCCCGCTCGGCCAACGCGCCGTGGCCGATCTCGCGCCGCTTCGGCGCGCCGACCCGGCCGGTCTCACCCGTCGAGTACGGCGGGAAGTTGTAGTTGTGCATGTACCGCTTGGTCTTCTCGGGCGAGAGGGTGTCCAGCGACTGCTCCATGCGCAGCATGTTCAGCGTGGTCACGCCCAGGATCTGGGTCTCGCCCCGCTCGAAGATGGCCGACCCGTGCACCCGCGGCAGCACGTTGACCTCGGCGGTCAGCGGCCGGATGTCCCGTGGTCCCCGGCCGTCGATGCGCACCTTGTCGCGCAGCACGCGCGTCCGGACCTGCTTCTTGACGACCGCGCGGAAGGCGGCGCTGAGCTCCTTCTCCCGGCCGACGAACTGCGGGCCGAGGGTCTCGTACGCCTTCTCCCGGACGCGCTCGAGCGCCTCCTCCCGGTCCTGCTTGCCGGCGATCTTCAGCGCCTCGGCCACCTCGTCGGCGAACCCCTCGGTGACCGCGGCCAGGACGTCCTCCTCGTAGTCGATGAAGAGCGGGAACTCCTGCACCGGCTTGGCGGCGATGGAGGCGAGCTCCTCCTGGGCCCGGCACATCTCCCGGATCGCCGGCTTGGCCGCCTCCAGGCCGCTGGCCACGACCTCCTCGGTCGGCTTCGGCGCGCCCTGCGCCACCAGGGCGATCGTGTGGCTGGTGGCCTCCGCCTCGACCATCATGATCGCGACATCGCCGTCGGGCAGCACCCGGCCGGCCACGACCATGTCGAACGTGGCCCGCTCCAGCTCCTCGTGCGTCGGGAAGGCGACCCAGGTGCCGTCGACGTGGGCCATGCGGGTCGCCCCGACCGGGCCGGTGAACGGCAGCCCGGCGAGCTTGGTCGACATAGAGGCCGCGTTGATCGCCAGGACGTCGTACGGGTGCAGCGGGTCGAGCGCGAGCACGGTCACCACGATCTGCACCTCGTTGCGCAGGCCCTTGACGAACGACGGGCGCAGCGGCCGGTCGATCAGCCGGCAGGTCAGGATCGCGTCCTCGCTCGGCCGCCCCTCCCGGCGGAAGAAGGACCCGGGGATGCGCCCGGCGGCGTACATGCGCTCCTCGACGTCGACCGTCAGCGGAAAGAAGTCGAACTGGTCGCGCGGGGTCTTGCTGGCGGTGGTGGCCGAGAGCACCACGGTGTCGCCGAGCTGGGCGACCGCCGACCCGGCCGCCTGCCGGGCCAGCCGCCCGGTGCTGAACGTGACCTTACGGATACCGTATTGGCCGTTGTCGATGACTGCGGTCGCGTGATGCTCGCCCAGCGGGTTGTGTTGTGTCATGCGTACGTTTCTCCCTTGAGGATGCCAGCCAGCGCGGGTGGCGCGGGCTGCGCGTCGGGGAAGTACGCCGGGGAGGTCGCTACCGCGTCGGTCTTCGATCGAAGCCCTCGGGCGCTACCGTCCCGGGAGCCACTACCGAGGACCGACTGTGGCCGGCCAATGGCGTCTGGGCCCGTGGTGCCGACGTCTCCCGTGTCGGCGTACTTCTCGCGATCTTCCTTGACTCGTGGTTGTCGTTACTCGGTGTTCAGTTACTCGGTGTCCAGTTACTCAGTAATCGGCTACTCGCTCGTTGGCTACTCGGTGGTTCGTTGACTCATTGTGTGCCGTTCGGGCGCCGCCGGTCGACCGGCGGCGCCCTTCACGCGCAAAGGTTGCCCATCACCCGACAGTTCTAGCGGCGCAGGCCGAGCTTTTCGGCGACGGCGCGGCGCCGCTGGATGTCGACCTTGGCCAGGTAGTTCAGCAGGCGGCGCCGCTGACCGACCAGGATCAGCAGCCCACGGCGGCTGTGGTGGTCGTGCTTGTGCTGCTTCAGGTGCTCGGTGAGCTGGTTGATGCGGTGCGTCAGCAGTGCGATCTGCACCTCGGGCGACCCGGTGTCGCCCTCCTTGGTGCCGAACTCACGGACGATCTGGGCCTTGGTGGCCTTGTCGAGCGCCATGATCTCCCTTTGGACCTCGAAGGTTCTCGTGGTGACGGCCTCGCGCCCACGGCGTCGAGCAGGCAGGCGAGACCGGCCGGCGGACCGGCATCGGCTGAGGTTATCATGCCCGGCCACCGGCGCCCTCGACCAGACCCGGCGCCTTCGGCTACTCGTCGTCGACCAGCAGCTCGCGGGTCTGCTCCACGTCGCGGTGCATCTGGGCGACCAGCGGGGCCACCCCGTCGTAGCGGCGCTGCTCCCGCAGCCGGGCCACGAAGTCGAGCGCGAGGCGCTCCCCGTAGAGGTCGCCGTCGAAGTCCAGCACGTACGCCTCCACCCGGCGCTGGCGGCCGGCGAAGGTGGGGTTCGTGCCGATCGATACGGCCGCCCGGGCCCGCGGGGCGTCCCGCCGCACCAGCCAGGCGGCGTAGACGCCGTCGGCCGGAATCGCCACGTGCGGGGCCGTGAGCAGGTTGGCCGTGGGGAAGCCGAGCTCCCGCCCCCGGGCGTCGCCCCGGACCACCACGCCCTCCACCCGGTGCGGGCGGCCGAGCGCGCGGGCGGCGGCGACCACGTCGCCAGCATCGACACATGCCCGTATGTACGTTGAGGAGACGATCGTTCCGCCCTCGTCGTCGGTGCCGACCAGCGGCGCCTCCTCCACCGTGAAGCCGAAGGTGCGCCCCAGCCGCTCCAGCAGCGCCACGTCACCCGCGGCCTTGTGACCGAACCGGAAGTTCTGCCCCACCACGACCGCGCTGGCGTGCAGGTTCGACACCAGGACGTCGTGGACGAACGTCTCGGCCGACAGGCGGGACACCTCCAGCGTGAACGGGATGACGCAGAGCACGTCCACCCCGAGCGCCTCGATGAGCTCCGCCTTGCGCTCGGCCTCGGTCAGGATGGCCGGATGCGACCCGGGACGGACCACCTCCGCCGGGTGCGGGTCGAAGGTCACCACCACCGAGGCCACGCCGAGCTGGGCCGCGCGCTTGACCGCGTGGCCGATGATGCTCTGGTGTCCACGGTGGACACCGTCGAACACGCCGATGGTCACCACCGACCGGCCCCATCCGGCCGGCGCCGCCGTCAGACCACGCCATCGCTGCACGTCACTCGACCTCCGCTGTCGTCTCGGCCCAGGGCTCCGCTGGTGTGCTGCCCGTGGGCTCCGCTGTGGTCGGGCCCGTGGGCTCCGTCGGTTTCTGGCCCCTGGGCGCCGGTGTCCGACCCATGGGGGCCGCCAGGACGACCTGGGCCCGGGCGAGTCCGTCCTGCTCGGCCACGATGGCGACCACCCGGCCGTCCGGACCGAAGACCGCGTACGGTCCGGGCTGGCCGCACGCCGGGACCGGTCCGCCGTGGGAGAGGGTCCGCGCGGCCGCCGCGTCCACGTCCCGTCGGGGGAACAGGCGCTCGGCGACCTGCGCCAGCGTCAGGCGGGGCAGGGCGGGCTCGGCCATGAGGTCGGGGAGCGTGACCGCCTCGGCCAGCGTGAAGCTGCCCACCGCCGTGCGGCGCAGCGCCACGAGGTGGCCGCCCACCCCGAGCGCGGCTCCGAGGTCGCGGGCCAGCGCGCGCACGTACGTTCCCGGCGAGCACTCGAGCTCGATCTCGACATCGACGGTCGTCGGGCCGTCCGCCCCGCGATTCGGGCGCACCCCCAGCAGGTCGAGGCGGTGGATGGTCACCGGCCGCGGCTCCAGGGCCACGTCCTCACCCCGGCGCACGCGGACGTACGACCGGACGCCCTTCACCTTGACCGCGCTCACCGCACTCGGCACCTGGGTGATCTCGCCCCGGAACCCGGCCAGGGCGGTGGCGATCTCCGCCTCCGTGAGGTGGGCCGCGTCGGTGGTCGCGGTGACCTCGCCCTCGGCGTCGTCGGTCACGGTCGTCTGCCCGAGGCGGATCGTGCCCCGGTAGCTCTTCGTGTGCCCGCCCGCGTAGGACAGCAGCCGGGTCGCCCGCTCGATGCCGATGACCAGCACCCCGGTGGCCATCGGATCCAACGTTCCGGCGTGGCCCACCCGGCGCGTCCGGGCGAGCCGACGCACCCGGGCCACGACGTCGTGCGACGTCATGCCGCCCGGCTTGTCGACGATGACGAACCCGTCCTCGGCCACCCCATCTCCTCGACCGCGTCCCTGGCCATCCTCGGACGTCGGCGTCCTCGAGCGTCGACGGCCCGGGCTTCCCAGCCTCTCAAACGCCCGGCCCCGACGCGCGCTCGCCCCGGCCCGCCCGCGACCCGGCGCGCCCGCGACCCTGCGCCGACGTGCGTACTTCTGCGACACTGGGCGCCACCCTCGACCGCGCGCGCCCGCGGGTGCCGGCCCCAACCCGAAGGTGACGTATGACGACCCCTCCGTATCCGCCCGCCTGGCCGCCGGCCCCGGCCCACCCGCCCCCCGGCCAGCCGTACCCGAACCAGGCCCACCCGCCGGCCGGGCCGCCGTGGCCCGGCCACCGGCCGGAGCCACCGACCCCCGGGGGTGCACCGTTCCCCCCGGGCCCACCGGCGTCCCACCCACCGGCACCCGGCCCACCGGCGTCCAACCCACCGGCACCCAGCCCACCGGCGTCCCACCCACCGGCGCCCAACCGGCCGGCGCCCGACCGTCCGGGCCGGCTCGGCCCGACCCGGCCGCCGACGCCGAGGGCAACGCCCGCCCGGCACCGGAGATCCGGCCGCCGGCGATCCCTGCGCACGGTCGTCGCCGTCACCGCGGTGCTGGTGGCGGCGACCGGGCTCGGGACGGCGCTCAAGCTCGGGGGCGCGTCCTACCTCACCACCGTGCTGGCCGGCTCCCCGGCCTCGGCGAACCCGTTCGCGGGCACGGCCGCGGAGGACCTTCCCGTCGGCGAGGCGGGCATCGTGGTGCCGACCGCGACCGCCGTCCCCGGCTTCACCGAGGCCGAGGTCGCCGCGGCGCTGGAGACCGTGCGGCAGGCGCTGATCGCCGGCCGCCTCGACGAGCGGATGCTCTACGACCACGACCCGTCGGACCTGCGGGCCCTCTTCTCCCCCACCGCCGCCCAGGACCTGGACCGGATGTTCGCCGACAACCTCGGCGGCATCGTGGCCACGATGATCGCGCCCGGCCACACGCTCCCCACCGACCAGATCCGGGTCAGCGGCACGATGACCTTCACCGGCGTCGTCATGGACGACATCCGCTGGCTCGAGGTCCACACGGTGTTCGTCTGGGTCTATCCGTTCCCGGGCCCGTCCCGGCAGCCGGGCGATCGCCTGGTGACGGTGCGGGACGACATCTACTGGCTGTTCCCGGCGGCCGAGGACGTGGTGCCCGACGACGCCGGCATGTACCTCGACGGCCGCAGCACGTCCTTCGCCCACAACATCGACTGCGACCTGCTCGAGCGGAGCCTGGTCGCTCTGGGCCGGCCGCGGGTCGGCGTCGTGGGCGAGGAGATCGACCCGTACGCCCTGCTGGACCCGACCAGCACGGTCTGGCTCCCGGAGACCTGCGGGCCGGTCACCGGCCCGTGACCCCCACGGCGGGCGTCACCGCTCGGCCCCGGCCACCGCCCAGCGGGTACCCCGCGCCCGCAGCACCAGGCCCACGAGCCGGACCACCATGAACATGGCCAGGGCGAACCACACCCCGGGCAGCCCCAGGCGCAGCCAGTGGGCGAGCCAGGTCAGCGGCAGGAAGAAGCCGAGCGCGGCCAGCAGCGTGAGGTTCCGCAGGAACCGCACGTCACCGGCGCCGATGAGCACACCGTCGAGCGCGAAGACCAGCCCGCCCAGGGGCAGCATGCCCACCAGCCACGGCCACACGACCAGTGCCTGCGCGCGGACGTCGGGGTCGGGGCTGAACACCGCCGGCAGCACCCACGCGCCGGCCCCGATGATCACCGCGAGCCCCGCCCCGCAGACCAGCCCGATCCGGCCGACCCGGGTGGCGACGCTGCGGGCCTCGGCCGGCACCCCGGCCCCGAGGGCGGCGCCGACCAGCGACTGCGCGGCGATCGCCACCGCGTCGAGGGCGAGCGCGCAGAAGAACCACAGCTGCAGCGCGATCTGGTGGGCGCCCAGGGCCGCGGCCGACACCCGGGCGACCACGGCGGCGGCCGAGAGGAAGCAGGCCTGGAACGCCGCGCCGCGCACCACCAGGTCCCGGCTGACGGCGAGCTGCCCGCGCAGCACCGACCACTGGGGCGACAGCGGCACCCGCCGCCGGACCAGCGCGGCCACGAACAGCGCCCCGCCGACCGCCTGGGCGATGACGTTCGCGATGGCCGACCCCACCAGGCCCAGCCCGACCGGGTAGACCAGCACCGGGCAGAGCACGCCGGAGAGCAGGAACGCGGCCAGCACGTACCACATGGGCGTCCGGGCGTCCTGGATGCCGCGCATCCAGCCGTTGCCGGCCATGGCGAGCAGGATCCCGGGCGCCCCGAGGATGGCCACCCGCAGCCACGTCTCGGCGGCCGTGGCCACCGCGTGGTCGCCGCCGGCCAGGGCCCGGGTGACCGGGCCGGCGAGCACCTGACCGATGATGATCACCAGTACGCCGACGGCCACGGCGAGCCAGGACGCCTGGACCCCCTCGACGACCGCCTGGGTGACGTCCTGCGCGCCGAACCGCCGGGCCGCGCGGCCGGTCGTGCCGTAGGCGAGCACGTTCCCGAGGAACGCGACCACCGCCATGACCCCGCCGCCCAGGGCGAGCGCGGCGAGCTCGGTCCGGCCGAGGTGACCGACGACCGCGGTGTCGACCAGCACGTACAGCGGCTCGGCCGCCAGCACGACCAGGGACGGCAGCGCCAAGGCGGCGACCCGGCGGGCGTCCGCGGCCGGAGCTACCACCGGCGATCCAGGGCGGTGTGCGGGCAAGGCGACGCGACCTCACCGAGGCTCAGCGGGCGAAGAAGTGCCAGCCGACCCACCACCAGCAACCCAGCACGGCGATCCGGCCCACCGGCACCCGGCCCACCCGGTAGGCCATCACGAAACCGGCGATGTCGGAGAACCGAGGGATCCGCTCCCGGGTACGCGGCGCGACGTGGACGCTCGCGACCTCGGTCCCCGGACCCGGCGACTGGCCGGTCGCGGCCGCGGCCGACCGCTGCTCGGGGGCGTCGCGGTGCGACAGCCAGGCGAGGAACGCCAGGCCCACGGCGCCCAGCGCGAA
>Ga0310841_100817_pt1 | contig 15595 bp, 11 predicted proteins | sample SM_ome_9_FD_201311 | JGI IMG/M metagenome (GOLD analysis project Ga0310841, IMG submission 201311) | Sorghum-adapted microbial communities enriched on stacked mutant (SM) sorghum from Joint BioEnergy Institute, Emeryville, California... ...
TCGACCTCGTCGGGCACCGCCGCTTCCCGGCGCCGATCATGGTCGCCGATCCAGGTCTTGGGCAGGTAAAGCTCCCGGTCGATCAACGTCCTGCCCTTGCTGGTGGCGTAGGCCAGGAACACCCCGAGCTGACAGTTCTCGATCCGGCCCGCGGTCCCGGAGTACTGGCGCTGCACCCCAGCGGACTTGACGCCCTTCTTCAGGAACCCGGTCTCGTCCACGATCAACACCCCGCCGGGCTCGCCGAGGTGCCCGACGACATAACCGCGCAGGTCATCGCGCACCCCGTCGGCATCCCAGTTCGCCGCGTTCAGCAGCCGCTGCATCCCATCCGGCGTCGCGTCCCCGGCGACCTCGGCCAGCGTCCACCCGTTCTTGCCCGCCAACGGCGCGAGCAACCCCCGCACATACGCCCGCGCCCGCCGCCGCGGCTCCGGCCGGACGAACCGCCCCGCCACCAGCGCGAACAACCCGTCCAACCCACCAGTCCAGGCTGCAAGATCCTCTTCCCCCACCACAAGATCCAGAGACTAGACCACGAAGATCACGAACTGCGGCTGGAGTACTAGTACTACAGCCGTAGATCGTGATCATGTTGCTGGTCGGCGGCGGTAGTGGCTGGTTCGGGCGCGGTGTTGGTGTCGGCGTCGCCAGTGGCTCCAGCGCAGGACGCTTGCCAGGGACCGGATCGGTTCGACGATCAGCCGGTTGACCAGTCGGGCGATCTCGTTGCAGGTCAGCGGGATCAGCCCGTCCGGTCGGTGGGTCTGGGTGGTGGCGGCGAAGACGGCGAGCAGGGCGTGGGCGAGCATCGCAGTCAGGGTCCAGCGTCGCCAGGAGGTCCAGCGGCGGACCTGGTGTTCGTCCAGGCCGGTCAGGGTCTTGGTGGCCTGGAAGGATTCCTCGATGCGCCAGCGGGTGCCCGCGACGCGGACCAGTTCGGTCAGCGCGACCGGGCGGGGTGCGTGGCAGCGGTAGTAGGCCAGCTCGCCGTGCTCGGGGTGGCGGCGGATCAGCAGCCAGCGGTGCCCGGGCCCGTCGTCGGGGTGCAGGGCGATGAATGCCCAGTCGTAGAAGCGTGGGCCTTTCGCGCCGGCGCCGGCCGAGTAGCGGGTCCAGCAGTGCTCGCCCAGCCCGGCTGCGATCTGGTCGGCCCGCGTCCGGACACCCCCTCGGGCGGCGTGGATGGTGACGCGGCGGTTGCAGCCGATCCCCAGCACATACCCGAGGCCGAGGGTCTCGAGTTGGGCGCGCAGGTCGGGATCACTGCCGTAAACCTCGTCGCCGGTGACCCACCCGGCGGGCAGGCCGGCCTCGACCGCGCGAGTGATCATCGTGGTGGCCAGCGCGGGTTTGGTGGCGAACTCGACCTGCTGCGGCACCCCGGCTTCGGTGCGCCGGTCGGGGTCCTCAGCCCAGCTGCGGGGTAGGTAGAGCTCGCGGTCGACAAGCGCGTGCCCACCGCGGGAGGCGTAGGCGAGATAGACCCCAACCTGGGCGTTCTCGATCCGGCCCGCGGTGCCGGTGTACTGGCGTTGCACCCCGACCGTGTCCCGGCCCTTCTTCAGATCGCCGGACTCGTCCACGATCAGCACCGCGTCGGGCTCGCCCAGGTGATCGGTGACGAAGCCGCGTAGATCCTCGGCCACCCCGTCGGTGTCCCAGACCGCCCGGTTGAGCAGGTGCTGCATCCCGTCCGGGGTGTTCTCACCGGCGTGCTCGGCGATGCTCCAGCAGGTCTTACGCGGCAACTCCGCGGTCATCCCGCGCAAGAACCAGGTGAACCGCTGCCGGGTCTCCACCCGAGCGAACCGGCCCGCGACCCGGTCCAGGAGTCGACTTTCCAACGCCGGCCACAGGCCGACCTCTACGCTGTGGCCCGCGGCCACCGCATCGTCTTGAGTCCACACAACCCGAGATGATCATGCGGTGGCCGCGCCACGTTCCCGGCACCTCCACGAACAAGATCACGAAGTCCGGCTGTAGTACTAGGACGATGCACAGGCTGCGGGATGCGGCGTCCGGTGTGCGTGCGTATGGGGAAACGGCCGCAGCGGTCCCGACGCGAGTGCCCTGGCCGCCAGCCCGTCGCAGAATCCCTTCGGCACGCGATGCCATCTCCTTCCGCCACCAGCGTGCTCTCCAGGCGGAGACGTGAGTAACAGAGCATCCACATCATCCGACTAACGAGCGAGCGCGTCTACACGCAAGGAGTTCCATGGCTGATCCGCCGGCAAGGACCAAAGCGAGCTTCCTCGACTGGCTGCTCGCGTGGGCGCCTGACGCGCGACGCTTCTCCAACGGCCTCTTCGCCGCTGGAGCTCTATGGGCTGCCCTGCTCGCCACCGCACTCCTACTCTACACCCAGTACAGCTCACCCAGACTTGCGGTGGCAATAGTTTCGACATTTGCAGCAGCCGCGGTCGGCGCCCTTGTCGGCTTCTTGTTCGGTGTGCCGAAGAGTCGCTCCGATGACCCAAGCGTGAGCCAGAGAGATGACGGCTCATTTCGGCCGAACACAAATCTCGAACAAGTGTCCGACTGGATCACCAAGATCATTGTCGGGATCGGACTCGTGCAGTTTCGCGATATCGGAACAGCCATCTACAGCCTCGGCAGAGCTGTCGGCGACAGCATGCGAGACCCTTCAACTCCTCCCGGTTCAGCCACCGTCTTTGCAGTCGCACTTCTCGTCGGAAGCGGCTTGATTTCCTTTCTTCTCACTTATATGTGGACAACGACTCGTCTCTACGACGTACTTATTCGCGGAAATACCCACCCGTAGCACGGGGTGAGGCAGCCCGGAAAACGGTGGTCGACAGTGGCGATCTCTGCCTCCACGGGGCGGCACGCGCAGCTACTTCCTTCAAGACCGGGCCGGCGTCACTGATCGCCATCTCCAGTCGACCAGACCAGTGATGAACTAGGCGCAGCCCGGGCGCGGCGCTGTTCGGAGCTGCCCAGATTCGAAGAGTTCACCACCCTCGTTGGGCTGCCCGATGTCCAACTGCTCGTACAAGACGTACCGCTTACCCACCGCGCCATTCGAGCTCTTCACCACTGCCGCGAAAGTTCCGGAATGGCACCTCACGATGACCCGCGCGATCGGCTGACAGCGAGCCCAGGGAGTCAGCGAGGAACGATGACCGCCTTGACCGGTTCGGCGCGGCCGACGGCGTCGAGCGCCTCCTGGACCTGATCCAGCCCGTAGCGATGGGACACGACGTCGACCAGGGGGAACCGCTTGTGTGCGAGCCGGGCCACCTGGATCGCCTGGTGGATGTGCCGCGGACTTTCGAGCGCCGAACCGACGACCCGGACGTTCCCGTTGTTCAGGGCCCGCGGCTCCACCGGCACGGTGCCCGGTGCCGACCACAGGCCCACCACCAGGTAGGTGCCGTCTTGGGCGACCAGGTCCAGGCCCTCGGGGAACGCCGACAGGTGGCCCGCCGCCTCGATGACGGCGTGTGCGCCCCGACCCTCGGTCACGTCCATCACCGCGGCGCGGCGCTCCTCCGCGGTGGTCGTGGTGATGTCGAGCGTTGCCGTTGCACCGAGTCGCTCAGCGATCGCCAGCCGCTTGGCCGGAGCACCGATCACTGTCACGCTCCCGGCTCCTCCCAGGTGCGCGAGCAGGGTGGCGGCGAGGCCGACGGGTCCAGATCCCTGGACCACGACGTGCTGGCCGTAGGTGATGCCACCGAGCCGCTCGACGGCGTTGAGCATCGTCGGCATTGCGCAACCGAATGCGATCACTGCCTCCGACGGAGTGTCTGCTGGCACCTTGAAGAAGGCCATGCCCGGCGGCAGCAGGGCGTACTCGGAGTAGGTCGCCGACGGGGGCGTCTTCCCATCGGCGAACATCCCCGCGAGCAGGTTTGGGCAGCGCGAGGGGTCGTTTGCGATGTTGCAGGCATAGCAGCGGTGGCACGGCTGCACAGGCAGCCAGTAGACGCGGTCGCCGACGGCGATCGGGCTGCCGGCGTAATCGGTGTGGGCGTCCGGGCCGAGCTCCTCGATGCGCCCGATGCCCTCGTGGCCGAGCACGATGGGTCCGGGCAGCGGGATGTCCCCGACAGCGAGGTGGTGATCGGTGCCGCACACCCCTGCCAGCTCGACGGAAAGGAGGGCCTCCCCTCCGACAGCCGACGGCATGTCGCCGTCCCACACTTCCACCGGGGAACCCGGGTTCACCAGTACCGCTCGTCTCGCTGTGCGCATTCCTTCACTCCTCCCTGCCGCGAAGGACGAAGCCGGGGTAGCCCTCGGCCGACTCCTTGCTGAAGTGCTCGAAGTAGGCCGGCCCGCCGCCCGCGTAGGCGAGGAACTCGCGCGGCTTGCCGGGCACGTTGTCGCCAATGTACCAGGTGTTGGCCTTCGGGTAGACGGTCTGCTCGGCGACCTCGTTCACGTGGGCGGACCACGCCTTCTCGGCTTCCTCGGTCGGCTCGATCGAGGCGAGCCCGCGCGAGTCCACGAATGCGATCGTGTCGGCGGCGAAGTCGATGTGCTGCTCGGCTGCGGGGATCATGTTGTATAGGACCCCGGCGCTGCCGGGTCCGTTGACCATGAAGAAGTTCGGGAAGCCCGCCACTGCGAAGCCGAGGTAGTTCGCGGCCGAGCCGGCCCACTTCTCCTGGATCGTCAAGCCCTCGCGCCCGTGCAGGTCGATGCCGAGTATCGCGCCGGTGAGCGCGTGGAACCCTGTGGCGAGCACGATGATGTCGAGGTCGGTACGGGATCCGTCCTCGCGGACGATGCCGGCGCCGTCGGCGTGGCTGATCCCGCTCTCCCGGAGGTCGACCAGCGTCACGTCGTCGCGGTTGTAGATCTCGAAGTAGTCCGTGTCGACACAGAGCCTCTTGGCGGCGAACGGATAGGTCGGCATGAGCCGGTCAGCCACAGTCTTGTCGTGGATCCGAGCTCGGATCTTCTCCTTGACGAACTCACCGACCATGGTGTTGACCTCGTCGTTGAACATGACGTTCGGGTAGCTGGCGATCATCAGGTAGCCACCGCGGGCCCAGGTGCGCTCCAGCCAGGCCTCCCGCTGTTCGGGTGTGGCGGTCAGCGGATCGTGGTCGGCCTGCTCGTAGATGATGCCGCCGAGCGTGTCCCAGGCGTCCTGGCGCATCTGCGCGTAGCCGGCCTTGATCCGCGCGATCTCGTCCTGGTCGTAGGGCCGGTTCCAGGCGGGGATGGAGAACTGCGGGGTGCGCTGGAGGACGTACAGGTGGTCGGCCTGGTCGGCGATGATCGGTGTGGACTGGATGCTCGAGGACCCGGTCCCGATGATGCCGACTCGCTGACCGGTCAGGTCGAGACCATCGGGCCAGTCGCTCGTGCGGAGGATCTGGCCCTCGAAGTCGGACAGGCCTGGGATCTGCGGATCGATCGGGGTCGAGAGCGGCCCGGTGGCCATGACGAGGAAGCGGCACCGGAGCACTTCCCCGTTGTCGGCGCCGACAGTCCAGGTCTGGCTCTCATCGTCGAAGACGGCGCTGGTGACGGACGTGTCGAACGTGAAGGCGCTGCGCAGGTCGAAGCGGTCGGCGACGTGGTTCAGGTACGCCAGGATCTCGGGCTGGGTGGCGTACCGGTGGGTCCAGGTCCACTCCTGCTGCAGCTCTTCGGAGAAGGAGTAGGAGTAGTAGATGCTCTCGATGTCGCAGCGTGCGCCGGGGTATCGGTTCCAGTACCACGTGCCGCCGACTCCGCTGCCGCGCTCGAAGCCGCGCACCGTCAACCCGTCCTGACGGAACCGGTGGATTCCGTAGAGACCGGCGAAGCCGGCGCCGACCACGACGACATCGACGTCGACAAGCGCTCCTGCAGGCGGTCCGGAGTTCGGGGTGCTCACAGAACTCTCCAATCAGGTGGTGGTAACCGGCGCCGACGCCTCGTGGCTCTCGACGAACGTCCGGATCAGTGCATTGACCTCGTCGGCACGTTCGACGGGCAGGGCGTGGGTGGCGCCGGTGCCTTCGAGCACGTGTAGGGAGGCGCCCGGGATGGCGGCCGCGGTCGCGCGCGCGTGCGCGACGTCGACGAGGCGATCCTCGGCCCCGCCGACGACGAGGGTGGGCACGGACAACGTCCCGAGCCGGTCCGACACGTCGAAGGCAAGCGCTGAGTCGAGGTAGTCCCGCATCGTCCCGGTCGTGGGATAGCCGGGATCGGCGACGTCGGAGCGGGCACCGGCCAGCAACTGCTCCCCCGCTGCGTTGACCGCCTCTCGCGAGAGGATGAGCCACAGCGTGGCGATCTCCGCCGACTCGGCCGAGGCGTGCGCCACGAGGTCCCGCATGATCCCGAACGCCCGAGCGAGGTGCGGGTCGGTCCGTATCCAGGGGGTGAGCAGCGTGAGGGAGGTGACGCGCTCGGGGTGATCCAGGGCGAGGAGCGTCGCGGCGGCGGCGCCGAGCGACCACCCGACGACGTGCGCCCGTTCCACGCCGCTCCGGTCCAGGGCGTCGCGGGCGTCCTCGGCGATCGTGCTCACGGAGTAGCCGTCGCACGGGACTTCCTTCGAGCGGCCGATGCCGCGCGGGTCGAACACCACACAGCGGTGCGCGCCCTCGAGCGCGGCGACCTGGGGCTCCCAGCTCGCGCGCCCTCGTCCGAGCGGCGGGACGAACAGCAGCGGGGTCGCGGCGGTGTCGTCGCCGCGGGTCTCCCAGGAGATCTCGGCTTCGGCTGGGGACACTTCTCCTACCTCGCCCTTCTCGTAGTTGGAGGCACAGATCGGTGACGACCGGCCGATCAGTCCGGAGCCGGCGCTGAACCGTTGCTCTCGGCGGCCCTGAGCAGTTCACGGAGGTACTCGGGCGTCATCGGCGTCTTCTCGACGACGACGCCGAAGGGCGACAGCGCGTCCATGACGGCGTTCACGATCGCGGCCGGCGCCGAGATCGTGCCCGCTTCCCCGACGCCCTTGACCCCTCCGACGCTGACGGTCGACGGCGTCTCGATGGTGTGCAGGGTCAGGTCCGGCACCTCGGTGGTCGACGGGTACAGGTAGTGCAGCAGGCTGCCCGAGACGAACTCGCCGTTGTCCTCGTAAGCGAGGTCCTCCAGGAGCGCGATGCCGATGCCGTTGGCGAGGGCCCCGGCGACCTGTCCCTTGACGATCGTCGGGTTCAGCACGACGCCGCAGTCCTCGACCGCGACGAGCTGCTCGATCCTCACCTGGCCGGTCCGGACGTCGACCTCGACGACCGCTGCACCGCACCCGTTGGCGTACGTCTCCCCCGGGCTGTAGCCCGAGGTTGCGGTCAGCCCGTCGCGCTGGACGTCGTCGGGGCGGGCCGGGCCGCCGAAGTAGCCGAAGAGGGCGATCTGCTGCAGCGGAACCGACTTCCCCGGGACGCCCTTGACGTTGGCGGCGCCGTCGACGAGCTCGATGTCGGTGTGGTCGGTCTCCAGCATGGCTGCCGCCAGCCGGACGAGCCGGTCCTTGACCTGCACGGCGGACTCGTGGATGGAGCCGAATCCGAGAACGGCGCTGCGGCTGGCGTAGGTCCCCATGCCGAACGCGGAGGTGTCGGTGTCGCCGAAGACGATCCGCACGCTCTCCATCGGGACGCCGAGCTCGTCGGCCGTCACCTGGGCGAGGGTCGTCTCGTGCCCCTGCCCGTGGGAGTGCAGGCCGGTTGTCACCGTGACCGATCCGTCGGGTTCGACGGTGACGCTGGCGGTGTCGAAGAAGCCGTTGGGCAGCCCGCCTGCGGCAGCGCTGGACGTCGCCCATCCGGTCGGCTCGACGAAGGGGCTGAACCCGACGCCGAGGTAGCGGCCTTCCTCGCGAGCCTCGGCCTGCCGCTCCCGGAATGCCGCGTAGTCGACAGCGTCGCGCGCCTTCTCCAACGAGGCTGTGTAGCTACCGCCGTCGTAGGTCTGCCCGAACGGCGTCGTGTAGACCTCCGGCCCGATCATGTTCTGCAGGCGGAGCTCGACCGGGTCCTTACCCAGCGCGCGGGCGAGCTGGTCGATCGCCACCTCCCGGGCGAGTTGACCGGGCACCCACCCGACACCGCGCACGGCGCCGATTTGGCACTTGTTCGTGAGTGGGTTGTCCACGGCGTACGCGACGTTCTGCACGCCGTAGCAGCTCGACAGGTACGCGCCGGCGACCTGGGAGTCGACCAGGGGTGTGAAGGGGATGGACGAGTACGCACCGGCGTCGGTCACGAAGTGTCCGCGGAAGGCGGTCATCGTGCCGTCGGCCGTGGCCGCGATCTCCATCGTGCAGTGCATGTCCTTGGAGTGCACTCCAGCGGCGAGGTCCTCCCAGCGATCCTCGATCCACTTCACGGGGCGGCCGGCGAGCCGGGCCACGGCGGGGATCACGATGTCCTCGGGGAACATCGAGCACTTCAGGCCGAACGCTCCGCCGACGTCCGGAGCCTTGATGCTCAGCCGGCCTTCGGGAACCTCGAGCACTGGGGCCATGAGCATGCGCAGCAGGTGCGGCATCTGGGTCGAGGAGTGGACGTTGTACCGGCCACCTGCGCGATCCTCGTACTCGGCGACGACACCCCGGCACTCGATCGGTGCGGCCGTCGACCGGCCGGAGTGGAAGCGGATCCGCGTGACGTGGTCCGCCTCGGCGAAGGCTCCCTCCACGTCGCCCACCGACTGCTCGAGGTGCGAGATGTTGTTCGTGCCGAGTGCCTCGTCCACCAGGGTGGTCCCCGGCTCCAGCGCCGCCAGCGGATCGAGGACGGGCGGCAGGGGCTCCCACTCGACGTCCACGAGGTCGCGCCCGTCCTCCGCGAGATACGGCGACCGGGCCAGGACGACAGCGACCGGGTCCCCGACGTGTCGTGCGATAGCCGTGGCGAGCGGTGTGCGTGACTGCGCAACCACGCCCTCGCGCATGGGTCCGGCCGAGACCATCGGCCCCAGCCATTCGAGGTCCTTCGCGGTGTAGACCGCGACCACGCCGTCGAGGGCGAGCGCCTCGCTCGGGTCGATGGAGATGATCCGGGCATGGGCGTGCGGGCTGCGGACGAACGCGGCGTGCAGCATGCCCGGCAGCGTGATGTCGTCGAGGTACCGGCCACGGCCCGAGAGCAGCCGGGGGTCCTCGACCCGTTGGACGGCACGGCCGACGTAGCGGGCCCCGGGACCGGGCTGCGGAGTCGTGGCGGACGTGGCCGCCGAGGCGGGTGCGGTGGACTCAAGCGTCACGGGAGGCTGCCTTCCGCTCGTCCGCGACGCGCCGGACAGCCGCGATGATGCCCTGGTAGCCGGTGCAGCGGCAGACGTTGCCCGAGAGGTACTCCCGGATCTCGTCGTCTGTCGGATCCGGGTTCTCCTGCAGAAGTGCCTCGGTGCTGGCGAGCATGCCCGGGGTGCAGAAGCCGCACTGCAGGCCGTGCTCCGCGCGGAACGCCTGCTGCACGTCGGAGAGCGCGCCCGGCTCGGCCATGCCCTCCACCGTGTCGACACATCCGCCCTCCACCTGCACGGCGAAAGTCAGGCAGGCGCGGGCGGGCCGGCCGTCGACCAGCACCGTGCAGGCGCCGCACACCCCCTGCTCGCAGCCGACGTGGGTGCCGGTCAGTCCCAGGCCGTGCCGGAGGAAGTCGGTGAGCAGCATCCGCGGCTCGGCCGCAGCGACGCGCTTCTCGCCGTTGACGGTCAACTCCACCGCCACGGTGCCCTGTCGGCTCTCCATCAGCTCTCTCCTCTTCCGCGCGACGCCGCCTCGAGCAGCGCGCGCTCGACCACTGCCGCAGCTGCGTCGTGCCGATAGGCCGCACTCACGAACGAGTCGGCGGCGACCTCGATCCCGGACAGCGCAATCCGGCCGGCCGCTGCCGCCGCCGCTGCGTCGCCGAGCCTCGTACCGACCAGCCGCTCCTCCGCTGCAGCGGAACGGATCGGGCGGCTGGCGACCCCGAACAAGGCGACCCGCGCCTGGGTGATGCGCTCGTCGCCCTCGGTGTCGAGGCGGATTGCCGTTCCAGCGAGGGCGTAGTCGCCGTGGCGCCGGACGACCTCCCCGAAGCCCCAGGCGGAGCCCGATGCATCGGGGATCTCGACCTCCACGAGCAGCTCGTCCTCGGCGAGAACGGTCGTGTAGTGCCCGAGGAAGAAGTCTTGGGCGTCGACCACGCGCTCGCCGCTCGACCCGCGCAGGGTGAAACGTGCGTCGAGGGCCAGCATCACGGCGGGTAGCTCGGAGGCGGGCTCGCCGTGCGCGATGCTGCCACCGAAGGTTCCCCGGGCCCGCGTCGCCGGGTGCCCGACGTGCGTGAGGGCCGAGGTGACGAGGGGCCAACGACCACCGACGTCCTGGTGTGCGAGGACGGTCTCCTGCCTGGTCGTCGCCCCCACCTTCAGGGATCCGTTCGCCTCGATCCCGCTGAGGTCGTCGAGACGCCCGATGTCCACCAGCGCGGTGGGGCGGGCGAGCCGCATGTTCATCATCGGGATCAGGCTCTGGCCGCCCGCGAGCACCTTCGAGTCGGGATAAGCGGTCAGGGCCTCGATCGCCTCGGCCACCGAACTCGGCCGTAGGTAGTCGAAAGTCGGGGGTTTCACGGGTCCTCCCTGCGCCGTCCGGATCCACCGGAGATGGCGGGGATGAGACACCGACGACGGACCGGTGCGTGTCCCACCTTGGGACACGCACCGCGGGCCGGATCGGCTGTCATCACCTCGGCGACCGACGGGCTCTCCCCGGGCGAGTTCGAGAAGGGCGAAGGCTGATGGATCAGAACCTGTTCAACGAGATCTGCCTGCAGCAGCTGACTCTCCCGGGGGTGCACGAGGGTGAGACGGTGGCGGTGCTGACCCGGGGCGCCGAGCGCGCCGAGTACGCCGATGCCTTCCTGTGGGCCGTCCAGAAGCTGGGTGCTCAGGGCTTCCACATGCGGCTTCCCGCGCCGGCGAGCGCGTCGGGGGCGTGGGTGGTCGGCGACTCCGGCCTGGCGGACAACCGGTTGGCGGTGGAGGCGCTCAAGAGCGTCGACATGGTGGTGGACTGCACGTTCCTGCTCTTCTCCCCGGAGCAGTTCGAGATCCAGGCGGCCGGGACGCGGATCCTGACCGCGGTGGAGCCGGCGCCGCTGCTGGCCCGGCTGTTGCCCACTCGCGAGCTGCGCGAGCGGGTGCAGGTGGGTGCCGAGCTGCTGGCCAAGGCGCAGACCATGCGGATCACCAGCCCACACGGGACCGACGTGACGTACCGGCTGGGCGTGTACCCGACCATGAGCGAGTACGGCTGCACCGACCAGCCCGGCCGGTGGGACCACTGGCCCGCGGCGTTCGTGTTCACCGGAGGCGCCGACGACGGTGTCGACGGGAGAATCGTCCTCGCCCCGGGGGACGTGCTGCTGCCGTTCAACACCTACGTGCAGGCCCCGGTGGAGATCACCATTTCCGAGGGGTTCATCCGCGACATCCGCGGCGGGGCCGGCTCCTCCGGACTGGACGCGGACCTGCTGAAGTCCTACATCGAGTCGTTCGACGACCCGCGCGGGTACGGCATGTCGCATGTCGGGTGGGGGCTCGACGAGCGGGCGCACTGGCACGGGCTGACCCAGTTCGGCGGCGGGATGGGGATGGAGCTGCGCAACTTCTACGGCAACGTGATGTTCTCCATCGGCCCGAACAACGAGCTGGGCGGGCCCAACGACACCCCCTGCCACTTCGATATCCCGATGCGCGGCTGCTCGCTGTATCTCGACGACGAGCTGATCGTCGACGCCGGCGAGCTCACCGTCCCGGAGATGCGCCCGGCGGCCAAGCGAAGAGGGAGCGGCCCGCTCCGTGGGGTTCGTGCATGACCGGCGCTCTCTACGGCACCGGCACGGACGAGACCTACGCGCGGGCCGGGTTCGGCGGCCCGGTGCGGAGAGGGCCGCGGCCCGCAATCGTCGTCGTCGACCTGACGAACGGCTTCACCAATCCCTCGTACCCGTCCGGAGCCGACCTGTCCGCGGTGGTGGCGGCCACGGGAGCGTTGATCGAGGCCGGCCGGCACGCGGCCGTGCCGGTGGTGTTCACGACGATCGCCTACTCCCCCGCCGAAGCGGAGGGCGACGCAATCGCCTGGCTCAGCAAGGCACCCGGAATGCGGGCACTGCGCGACGGCTCGCCGGCCGTCGCGATCGACCCACGGCTGCCGTTCGGGCCGGCCGACCACCTCGTGACCAAGAAGGGTGCGTCGGCGTTCTTCGGCACCGGGCTCGCCGCCCTGCTGTGCGGTCTCCACGTCGACACCGTGTTGCTCTGCGGAGCCACGACAAGCGGCTGTGTGCGGGCGACGGCCGTGGACGCCGTACAGAGCGGCTTCTCCGTCCTCGTACCGCGCGACTGCGTCGGCGACCGCGCCGACGGGCCCCACAAGGCCAACCTCTTCGACATCCAGGCGAAGTACGGTGACGTCGTCGACCTCGACGATGCTCGGGCCTACCTGCAATCCCTTTCCCCGCCGGTGGCGACATGAGCCCCTCCTCCGCGGCCGCACATCGAGTCCTGACGCAGGCGGCAGCCGCCGATCTCGCCGACGTCCGAGCCGTCTCCCGGTGGGTACGCTCCCGGGAACTCCGGCTGCACGTGCTCGACTACGGCGGCGAGGGCGTCCCATTGGTCGTCCTGCCCGGGATCACCAGCCCGGCCATCACCATGGACTTCGTCGCGAGGGAGCTCACCGACCTCGTCCGGCCGATCGTGGTGGATGTACGGGGACGTGGGTTCTCGGACAGCGGGCCCTCCTACTCACTGGACGACTATGCGGACGACACCGCCGCCGTCATCGACGGCCTGGGACTCGAGCGCCCGGCGCTGCTGGGCCACTCGATGGGCGCCCGGATCGCGGCCGTCTTCGCCGCGCGCCGCACCACGCTACGGGGAACGGTCCTCATCGACCCTCCGCTGAGCGGCCCGGGCCGCGGGCCGTACCCGACAACGCTGAACGCATTCCGGGAGCAGCTGGCCCAGGCCCGCCGCGGAACGAGCGCCGACGAAGTGGCGGTGTCCTGGCCCCACTGGCCCCGACGCGAGCAGGAGCTGCGGGCCCGCTGGCTCGCCAGCTGCGACGACGAGGCGATCGCCGCGACCCACCGCGGATTCGAGGCCGACGACTTCTTCGACGTCTGGCCACAGGTTCCGGCACCGACGGTACTGATCCACGGTGGCGACAGTCCCGTCGTGACCCCACGGGGCTCCGCCGAGCTCGCCGAACGGAACCCGCAGGCGTCCGTGGTCGCCGTGCCCCACGCCGGTCACATGGTCTTCTGGGACGAACCGGACGCTTCGCTGGGCACGCTGCGTTCGGTGCTGGGCCGCCTCGCGACGACGACCGTCGGCACGTGAACACACCCCGCACGGCGGTGGCCGTCCGGGCACTCAGCGGGACTCGTCCCCGCTCGACCTGAGGGATTGGAGAGATCGATGATGCTCGAAGGCAAGGCCGGTCTGGTCACGGGCGCCGCGGACGGGATCGGCCGCGCTGCGGCCCTCGTCTACGCGAGGGAAGGTGCGTCCGTCGTCGTCAACGACCTGGAGAGCCGGCGGTCCGACGCCGAGGAGACGGTCCGCCTCATCACGAAGGCGGGCGGCAACGCCACCTTCGTTCCGGCGGACGTGACCATGGCGAGCGAGGTGGAGGGCCTCGTGGCGGCCTGTGCCGAGGCCTACGGATCGGTCGACTTCGCCTTCAACAACGCCGGCGTTCTCGCGACCGGGTTCACCGCTGACGTCGAGGAGGCCGACTTCGACCGAATCGTCGCGGTCGACCTCAAGGGCGTGTGGCTGTGCATGAAGTACGAACTGCTTCACATGAAGGCCCACGGCGGCGGCGCGATCGTCAACACCTCCTCCGAGGGCGGCCTGGTCGGCACGCCGCTCGCCGGACCGTACGTCGCGACCAAGCACGCGGTCATCGGGCTGACCCGCACCGCGGCGGGCGAGTACGCCAACATGAACATCCGGATCAACGCGGTAGCCCCCGGCACGATCGCCACTCCGATGGTCCTCGGGCTGCCGCAGGAGGGCCAGGACATGCTGATGGCGCCCCAGCCCCTCAACCGCCTCGGCCGACCCGAAGAGGTCGCCGAGGCTGTGGTGTGGTTGTCCTCGGACCGGGCCAGCTTCATCACCGGTACGGTGCTCTCCGTCGACGGCGGAGCGACCTCCAACGCCCAGTCCTACGATCCGAGCCTCAGCCCGTCTGCCTGATCACGGCTACAAGCGGTGACGTGGCGGAAACGTCTCCGCGATACGCGAGGCGGACGCTGGGCAGGGTCCTGTCCCCCGGCTATTCTCCTGCGGAGAAGGCGCCGGACATCTTCCTGCTGCCGAGAAGAGGTTCGCACCGTTGCCTACTTCGGATCGGACACGGCGCGTGGCCGAGGCCCGCGCCAGCTTCCTCTCGTCCGGATCCGTCGCGGCCAGCGTCGTGGGTATCGCGGACTCCGTGTTGATGTCGTGGCGGCGATGCCGGTTCGCCGGTGTGGACATCGAAGCTCCCGAGGTCCCGTACGGCGAGGAGATCGACCTGCGCAGCCGACTCGTCCGGTGCGCCGCCCCAGTGATGGAGCGCCTGCAGGATCGGCTCGCCGACATGTCGGTCACCGCGGCCCTGACCAACGACAAGGGACGAGTACTGGAGCGCAGGGACAGCGGAAGTGACGTCGCCAGGACCTGGGACAAGGTCTACTTCGCACCTGGCTTCAGCTATGCCGAGACACACGCCGGCACGAACGGAGTCGGCACGGCGCTGGAGGAGGGTCGACCCGTCTTCGTCTTCGGCCCCGAGCACTTCACCGAACGGAGCACGGCCTTCGCATGTGCAGGGGCGCCGATCCGCAATCCGTTGAGCCGCCGGATCGAGGGGCTGATCAACCTCAGCTGTTTGGCCGAGTACGCCCACCCGATGATGAGTGTGCTCGCACAGGAAGCCGCTCTCGACATCGAACGGAAGCTGCTCGACGACGGCAGCGAGCGGCAGCGCGCGGTGCTCGAGACATTCCTCGCCACCTCCCGACGCAGCACAGGCGCAGTCCTGTCGGTGTGTGGGGACATCGTGATCGCCAACGAGCGGGCCTCGGCCCTGCTCACCCCAACCGACGAGGCACTCCTCAAGATCATGGCCGGCGAAGTCCGTCCGGGCGACCTCCAGACACCGGTCGGCATGTCCTTGACCGACGGACGCTGGGCCCAGGTCCGCTGTCATCCGATCGTCCACGGCCCTGGTGTGGCCGGTGCCGTGTTCGAGCTGCACATCCTGGACACAGCGCCGAAACCTCGGGCTGCCCGCCCGTCCCCACCGGTCACGCTGCCCGGCCTCGTCGGGCGCTCGCCCGCGTGGCTGGATGCGTCGATGCAAGCCCGCGAGGCGGCGACCCGGCAACTGCCGCTCCTCATCGTCGGCGAGGCCGGGACGGGCAAGCTCGCTCTCGCCCGTGGGGCCCATCAGGACAAGAGGTCGGCGGGACACTTCGCCGTCCTCGACTGCGACGGCGACACCCCGGACAGGTTGATCGACAGTCTCGCCGACAAGCCGCCTTCTGGGGCGACGGTGGTTTTGCGGCACCTCGACCGGCTCGCGTCGGAACAGGTCGCCAGCGTGAGCACTCTA
>Ga0310841_100830_pt1 | contig 15397 bp, 10 predicted proteins | sample SM_ome_9_FD_201311 | JGI IMG/M metagenome (GOLD analysis project Ga0310841, IMG submission 201311) | Sorghum-adapted microbial communities enriched on stacked mutant (SM) sorghum from Joint BioEnergy Institute, Emeryville, California... ...
GCGGCGGGGCCAGGTGGTACGGACCGTACGGGTGCATCGCCGCAGGGTAGGGGCCGGGCACGCCACCGTACGGATACGGCCCGCCGGGATAGCCGGCCGGATGACCGGGAGGCGGCGGGACGGGAGCGCCGGGATGAGGCTGCACGCCCCCAACCTACCCGGTCGGGTCGCCGCGTACCGGGCCCCGCGAGTCCTCGGCGGGGCCCCGGCGAGTCCGCCGCGAACCGGCGTCCGGTCCGTTGGCGATCCGGTCCCGCCGATCGCGGACCGCGTCCCACCCGTCCCGCCGACGGGCGGTCACCGAGCGACGCCCGCGGTTTCTCGGGACCCCGAACGGCTGTCGTACGTGTCAGTGTGGCGCGAACGATGTCTGCGAATTGAGACAACCGTCTCTGGGATCAGTCCACGGTGTCCACACCGTCCGTCCACCGTGTCCTCGGGAACCGGTCCACCGGGTCGTCCTCGCAAGACCCGTCCCCCGCGTCCCCGGACCAGTCCGGTCGCATCCGAAGATCAGTCCACTCGGGTCAGTCCGGTCGGGTCCGGGATCAGTGCGGTCGCGCCGGGGATCAATCCACTGTGTCCGGGAAGTCGCGGGGCATCGGGCCGTCGGCGGCGGCCAGGATCGCGGCGAGGGCGGCGACCGCCAGGGCCAGGGCGGCGAGCCCGATCCCGATCCAGGCCAGCAGCTCGCCGCGCCGCAGGTGCTCGCCGCCGGTGAGGTACCCGCCCCCGGCGGCCAGGTCCTCCCGCGCCTGCCGGGCCAGGCCGAGCGCGACCGCCGCGGGCACCAGGCCGCCGACCAACGGTCCGGTGACCAGGGCCACCAGCCCGAGCACGAAGACCGCGGTCGCCTTGGTACAGGCGACCGGCTCGGGGTCGTTGGGGTGCCGGGCGGCGGTCGAGGGTGCCAGCGGTACGGTCACGGGACCTACCCCACCATGGCCGCGCGGGCGACGCGGCCGGCTGGCCCCGGATGCGCCAGAAGGGGTGACCGGCCCGGACGGCGGGCGGCCCCGGCCGTTACGTGCCGCGCCCCGACGAGCGGCGCCCGGACCAGCGACGGCCGGACGACCGCAGCGCCCGGGACGAGCGGTGGCCCAGACGAGCGGCGGCCCAGACGAGCGGCGGCCCAGACGAGCGACGAGCGGTGCCGGGAAATCTGGCTGGCTCGCGCGGAAACCTGGGTAGCCGCCTCCGATCTTTACCCGCACGGGTCCCCCTACGGTCGGGCGCGTACAGTCCCACCGCTTTCGGAGGCGATCCATGCCGCTGTTCATGGACATCCACAACCTCGGCCGCGTCACGGTCGACGACGTCGCCAGATCAGCGAGCCGAAGCGGCTCCATCTGGTCGTCATCGAGGACGCGCACTGGGCCGACGAGTCGACCGTCGACCTGCTCCGCTTCCTCGGCCGCCGCATCCACGCGACCGCCGTGCTGCTGCTGGTCACCTACCGGGACGACGAGCTGCCGGCCCGCGCCCCTTGCGGGCGAGCCCTCGGCGAGCTGGCCAGCCACGGGGCCGTCCGGCGGATCGGTCTCGCGCCGCTGACCGAGCGGGCCGTACGGCCGAGGGCAGGGCAACGCCGCCCGGGCCGTGTCGTGCCGGCGGCCGGAGCAGCTCGCCCAGGTCGGGAAACGCCGAGGGCCCGGGTGTCGCACCCGGGCCCTCGGTCGTGGTCAGCTCGACCGGATCAGCGGAACGACCCCAGGTCGAAGTCGTCGAGCGGGACCGCGGCCCCGGTCGCCGGCCCGAACCCGTAGTCGGTCTCCGTGTAGCCGGTCATGGAGTAGACCTTCGCCTTCGCCTCCTCGGTCGGCTCGACCCGGATGTTGCGGTACCGGCTGATGCCGGTGCCGGCCGGGATGAGCTTGCCAATGATGACGTTCTCCTTCAGACCGATCAGCGCGTCGCTGCGGGCGTTGATCGCGGCGTCGGTGAGCACCCGGGTCGTCTCCTGGAACGAGGCGGCGGACAGCCAGGAGTCGGTCGCGAGCGACGCCTTGGTGATGCCCATGAGCACCGGACGGCCCGCCGCGGGCTCCCCGCCCTCGGCCACGACCCGCCGGTTCTCCGCCTCGAACTGGGCCCGGTCCACGAGCAGGCCGGGCAGGAACTCGGTCCCGCCGGAGTCGATGACCGTCACTCGCTTGAGCATCTGGCGAATGATGATCTCGATGTGCTTGTCGTGGATGAGCACACCCTGCGAGCGGTAGACCGCCTGCACCTCCTGGGTGAGGTGGACCTGGACCGCCCGCGGCCCGCTGACCCGCAGCAGCTCGTGCGGGTCGATGGTGCCCTCGGTCAGCTTCTCGCCGACCTCGACGTGATCGCCGTCCCGGACCCGCAGCCGGACCCGCTTGGAGATCTTGTCGTACACGATCTCATCGCTGCCGTCGTCCGGCACGATGATGATCTTGCGCGAGCGGTCGCCGTCCTCGATGCGGACGGTGCCGGCCATCTCGGCGATCGGCGCCTTGCCCTTCGGAACCCGGGCCTCGAAGATCTCCTGCACCCGCGGCAGACCCTGGGTGATGTCCTCACCCGCGATACCACCGGTGTGGAAGGTCCGCATCGTCAGCTGGGTACCGGGCTCACCGATCGACTGGGCGGCGATGATGCCCACCGCCTCGCCGACGTCGACCAGCTTGCCGGTGGGCAGCGACCGGCCGTAGCACAGCGCGCAGACGCCGAGCTTGGACTCGCAGGTCAGCACGCTGCGCACCTTGACGCTCTCGATGCCGGCGTTCACGAGCTGCTCGACGATCATCGAGGTGAGGTCGGTGCCGCGCGCCACGATCTCGTTGCCCTGCGCGTCGGTGACCGTCTCGGCCAGCGTCCGGCCGATGACGCTGGTCTCGACGAAGTCGTGCACCCGCAGGGTTCCGGTCGCCTCGTCCCGCTGCGCCACCGGCATGGTGATGGACCGCTCGGTGCCGCAGTCCTCCTCCCGGATGATCACGTCCTGGGAGACGTCCACCAGACGCCGGGTCAGGTACCCGGAGTCGGCGGTCCGCAGCGCCGTGTCGGCCAGACCCTTCCGGGCACCGTGGGTGGAGATGAAGTACTCCAGCACCGACAGGCCCTCGCGGAACGAGGACTTGATCGGCCGCGGGATGATCTCACCCTTCGGGTTGGCCACCAGACCGCGGATCGCGGCGATCTGCCGGAGCTGGAGGAGGTTACCGCGGGCACCCGAGTTGATCATCTTCCACAGCGGGTTCTCCTGCGGCAGGGCCGCCTCCATGTCCTTGGCGACCTCGTTGCTCGCCTTGGTCCAGATCTCGATGAGCTCGCCCCGGCGCTCCTCGGCGGTCATGAGGCCGCGCTGGTACTGCTTGTCGATCCGCTCGGCTTCCTTCTCGTACCGCTCGAGGATCTCCCGCTTCCGCGGCGGCTGCACCACGTCCTCGATGCCGATGGTCACGCCGGACCAGGTGGCCCAGTGGAAGCCCCGCTCCTTCAGCGCGTCCAGGGTGGCCGCGAGCTGAACCTTCGGGTACTTCTCGGCCAGGTCGTTGACGATCGCCGACAGCTGGCTCTTGCGGACCTCGAAGTTGATGAACGGGTATCCGGGCGGCAGGGTCTCGTTGAAGATGAGCCGGCCGAGCGTGGTCTCGAGCATCTTGCTCTCGTCCAACGGCTGCGGCGGCTCGGTGTGCGAGTTCCGCACGTGCGTGATCTCCTTGACCCGCACCCGGATCGGCGCCTGCAGGTGCAGCTCCTTGTTGTCGTAGGCCATCCACGCCTCGGCGTCGGAGCTGAACACCCGGCCCTCGCCCAGCGTGCCGGGCTTGGCGTGGGTCAGGTGGTACAGGCCGATGATCATGTCCTGGGTCGGCATGGTCACCGGCTTGCCGTCGGCGGGCTTGAGGATGTTGTTGCTCGACAGCATGAGGATGCGGGCTTCCGCCTGCGCCTCCGCCGACAGCGGCACGTGGACCGCCATCTGGTCACCGTCGAAGTCCGCGTTGAACGCGGTGCAGACCAGCGGGTGGATCTGGATCGCCTTGCCCTCCACCAGCTGCGGCTCGAAGGCCTGGATACCCAGCCGGTGCAGGGTCGGCGCCCGGTTCAGCAGGACCGGGTGCTCGGCGATGACCTCTTCCAGCACGTCCCACACGACCGGCCGCTGGCGCTCGACCATGCGCTTGGCCGACTTGATGTTCTGGGCGTGGTTGAGGTCGACCAGCCGCTTCATCACGAACGGCTTGAACAGCTCCAGCGCCATCTGCTTGGGCAGGCCGCACTGGTGCAGCTTCAGCTGCGGACCGACCACGATGACCGACCGGCCGGAGTAGTCGACCCGCTTACCCAGCAGGTTCTGCCGGAACCGGCCCTGCTTGCCCTTGAGCATGTCCGACAGCGACTTGAGCGGACGGTTGCCCGGGCCGGTGACCGGCCGACCGCGGCGGCCATTGTCGAACAGCGCGTCGACGGCCTCCTGGAGCATCCGCTTCTCGTTGTTGACGATGATCTCGGGCGCCCCGAGGTCGATCAGCCGCTTGAGCCGGTTGTTCCGGTTGATCACCCGGCGGTACAGGTCGTTCAGGTCGCTCGTGGCGAACCGGCCACCGTCGAGCTGCACCATCGGGCGCAGGTCCGGCGGGATGACCGGGATGCAGTCGAGCACCATGCCCAGCGGCGAGTTGCTGGTGTTGAGGAACGCCGCCACGACCTTGAGCCGCTTGAGCGCCCGGATCTTGCGCTGGCCCTTGCCGGTGCGGATGGTCTCCCGCAGCGCCTCCGCCTCGGCCTCCAGGTCGAGGTTCTCCACCAGCGCCTTGATGGCCTCGGCGCCCATGCCGCCGGTGAAGTACATGCCGAACCGGTCGCGCAGCTCGCGGTAGAGCATCTCGTCGGTGATGAGCTGCTTGGGCTCGAGCTTGCGGAAGGTCTCCAGCACCTCGTCCAGGCGGTCGATCTCCCGCTGCGCGCGGTCGCGGATCTGGCGCATCTCGCGCTCGCCCGCCTCCTTGACCTTGCGCCGCACGTCGCTCTTGGCCCCCTCGGCCTCGAGCTCGGCGAGGTCGGCCTCCAGCCGGGAGGCGCGCTTCTCGATCTCGGCGTCGCGGGCGCTCTCGGCGTGCCGCTTCTCCGCGGCGATCTCCGCCTCGATCGTGGCCATGTCCCGCTGCCGGGCCTCGTCGTCGACGGAGATGATGACGTACGACGCGAAGTAGATGATCTTCTCGAGATCCTTGGGGGCCAGGTCGAGCAGGTAGCCCAGCCGGCTCGGCACGCCCTTGAAGTACCAGATGTGGGTCACCGGGGCGGCCAGCTCGATGTGGCCCATGCGCTCGCGACGCACCTTCGCCCGGGTCACCTCGACACCGCAGCGCTCGCAGATGATGCCCTTGAAGCGGACCCGCTTGTACTTGCCGCAGTAGCACTCCCAGTCCCGAGTCGGACCGAAGATCTTCTCGCAGAAGAGGCCGTCCTTCTCGGGCTTGAGGGTGCGGTAGTTGATGGTCTCCGGCTTCTTCACCTCGCCGTGCGACCAACGACGAATGTCGTCGGCGGTGGCCAGGCCGATCCGGAGCTCATCGAAGAAATTCACATCGAGCACTTGTTCAGTCCCTCTATCGCGGCTCGGCAGTCAACAAACGCGGTCAGACCTCGTCGACGCTCATCGCACCCTCGTTCGGGCGGCGCGACAGGTCGATACCCAGCTCCTCGGCGGCCCGGAACACCTCGTCGTCGGTCTCCCGCATCTCCAGGGCCACGCCGTCGCTGGAGAGCACCTCGACGTTGAGGCACAGCGACTGCAGCTCCTTGAGCAGCACCTTGAACGACTCCGGGATGCCCGGCTCGGGGATGTTCTCGCCCTTGACGATCGCCTCGTAGACCTTCACCCGGCCCAGCACGTCGTCGGACTTGATGGTGAGCAGCTCCTGCAGCGCGTACGCCGCGCCGTAGGCCTGCATCGCCCAGCACTCCATCTCCCCGAAGCGCTGACCACCGAACTGCGCCTTACCGCCGAGCGGCTGCTGGGTGATCATCGAGTACGGGCCGGTCGAGCGCGCGTGGATCTTGTCGTCGACCAGGTGGTTGAGCTTGAGGATGTAGATGTAGCCGACCGCGATCGGGTCGGGGAACGGCTCGCCCGAGCGACCGTCGTACAGCCGCGCCTTGCCGGTCGGCCCGACCAGCCGCTTGCCGTCCCGGTTGGGCAGGGTGGAGGCGAGCAGCCCGGTGATCTCCTCCTCCTTGGCGCCGTCGAACACCGGCGTGGCGACGTTGGTGTTCGGCGCAGCCTCGGCCGCGCCGATCGCCTTGAGGGCCTGCTTCCACGTGGCGTCGTCGCCCTCGATCTTCCAGCCGGACTTCGCCACCCAGCCGAGGTGGGTCTCCAGCACCTGGCCGACGTTCATCCGGCTCGGCACACCGAGCGGGTTGAGCACGATGTCGACCGGGGTGCCGTCCTCGAGGAACGGCATGTCCTCGATCGGCAGGATCTTGGCGATGACGCCCTTGTTGCCGTGGCGACCGGCGAGCTTGTCGCCGTCCTGGATCTTCCGCTTCTGGGCCACGTAGACCCGGACCAGCTCGTTGACCCCGGGCGACAGCTCGTCGCCGTCCTCCCGCGAGAAGGTCCGCACGCCGATGACCGTGCCGGTCTCACCGTGGGGCACCTTCAGCGACGTGTCACGCACCTCGCGCGCCTTCTCACCGAAGATCGCGCGCAGCAGCCGCTCCTCGGGGGTCAGCTCGGTCTCACCCTTGGGGGTCACCTTGCCGACCAGGATGTCGCCGGGCACCACCTCGGCACCGATCCGCACAATGCCCCGCTCGTCGAGGTCGGCGAGCATCTCCTCGCTGACGTTCGGGATGTCGCGCGTGATCTCCTCGGGGCCGAGCTTGGTGTCGCGGGCGTCCACCTCGTGCTCCTCGATGTGGATCGAGGTGAGGATGTCCTCCTGCACGAGGCGCTGGGACAGGATGATGGCGTCCTCGTAGTTGTGCCCCTCCCACGGCATGAACGCCACGAGGAGGTTACGGCCGAGCGCCATCTCGCCGTTCTCGGTGCACGGACCGTCCGCGATCACCTGGCCGGCCTCGACCCGGTCGCCCTCGTTGACGATGGGCCGCTGGTTGATGCACGAACCGGCGTTGGAGCGACGGAACTTGTGCAGCAGGTAGGTGCGCCGGTTGCCGTCGTCCTGGGCGATGGTGATGTAGTCGGCGCACAGGTCCTCGACCACGCCGCCCTGCTCGGCCACCACCACGTCGCCGGCGTCGACCGCGGCCCGGAACTCCATGCCCGTACCGACCAGCGGCGCCTCGGAGCGCAGCAGCGGCACGGCCTGGCGCTGCATGTTGGCGCCCATGAGCGCCCGGTTCGCGTCGTCGTGCTCGAGGAACGGGATCATCGCGGTGGCGACGGACACCATCTGCCGCGGCGACACGTCCATGTAGTCGACGCTGTCGGGCGTCACGAAGTCGACCTCGCCGCCCTTCTTGCGCACCAGCACGCGGTCGTTGGCGAAGGAGCCGTCCGGCCGCAGCGGCTCGTTCGCCTGGGCGATGATGTGCCGGTCCTCCTCGTCGGCGGTGAGGTACTCGATCTCGTCGCTCACCTTGCCGTTCTCGACCTTGCGGTACGGGGTCTCGATGAACCCGAACGGGTTCACCCGGGCGAAGGTCGACAGCGCGCCGATCAGGCCGATGTTCGGGCCCTCCGGCGTCTCGATCGGGCACATCCGCCCGTAGTGCGACGGGTGCACGTCGCGGACCTCGAAGCCGGCGCGCTCCCGGGACAGACCACCCGGACCGAGCGCCGACAGACGACGCCGGTGGGTCAGACCCGCCAGCGGGTTGGTCTGGTCCATGAACTGCGACAGCTGCGACGTGCCGAAGAACTCCTTGATCGCCGCGACCACCGGCCGAATGTTGATCAGGGTCTGCGGCGTGATCGCCTCGACGTCCTGGGTGGTCATCCGCTCCCGGACGACCCGCTCCATGCGGGACAGGCCGACCCGGATCTGGTTCTGGATCAGCTCACCCACCGTGCGCAGGCGGCGGTTGCCGAAGTGGTCGATGTCGTCCGGCTCGTAGCCCTCCTCGCCGACGTGCAGCCGGCAGAGGTAGTCGATCGTGGCGACGATGTCCTCTTCGGTGAGGATGCCCGTCGTGATCGGCACGTTGAGGCCGAGCTTCTTGTTGAACTTGTACCGGCCCACGCGGGCGACGTCGTACCGCTTCGGGTTGAAGAACAGGTTGTCCAGCAGGGTCTGGGCGTTCTCCCGCGTGGGCGGCTCACCGGGCCGCAGCTTGCGGTAGATGTCCAGCAGCGCCTCGTCCTGGCTGCCGATGTGGTCCTTCTCGAGCGTGGTCATCATCAGCTCGGACCAGCCGAAGCGCTCGCGGATCTGCTCGTTGGTCCAGCCGATGGCCTTCAGCAGCACGGTGACGGCCTGGCGCCGCTTCCGGTCGATGCGGACACCGACGGTGTCGCGCTTGTCGACGTCGAACTCGAGCCACGCCCCCCGGCTCGGGATGACCTTGACCGAGGTCAGGTCGCGGTCGGAGGTCTTGTCGGGCTCCTTGGAGAAGTAGACCCCGGGCGACCGGACGAGCTGGCTCACCACGACCCGCTCGGTGCCGTTGATGATGAACGTCCCCTTGGGCGTCATCATCGGGAAGTCGCCCATGAAGACGGTCTGGCTCTTGATCTCGCCCGTGGAGTGGTTGGTGAACTCCGCGGTGACGAAGAGCGGCGCGCAGTAGGTGAGGTCCTTCTCCTTGCACTCCTCGATCGAGGCCTTCACCTCGTCGAAGCGCGGTGACGAGAACGACAGCGACATGGTGCCGGAGAAGTCCTCGATGGGACTGATTTCGTCGAGGATCTCAGCCAGCCCGCTGCGCGCGTTCGGATCATCGCCGTACCGGGCCTGCCACGCCTCGTTGCCGATCAGCCAGTCGAACGACTCGATCTGGACAGCGAGGAGGTTCGGTACCTCGAGGTGTTCGGTGATGCGCCCGAAGGAGACTCGGCGCGGAGCGAAAGCGCTGGACGGGTGACTGGTCTTCGCAGGGCGGGAAGCTGCCAAGATGCGTCCTTCCGAGGACCTGGTGCCGATGGCCGGTTTGCGCGCGCACCCTGATCCATCCCCACCCGTAACGGCCGACTGGGTGACGCGGCTCGGCGACGCCGCTGGACATCCAGTACGGGCACAGGACAGGCAGGGATGAAGTCAGAAGGCAGCGCAAACTAGCAGTGTAGCCATGGAGCTACCCGCCCGCAACCCCCCTACCACAGAGCCGGCCACTCCGGGGAGAGTTGCTACTTCCGGGCGACTCGGCGAGTCGCCACACAGCCCGTGGCGCCGATGCAGCTTCCCGCTAGCGAGGCGATCGCAACGCTGTGCGGATTCAGCGTGCCTGTCCGTAAGGCCGGCGTCAAGTCCTGACCGACGGCGAGCCGTCCGGCTCGGCCGCCGACGCACCGCCGGCCAGCCCGCCCAGACGGCGTGGCGCCGGTCATCGGCGTGGGATGACCGGCGCCAGACCGCCGACGGGCTGGCCGTACGGCCACCAGGACCCTGGTCCCGACGCTGCGCACCCTGTCGTACGCACCGCCGTACGGACAGCCTCCCGGGTGGGCGACCTACTTGAGGGTGACCTTCGCGCCCTCGGCCTCGAGCTTGGCCTTGGCCTTCTCGGCGTTCTCCTTGTTGACCTTCTCGAGAACCGGCTTCGGAGCACCCTCGACCAGGTCCTTGGCCTCCTTCAGGCCCAGGCCGGTGAGCTCGCGCACGACCTTGATGACCTGGATCTTCTTGCCGCCGTCGCTCTCGAGGATGACGTCGTACTCGTCCTTCTCCGCCTCGGCCGGAGCCTCGGCAGCGGCACCGCCCGCCGCCGGGGCGGCGACGCCGGCGACCGCCACGGGCGCCGCGGCCTTGACGTCGAAGGTCTCCTCGAACTGCTTCACGAACTCCGAGAGCTCGATCAGCGTCATCTCCTTGAACGCCTCGAGCAGCTCCGCGGTGCTCAGCTTCGCCATGGTGGTTCTTCTTCCTCTCTGGGCTGATCGGTCAGGTCGGACCGATCGGTCAGGTCTGGGCTGATCGGTCAGGTCCGGGCTGCTCGGTTAGGCGCCGCGCGCACCACCAGGAGCTCCTGACCGTACGTCTGGTCTTGAGTTGGTTGATCTTGGTTGTGGTTCGGGCCGAGCGCTCCTCGCCGCTCGTCCCTCGCCGCTCGTCGCTACTCGGTGCCCTTTGTCCGAGCGCTCCTCGCCGCTCGTCCCTCGCCGCTCGTCGCTACTCGGAGCTGCCGCCGCTGCTGTCGCCGCCTTCGCTCTCGCGCTTGGCCCGCAGGGCGTCGGCCAGACGCACGGCCTGGGCCAGCGGCGCCTGGAACGTCGCCGCCGCCTTGGCCAGGTTGGCCTTCATCGCGCCGGCGAGCTTGGCCAGGAGCACCTCACGGGACTCGAGGTCGGCGAGCTTGGTGACCTCCTCGGCCGAGAGCGCCTTGCCCTCGTACACGCCGCCCTTGATCACCAGCAGGGGGTTCGCCCGCGCGAACTCGCGCAGGCCCTTGGCCGCCTCGACGACGTCACCGTGGACGAAGGCGAGCGCGGTGGGACCGGTGAACAGGTCGTCCAGGCCGGTGATCCCCGCGGCCACCGCGGCCCGCTTGGCCAGCGTGTTCTTGGCGACCGCGTAGGTCGCCTGGGAGCCGAGCGCCCGGCGCAGCTCCTTGAGCTGGGCGACCGTGAGCCCGCGGTATTCGGTGAGCACCGTGGCCGTCGACGACCGGAACTGGTTGGTGAGTTCCGCGACGGCCGCGACCTTGTCGGCCCGGACCGGCTTGCCGGTCGCGGCGCTGACCGACGGCTCCGCGGCTGACGCTTGCGTTGTGCCCGCCATGTCCCTCCTCTCGTTCAGTCGGGCTGGTCGTGCCCCGGGGAGCGGACGGAAGAGCGGTCCACACGAAAAACGTCCCGGCGCAGGGCGCACGGGACGCGAACACGTCGATCGAGAAGACACGTCGATACGACGTCCAGCGTTTGCCGTCCAACCTGCGCGGGCCGCCTGCCGGAGCAGGACCTTCGACTATCCACCCGAGGGTGGGGTGACCAGCGGTCTGTGGTGAACGTGCAGGCGTCCAGCGAGAGACCTCGCCGGACTCGCCGGTACAGCCTACGCGCACCGCACCAGCCGAGGCAAATCGCCCCACCGCCTCCCGGGAGGGCGGATCCCGGGCGGCCCCGGCCGCGGCCTACGATGCGGCAGTGTCAGACATCGCTGCCTCGCCGCCCGCGACGGCGGCCGCCACACGCGTACGGTCCGACTCTCCGTGGCGGCGGGCCTGGCTGACCGGCCTGGCGACCTGGGCCATCGCCTATTCGAGTTACCTGATCCTCAACGCGGTGTTCTGGACGGTGGGCACCGAGAAGGCCCCACCGCTGGTCGAGTTCTTCAACGTCTGGAACCGCTGGGACACCGGGCACTACATCACGATCGCGACCACGGGGTACAACCCGCACACCGAGAACACGGCCTTCTTCCCGCTCTATCCGCTGCTCATGCGGTTCCTCGACCCGGTGCTGCCGGGCGAGAAGCTCGCGGCCGGGCTGATCATCGCGTCGGCCGCCTGCATCGCCGCGCTCGCGGTCATCCACCGCCTCGTCGAGGACCTGTTCGACACGAGCACGGCGCAGCGGGCGGCCCTGTACCTCATGGCCTCCCCGTTCGCCTTCTACCTCGTCGCCGCCTACAACGAGAGCCTCCTGCTGGCGCTGTGCGTCGGCTCGCTCTACTGCATGCGGCGGGGCGACTGGTGGGCGGCCGGCATCCTCGGCGGGTTCGCCAGCGCCACCCGGCAGGCGGGCGTCCTGCTCGCGCTGGCCTTCGTCATCGAGTACCTCCGCCAGCGGGACTGGCGCCTCAACCGGGTGCGCTGGGACGCCGCCGCCATCCTGTTCATCCCGACCGGCCTGCTCGCCTTCATGGCCTACTGCGCGCGGGCCTTCGGCGACCCGCTGCGGTTCCTGCACATCCAGGAGTTCTGGGGCCGGCAGCTGTCCGTGCCGTGGAAGGGCGTGCAGGGCGCGCTCGGCCACATCGCCACCTGGTGGGTCGAGAGCCCGCTGCACGCGTACGTCGTGGTCAACGTGATCGACCTGGTGACCCTGCCGCTGGTGGCCGTGCTCCTCGTGCTGTGCGTGGTCGGACCGTGGCGGCTGGGCCCGTCGTCGTGGTACCTGATCGCCTTCGGCGCCGCGGTGTTCCTGATGGTGCTGCTGAGCCCGATCGGCCGCGGGCTCCCGCCGCTGCACGGGCTGCCCCGGTACGCCCTGGAGATCGTGCCGATCTTCATCGTGCTGGCCCGCATGGGGGCCAACCGCCTCGCCGACCGGGCCTACCTGTTCCCGGCGATCGCCCTGCAGGCCGCGCTGCTCATCGGCTACTTCGCCAACGTCTGGCTCTCCTGACCGGCCCCCGGGGTACCGACAACTGGGCGTCGACAACCGCGCGCGCCAGCGACCATGCAGCGACCAGCGCGCCGGCGACCACGCACCGGCGACCACGGACCGGCGACCAGGCGTCCACCGGACCGAAAGACGACGGGTCCCCGGTCGCCGTCGGGCGGCGAGACCGGGGACCCGTGCGCGTTCGCGTGCGTGACGTCGTTGGCGTCAGGCGGCGGCCGGCGCCTCGTGCAGGTTCCGGGTGATGTTGGGGTCGACCGGAATCCCGGGGCCCATCGTGGTGGTCACGAAGATCTTGCGCAGGTAGCGGCCCTTCGCCGCCGCCGGCTTGGCCCGCAGCACCTCGTCCAGCACCGCCGCGTAGTTGTCGATCAGCTTCTCGGTCGGGAACGACACCTTGCCGATGATCAGGTGCAGATTCGAGTGCTTGTCGACCCGGAAAGTGATCTTCCCGCCCTTGATGTCGCTCACGGCCTTGGCCACGTCCATGGTGACCGTACCGGTCTTCGGGTTGGGCATGAGACCACGCGGACCCAGGATCCGGGCGATCCGACCGATCTTGGCCATCTGGTCGGGGGTCGCGATCGCCGCGTCGAAGTCGAGCCAGCCCTCCTGGATGCGGGCGACCAGGTCGTCGCTGCCCACCGCGTCGGCGCCGGCGGCCTCGGCCTCGGCGGCCTTGTCCCCGGCCGCGAAGACGATGACCCGGGCGGTCTTACCGGTCCCGTGCGGCAGGTTGACGACCCCGCGCACCATCTGGTCGGCCTTACGGGGATCGACCCCCAGCCGCATGGCCACCTCGACGGTGGCGTCGAACTTCACCGGGCTGGTCTGCTGGGCCAACCGGATCGCCTCGGCCGGGGTGTAGAGCCGGCTCCGGTCGACCAGGGAGGCCGCCTGACGATAACCCTTGCTGCGACGCATGTGAATCTCCTGTGGTGACAATGGGCCGGCGTGGCCCTCCCACGCTGACCGCCCGTCGTACGCCACCCGGCTCAGGCCGGCTCGGCCGGCCCGTCCGCCGGCCGGCGCGCGACCGGTACGGTCAGTCCTTGCTTGATCGACGGTCAGTCCTTGATGGTGATGCCCATCGACTGGGCGGTGCCCGCGATGATCTTCTCAGCGGACTCGATGTCGTTGGCGTTGAGGTCGGGCATCTTCTTCTGCGCGATCTCCCGCAGCTGGGCCCGGGTGATCGAGCCGACCTTGTCCCGGTGCGGAGCGCCCGAGCCCTTCTCGATGCCGGCCGCCTTGACGAGCAGGCGGGCCGCCGGCGGGGTCTTGAGCACGAACGAGAAGGTGCGGTCCTCGTAGACGCTGATCTCCGCCGGGACGATGTCGCCCCGCTGGCTCTCGGTGGCCGCGTTGTACTGCTTGACGAACTCCATGATGTTCACGCCGTGCTGGCCGAGCGCCGGGCCGACCGGCGGGGCCGGGGTGGCCTGACCCGCGGGCAGCTGAAGCGTGAACGTCTTGATCAGCTTCTTCTTCTTGGGAGGCATGACTCTTCCTGTGGCTACGTCGGTCCGGTCCTGCGGCTTGGTGGGCCCGGCGGAGAGGCCGTCGCCGACCGGGTTCGGCTAAACCTTAGAGACCTGGTTGAAGTTGAGCTCGACCGGTGTCTCCCGACCGAAGATCGACACCAGGGCCTTGAGCTTCTGCTGGTCGACGTTGATCTCGCTGATCGTGGCCGGCAGCGAGGCGAAGGGCCCGTCGATCACGGTGACCGAGTCACCCACCGCGAGGTCGACCACCTTGACCTCGGGCTTGGCCTTCTTGCCCGCCGTGACCGACGGCGCGAGCCACTTCACGACCTCGTCGAGCGAGAGCGGCGCGGGCCGGTCAGCCCGGTCGGTCGCGCCGACGAACCCGGTGACCCCGGGCGTGTTGCGCACGCAGGAGTAGGACTCCGGGGTCAGCTCCATCCGGACCAGGATGTAGCCCGGGAAGACCTTGCTCTGCACCTGCTGGCGCTTGCCGTTGCGGACCTCGACCTCATCCCGGGTCGGCACCTCGACCTGGTAGATGTAGTCCTCCATGTCGAGGGTCGCGATGCGGGTCTCGAGGTTGGCCTTGACGCGGTTCTCGTACCCGGCGTAGGAGTGCACCACGTACCAGTCGCCGGGCTGGTAGCGCAAGGACTCACGCAGCGCGGCGACCGGGTCGATCTCCTCCTCGTCGGGGGTCTCGGCCGCCGTGGTGTCGTCGGTCTCGTCGTAGTCGGGCACGTTCACTTGCCTTCCGTCACCTCCGGCCGCGCCGGAGCCGTCGCGCCCCGCTCGCGAAGCGCATCGTCCCTATTCCCACTCTGTAGCCGGTCGCCGGACTACTCCGCGGGCGTTCCAAAGATCAGGAACATCAATCGGGCGAACCCGAGGTCCAGTCCGGCCACGAAGCCCATCACCAGCGCCACGAAGACGATCACCACCGTGGTGTAGGTGAGGAGCTCCTTGCGGGTCGGCCAGATGACCTTCTGCAGCTCCGCAACCGTCTCCCGGAACCGGCGCGCCACGCGGCCGAAGATCCCTACCCGGGCGTCCGCGTCCCGCTTGGTCCGATCACGGCTGACCGTACGCTCCCGGGTGGCGGCACCGGCCCGAGCACGCCCCGCCGGCGCGGCGTCCTCGGCGTCGGCCTCCGCCCGGTCGTCGTCGAGGTCCGCTTCGTCGTACGCGTCCTCGATCGGCTCGTCGGTCGAGCCGTCGTCCTCCACCGAGCGTCCGCGGTTCCTGTTGGCCACTGTCGCCCTCTCTTCGGTGCTGGTTCTGCCGGTCCGGCTCCCGCGCTCGCCGGAACATCGCCGGTTCGGCTCGCACGCTCGCCGCTGTCCTGAGCGGTCGGGGGCAGGATCTGCGTGGCAGGGGCGACAGGACTCGAACCTGCAACCTGCGGTTTTGGAGACCGCTGCGCTACCAATTGCGCCACACCCCTGTGCGGTTGACCCACCCGCCG
>Ga0310841_100837_pt1 | contig 15315 bp, 14 predicted proteins | sample SM_ome_9_FD_201311 | JGI IMG/M metagenome (GOLD analysis project Ga0310841, IMG submission 201311) | Sorghum-adapted microbial communities enriched on stacked mutant (SM) sorghum from Joint BioEnergy Institute, Emeryville, California... ...
AAACAACAGTGACGTAGGGTCGTCCATGCTCGTGGCCTCGCTGCCTGTTCGTTGTGAGAGACAAACAGCATGGCGAGGCCACGAGCCCTAATCACGCATCGACACCCCGCTCAAGTGCGAAGGACCGCTTATGAGAGGTACAGAGGTTCCGTAATTGATACGGCCGTCAAGGCGAGGGTAGAACGTGATACGCTCCTAAACGGTGTATTAAAGATTTGCGGTCGATTTGAGGCCTGTCCAGACTTCCATGAACCAATTCGAAACGTCTGGTGGGACATTACGACACCCGCCAGCTGGGATGAACACGTCGACCGCTATCGCTCTCCATTTGGCCGAGGCATTCCATTATACACTCGTTGAATTTAGCCGTTGGGAGACCATTCGAAGACATCGTCGACGGAGGCAGCTAGGTAGTGACTGGGGCCTCATGATCCGAAGCGGTCAGCAAGGATCAGAGAGGCTCCAGTGGCTCAAGCGGTCGATGTGCGATCGATCGCTGACATGTCACGGGTTCGTCGTTAGCACAATCAAATACTCGGCAGGCTCGAGTTAACAGGTCGAGACCTTCAGCGACCGAGGCCCAGTGCGCTAGGCTCGGCACGAGGGCAGCCGTGCACGACTAGGCCCGTTCGCCATCCGGCGTCGCGCCGCTGGTGGACGACCTGGCTGGTGGATGCGCCCAAGGTGGGACGGATGAGCGAGCAGTATCCGAGCAAGGTCCGTACACCAGTACGCCGCGTTGTGGTTGGACTGCGGCCAGGTCGATCAGCTCAGTTGCTCGGCCTTGTGTAGGGCCGATCCGGCGAGTGTACCGTAGCGCAAGCAAAGTTCCTCGCCTTACTTTGCCGCCCAACAAGTCACCCACGGTCCGGCCGAAGCCGTGAACCCTGCCTACTGAGGAAGATCTGCCGCGTCGGTCGCGTAGGCCGGGCTGCTCCTACGCTGCGGAATCGACTGGCCTAGCCTAGTCCCACTACGGATCAAGCGCCGTCACGCGCTCGTGGGCGAACCGGAACGGGAGACTTACATGGGACACCGGGGACAGGCACCCTCCAGTCGCTGGCAGGTAGGTGATGGACCAAGACTGTTCCGCGAAGTCGTGCGCCGGCTAGGCGCTGGTGTGGCCCTAGACGACCTTGGCTTGGATAAGGTCGATGGCCGGGTCGACCTGCGTCGAATTCCGGGCCGCGGATTAATGCTGGCTGGCTGCCACGTAATTGGGGTGGATTTTACCGGCGCATTTTTGGCAGATGCTAACTTTGCCGACGTGCACTTTGAGAATTGTGTACTCGCCAAGGTTGAGTTGGTGTCGGCGGTAATTACGGGAGGATCGTTTGTCGATTGCTCGTTCCGTGATGGGGATGTGCGTGAAACGAGCATCTGGAACGCAACGTTGCGCGGACTGGACTTTTCGGTCCGTAAGTCGAGCTACCTTAGCGTCGCCAACTCTGTTTTTGTGGACTGCAAGTTTGGCAGGCTGAGTAGGACCGAGTTTTCCAGATCAGAATTTGTGGACTGTCGTTTTCTTGAGGGCCTGTCGGACGTGCGTTTCTTGGGGCGACCAACGCGTGATGACGCGTCGCCATGTTACCTACGGCGTGTCGAGTTTGTTTCCGATGACCTTACTTGGGTTGAGTTCGATGGTTATGAGTTCGAAGATGTGGTGTTTCCCAGTAGTGACCGACTCATAGTTGTCCCGACACGCTTCGCTATGGTCGCTGAGCGTGCAGGATTACTCTCGTTGACGAGGCGTGACGACATCGGTAAGGAGTTTCGCAGATTTCTGTCTAGTCAAACGGTTCAACGTCCGGGCCTTAGCGACACCGCTGGTTGGGCCATTAGTAAGCGGGACCTAATACTTTCTCATCCCGCAGGGGAGGAGTTGGCCGAATTCGCTGCTGAGATGATCTCGGAGGCCCAGCGACAGCTGAGCAGCGAGGGGGTGCTTGACGCTTCCTCTCAGCCTTGATCCACTGAAGCTGACTGGTTGATCCTGCGGCGAAGCCAGACACGGTACGGGAGGCTTACTGACAGCGACAGCTCTGCGAGTACCGGTGTGCTACATCAGGTGTAACGCCAGAGGCGAGCGGCTTCCCTACAAGGTCGACTGCTGGCGGGCGCGGAGGCTGTGGCTTGCTGGTGGACGGTTGGGGCGGCGGGTCGGCTGGTTGATTTTGGATCAGACGGCGTCGAGGGAGAGGCCGAGGGTGCCGGCGAGGGCGGCGATGGTCATGAAGACTGGGTTGGCGATGCGGCTGGCCTCGATCTTCCGCAGGGTCTTGGGGGAGACGCCGGCGTATAGGGCGGTGTCGAGCATGGATCGCTCGCCGCGGGCGCAACGCAGGAGGGCGCCGAGACGCCGCCCACGCTCCACTCGGCGGGGTGGGCGGCGTCCTGACTTTGGTGCCGATTCCTACCGGTATGGTTATGCCGGCAGGGGTTTCGGTGAGGTCGGGAAGGGCGCGGCGTGATCGAGATACTGGGCCCGGCCGAGCTGGCGCGGGCGCGGGAGACGGGGGCGCTGGTCGCGGGCATCCTGCAGACCCTGAAGAGCCGCTGCCGGCCCGGGGTGAACCTGCTGCACATCGACCGGTGGGCCAAGAAGCTGATCCTCGAGGCCGGGGCGGAGTCCTGCTACGTCGACTACGAGCCGAAGTCCTTCGGCCGCGGACCGTTCGGCCACTACATCTGTACGTCGGTCAATGACGCCGTCCTGCACGGGCGGCCGTACAACTACACGCTGGCCAACGGCGACCTGCTGACGCTGGATCTGGCGGTCTGCCTCAACGGCGTCGTGGCCGACTCCGCCATCAGCTTCATCGTGGGCGACGCGCGGCCCCCGGAGAGCGTGGCGCTGATCGAGGCGACCGAGCGCGCGCTGGCGGCGGGGATCGCGGCGGCCCGGCCCGGTGCCCGGGTCGGGGACATCTCGTACGCGATCGGCTCGACGCTGCGTGAGGCCGGATATGAGGTGAACACGCAGTTCGGCGGTCACGGCGTCGGATCGACGATGCACCAGGAGCCGCACGTGCCGAACATGGGGCAGCCCGGTCGCGGGTACACGCTGCGCCCGGGCATGCTGCTGGCCCTGGAGCCCTGGATCATGGCCGACACGGCCGAGCTCGTCGTCGACGACGATGGCTGGACGCTGCGCAGCAAGACCGGCTGCCGGACCGCCCACAGTGAACATACGATCGCCATCACCGACGACGGCGCCGAGATCCTCACCGTGCCGACAGCGCACGCCTGACGCGACCGAGCGCGTCGCTTCCGACCAGGTTGCTCACGCGGCGTAACCGACAATCATCAATTCATTCGCGTACATACCCCTATGACCCCTGGTGGTGGCCCGCGGCGTTGGGGGTAAGCAGAGCAAAGCACCCATGCGCGTGGCTCCTGGTGTCGGCGAAGTCCGAACACCCTGCGTCGTCGGGGCTCGTGGCCGACCCAAGCGGCGCCGCGCCTGGGCCCGTCGTCACCCGGCATCACCCACGCTCAGTGCGAGATCAGACCGGCGACGGCCGTGGCGGCGGTCCGGCCACGTCGGCCCGACAGCGACCCCGTGACCGTCTCACCGCGACATTCCAGTGCTGGAACAAACTGACATTCCAGTGCTAGAGTATCGGCGTGAGCGACGCGTTGACCGACGGCGAGCTCACCGTGCTCGGGCTGCTCGCCGAGGCGCCGCGGCACGGCTACGAGCTGGACCGGGTGATCGAGCAACGCGGCATCCGCGAGTGGACGACGCTGGGCTTCTCGTCGATCTACTACCTGCTCGACCGGCTGGCGGGCCTGGGGTTGATCGAGGCCGTCGAGCGCGGCGGCCGTCGGCGGGCCAGCTACCGGCTCACCGCGGCCGGCTGGGCCCGGCTCGCCGAGCAGTCCGCCGACGCCCTGGAGGTGCTGACGCCGGTGCGGGCCCGCGTCCTCATCGGCATGGCCAACAGCCTGGTGGTCGACCCGGCCGAGGTGGACCGACGGCTGCGCAACCGAGTGACACGGCTGCAGGCCGAGCTCGACCGGATCCGCGCCCGGCGCGCCGAGCAGGAGCCGCTACCGGAGCACGTCCACGCGATCTTCGACTACGGCGAGGCCCTGCTGCTCGCCGACCTGCGCTGGGCGCAGGACCTGCTCAACCGAAGGAGCACCATGACCAAGCATGACGCCGAAGTGGCGACCAAGCATGACGCCGAAGTGGCGACCAAGCAGGACGCCGAAGCGGCGACCAGGCACGACCCCAAAGCGGCGACCAAGTACGACGTCAAGGTGGCGCACCGCGAGCTGTACGCCCCGAGCGCCAAGGACTTCAGCATCGTCGACGTGCCGGAGATGACCTACCTCGCGATCGACGGGGCCGGCGACCCGAACACCTCCGCCGAGTACGCGGCGGCCGTCGAGGCGCTGTACACGCTCGCGTACACCATCAAGTCCCACAGCCGCACCGCCCTCGGTCGGGACTTCGTGGTCGCCCCGCTCGAGGGGCTGTGGCGGGCCGACGACATGTCGGCGTTCCTCCGCCGGGAGAAGTCCGCCTGGCAGTGGACGATGCTCATTGCCCTGCCCGACTGGATCACCAGCGACGTCGTGGAGATCGCCCGGGCGGCCGCGCGCAAGAAGAAGAACCTGCCCGCGATCGACGCGGTCACCGTCCGCACCCTCGCCGAGGGCAGGTGCGTGCAGATCCTGCACATCGGCTCGTACGACGACGAGGGACCCGTCCTCGACCGGCTGCACAACACCTACCTGCCCCAGCACGGCCTGCGACCGACCGGGGACCACCACGAGATCTACTTGAGCGACCCGCGGCGGACCGCCCCGGAGAAGCTCAAGACGATCCTGCGGCAGCCCGTGGCGCCGGTGTCCGCCGCAGCCCGGGCGAAGCGTCCATGATGGACAAAGGCTCCGCCGTACCCCGCGTTCTTGGGCGAATCGGGACAAGGTCGGGTCGATCCGGGTCGCGTTGCGGGGCCTTGACAGCACACGTTAGGGTCCCGCATGCCGGGCGGGGTGGGTGCGCCATGAGATGCCCGTCCCGGCTGTCGAAACATGGGGGAGGAGACGGGCATGGTGGCCGCTGTCAGTGGCAGACGCGTCATGCGCATGCTCGCCACGACGGCGACGACCGCCGCCGTCGTGCTGGTCGCGGGGTGTGGGGTGCGGCCGGCCCCCGTCCGGGCGACCGACCTGACGTTCGTGTCCAACGGTGGCGTGGTGGAGCAGGCCATCGTCGACGCGTGGCAGGGGCCGTACCGGGGAGTGCGTCCCGGCATTCGGTTCATCAACACCTCTCCGGCCGATGTGGTCCAGATCAAGGAGCAGGTCGACGCGGGCACGGTCGGGTGGAACATCGTCACCGTACCGCCGGGGCATGCCATCGAGAACTGCGGAACCCTCTATGAAAGGCTCGCCGTTCCCGGTCTGGACGACGACCACTTCGCGCCGGGGACGCACGGCGAGTGTTTCGTCGCCGTCCTGCAGTACTCGCTGGTCTTCTCCTACAACACGGAGAAGTGGCCCGACCCGGGGGCCGCGCCGAAGACCGTGGCGGACTTCTTCGATGTCGAGCGGTTCCCCGGTACGCGCGGCGTCGCGGCCACGCTGACCGACGGCATCCTCGAGTGGGCGCTGCTCGCCGACGGGGTCGACCCGGCGAGCCTGTACCCGCTCGACGTCGACCGCGCGCTGGCGAAGTGGGAGTCGATCCGGGCCACCACGACCTGGGCGGCCACGGCCGACGATCTCCTGGAGCTCGTGAAGTCGGAGCAGGTGGACATGCAGCTGCTCCTGCAGCCCCACACCCTGGCCGCGATCGACAAGGGCATGCCCATCGCCCCCGTGTGGGACGTGACCCTGACGACCGTCAGCGGCCTGGCGATTCCGCGCGGGTCCCCGTACCTCGAGCAGGCCCAGCAGTTCCTGAGCTTCGTCCTCCAACCGAGCCAGCAGACCCGGATCGCGGAGGTGACCGGGGTGGAGCCGGTCAACCTCGAGGCCGAGCCCAACCGGTCCGACAGCAGCAACTCGGTCAACGCCTTCGGGCCGGCCAACACCGGCACGACGGTGGCGATCGACCAGCAGTGGTGGGGCCAGAACTGGGCGAGCACGTCGGCCGAGTTCCATGCGTGGCTGAACCCGGCACCGGCCTGAGTCGCGGGGACCCGTCCCGTCGTGGCGCGCTGGTGTGACATGATCGCGGCCGTGGGCGGGCTGGTCGTGGTCACCGGGGGCGGGCGCGGGATCGGCGCCGCGACCGCGCTCGCCTGTGCGGCCGCGGGCTTCGACGTGTGTCTGTCCTATCGCTCCGACGAAGCGGCGGCGCAGCGCGTGGTCGCCGAGTGCGAGCGGGCCGGCGTCCGCGCGACCGCGGTTCGGGCCGATGTCGGGGTCGAGGCCGACGTGATCGGACTGTTCGCCGCGGCGGATCGGATGGGGACGGTGACGGCCCTGGTCAACAACGCCGGCATCGTGGCGCCCGCCAGCCGGGTCGACGACTTGAGCGCCGAGCGGATCCACCGGCTGATGCGCGTCAACGTCGTCGGAGCGTTCCTGTGCGCTCGCGAGGCGGTGCGCCGGATGAGCACCCGCCACGGCGGCGCGGGTGGCGCCATCGTGAACGTCTCCTCCCGGGCGGCCGTGCTCGGCTCCGCCGGTGAGTACGTCGACTACGCCGCGTCGAAGGCGGCCGTCGACACGCTCACCGTTGGGCTGGCCCGGGAGGTCGCGGGAGAGGGGATCCGGGTCAACGCCGTCCGCCCGGGCCTGATCGCCACCGAGATCCACGAGACCACGAGCCCGGGCCGTCTGCAGCGCCTGGCCCCGACCGTCCCGATGGGGCGCGTCGGCGCACCCGAGGAGGTGGCCGCGGCGATCGTCTGGCTGCTCTCCGACGAGGCGTCCTTCGTGACCGGTGCCCTCCTGGACGTCTCCGGCGGGCGCTGACCGGCGAGCCGCCCAGCCGGGCGGCGGGCGCGGCTATCCGTTGGCCGTGCGGCCAGTGGCCGTCGGCCCCGGGCGCTCGGGTGACCCGTGAGGCCGGCCGCCGTGCGCCCGGGCCGGCGGCGTGACGAGGACGACACGCCGGACGGCACCCCGATCCGACCGTTCGCTGCCCCGGCGCCCTCCGTTAGGCTGCCCGGCATGGCTGCGCGGAACGCTCCCTTGGTGTTGCTTTCCGTAGATATTCGACCACAGACCGTACGTATCGCGCCCGCGCCGCGCCCGCGCCGCGTACCGCTTCGGGTGGTCGCCGCAGCCATCGCCCTCGTGTGCGCCATGGTCGGCATCGTCGTGCTCCCCGGCCACCCGGCCGCGGCCGAGCCGGAGGGCGGTACGGCCGAGATGCGTCGCCAGCTCGACGAGGCGCAGCGCGGCTACCTGGATGCGAAGGCGGCCCTGGACGCGTCGGTGGCCCGCCAGCAGGAGCTCGCCGTGACGCTGGAGACCGTCGAGGCGCAGCTCGAGGTCGAGTCCCAGATCGTCGGCAAGATCGCCCGCGACGCCTACAAGGCGGCCGGCTTCACCGGGCTCACGGGCGTCATGGCCGCCGGCTCCCGGGAGCAGTTCCTGGCCGGGATGAGCGTGCTGGACGCGCTCGCCACGCGCGAGGGCAACGCGGTGCGGCACCTGCTCGACACCCGGGCCAACGCCCAGGCCGCGCAGGCCGGCATCGAGGCGGAGCTGGCCATCCAGAGCGAGCTGCTGATCGAGATGGAGAACCGCAAGCAGCAGGCCCAGCAGGCCCTCTGGTCGGTCGGCGGCGGTCACCCGGTGAACGGGTTCAGCGCCTCTGCCTCGGTCGTCGCCGAGCCGGCGCCGCGTAACGAGAACGGCGGCTGGTCACCGGAGTCGCGTACGGTCTACGAACCGGCGACGGGTGGTTACATCACGCCCCGTACGGCCCATGCCGTGGCCCAGGCCCAGGCGGCCGGCTTCGACCGGTACGTGGCCTGCTACCGGTCGCTGGAGGACGGCGGCGAGCATCCGCGGGGCCGAGCCTGCGACTTCGCGGTCAACCCGGGCGGCGGGTACGGTGGCGACGCGTACGGCGAGGCCCGGGACTACGGCAACAACCTGGCGGCGTTCTTCGTCTTCAACGCCGATCGGCTCGGTGTGCTCTACGTCATTTGGTATCAGCAGATCTGGATGGCGAGCTCGGAACGGTGGTTCTCGTACAGCGGTTGTTGCGACCCGTCCAGCAAGCACACCAACCACGTACACCTATCGATGTACTAGCCGCTAGGCCGACCCCCGGCGGCGGTGCCCCCGCCGCCGGTCGCTACCGTGTCGTCACGGACAGCTGGGGTGCTTGACACGCGCGCGTCGGTGTCGTTGTCTCCTACGGGGGCGCTACGAAGGGGGTGTCGTGGCGCAATGGAGTTCGCACGAGGGGGAGCGGTGGCGAGTCTGGCCACGGTGTCCGGCCAGGTGGGGGTTGAGATGTCGACGGTGCCGGTGCGGATCATCGGCCGTCGACTGCCGGGCCTGACCTGGTCGGGGCGCACCGGCATCCATCTCGGAATCCAGCGGGGCAACGAGGTGGTCGGCCTCGTCCGGGGTGACGAGGGCGAGGCCACGTTCGACATCGAGGTGGAGCTGCACGTCGACGGCGACGGCGGGGCGGACTTCCGCGGGCCGTACGTGCACGGGCGGCGCGTGCAGCGCTACGTCTACCTCGTCTGGGGTGAGGTCGACGACGAGGGCACGTTCACCCCGTTCCAGCGGGTCAAGCTCCCGTTGTCGCCCCTGCTGGAGCAGCACGGCGTCGAGGCCCTGCGCAACTCGCCGCGCGTGCACGCGTTTCTCGAGCTCACCGACCCCAAGGGCCGGCCGGTCGTGGCCACCGTGCGCCCACCCTGGGTGTTCTGGCGGATCTAGCCGCCGGCTAGGCTCGCTGGCGTGTGGACTCCGCTGGCCTACGCGATCATCGCCGGTTCGGTCGGCCTCGGCGTGTGGTGCCTGGCGAGCGGGGCCCGGGGGCGCTACCTGAACCAGCCGCAGTACAGCGGCCTGCTCCTGCTCTCCGCCGTCGTCCTGGTGCAGAGCATCGTGGCCGTGGTGCGCCTGGTCGGGGGTGAACGCCCGTCGGACCTGATCACGTTCGTCGGGTACCTGCTCACCACCGCGCTCCTGATGCCCGCGGGCGTGTGGGTGGCCCGGATGGAGCCGACCCGCTGGGGTTCGGTGATCGCCGGCGCCGCCTCGCTCGTCGTGGCCGTCCTCACACTGCGCTGCCTGCAGGTCTGGTCACAGTGACACGTTCCGCGATCAACACCGGCGCCGGTCGGGTGCTGCTGTTCCTGTACGCCCTGTTCGCGCTGGCGGCGGGGGCCCGGGCGAGCGTCCAGATAGCGACGAAATTCGATGAGGCGCCGGTCGCGTACCTGCTGTCGGCGTTCGCCGCGGTGGTGTACCTCGTGGCGACCGTCGGCTTCGTGCGCGGCGGCTACCACGGGCGCCGGCTCGCCCTGGTCTGCCTGCTGATCGAGCTGGCCGGCGTGCTCGCGGTCGGCACGCTCAGCCTGGTCCTCACGTCCGCCTTCCCCGACGAGACCGTGTGGTCGCAGTACGGCCGGGGGTACGGGTTCATCCCGCTGGGGCTGCCCGTGCTGGGCCTGCTGTGGCTCCGCGCCCACCCCGAGAAGCGGGACGCACCGCCGGCCGGGGACACGGCGGAGGGCGCCGACGCGGCCGAGGACCGCTGACGTCACCGACGCCGGGGGCCTACGGGCGTCAGGAACCTGCGGGCCTCAGCAAGAACCTGCGCACGTCAGGAACCTGCGCACGTCAGGAGATGTCGACGGCCCGCCAGAGCGTGGTCGGGGCGGTGGCGACGGCCTGGGCCCGGGCCCGTTCGCGCAGGCTCTGGCCGGTGGCGATACGCGCCGCGATGTCCGGCGTCGGCCGCAGGCCGGGCAGGACCACCGTCCAGACATCGACCAGGCGCTTGCTGACGTCCACCTCACCGGTGCTCGCCAGCTGCAGGGCACCCACGAGGCAGGTCACGATCACGCGGGCCGCGACGTCGGCCGGGCAGGCCAGCCCCATCAGCTCCCACTCACCGGCCGGGGAGAGGAGACGCTCGATGTCGCCGACCCAGCCCTCGAACGGGCGCGCCACCGGCGTCTTGATCGCGTCGCGCTCCAGTGACAGCCGGATACCCGCCCGGACCAGCACGTCGCTGGCGTACTTCTCGGCCACCTCGAAGGAGAGCGCGATCACGGTGTCCAGGGCCGGCGCCTTGAGTGCCTCGAACTGGTCGACGAGCGGGGGCCACTGGTTCGCGGTGTACTCGACGATCGCGGCGGCGAGCGCCTCCTTGGTGGGGAACAGCGAGTAGAACGCGTTCTTGGTCAGACCCGCGCTCTCGGTGAGGTCGTTCACGCTGGTCCCGAGGAAGCCCCGCTCGGCGAAGAGCATGGCCGCGCAGCGCATCACCCGAAGCTGCTCGCCGTCCATCCGCTGGTGCCGTCCCACGCAAGCAAGGTAGCACCATCGGCCCGCCGACCTCGGGGCACGACATGGCGTCTTCGGGGCAGGAGATGGCGTCGTCAAGGCACGAGATGGCGTCGTCAAGGCACGAGATGGCGTCGTCAAGGCACGAGATGGCGTCGTCAAGGCACGACATGGCGTCGTCGGGGCATGACCCGGGAATGGGTTCGGGCCCGGGCTGGCGGCGCGTCCGGGCGACGTGGGTGGGAAAGCCGGTCGCGGTGACCGTACGGGCGCGCTCATCATGGACCGCGATGGAATCCGCGATCACGGTGACGCCTGCCCAGCTGCCGGACGTGCTGCTGCACGTCGCGGTGGTACGGCCTGTCTTCGTCTGGGGCGCTCCGGGCATCGGCAAGAGCTCGCTGGTGCGGCGGTTCGCGCAGTCGCTGGGTCTGGACTGCGTGACCCTCATCGGCACCCAGCTCGCGCCGGAGGACCTCATCGGCGTGCCCGAGCTGCGCAACGGTCGCAGCCGGTTCGCGCCGCCGGAGATGATCGCCCGGGACGAGCCGTACTGCCTGTTCCTGGACGAGCTGAACTCCTCCTCGCCGGACGTGCAGAAGGCGTTCTACTCACTGATCCTGGATCGACGCATCGGCGGGTACACGCTGCCGGAGGGATCGATCGTCATCGGAGCCGGCAACCGGGCCTCGGACAACGCCCTGGCTCGGCCCATGGCCAGCGCCCTGGTGAACCGCCTGGTCCACGTGCACCTGCGGGCCGACGTCAAGGACTGGCTGGAGTGGGCCGCCCGGGCGGGCATCCACCCGTGGGTGATCGATCACATCACCCTGCGGCCGGACCACCTGTGGGCCAAGCCGCCGAAGACGGAGGAGCCGTTCTCGACGCCCCGGAGCTGGCACATGCTCTCCGACGCGCTGCACTCCTACGGCGACTCGATCAGCGAGGAGACGCTGCGGGTGCTCGCGTGGGGCACGCTGTCGCCCGCACACGCCCAGGCCTTCACGGCGTACGTGAAGACGCTGCGTCACCGCTACGACCTCGACGCGGTGCTCAAGGGGGACGCCGCCTGGCCGGCCCGGCCGGAGGACCGCGACCTGCTCTACTACCTGGCCGAGGCGTTCCGGGCGCGGCTGATCCACGACCTGCCCGCGGACAAGGATCGCGCCCCGGCGTCGATGCGCGCCTTCGCCCACCGGGCCAAGGCCCTGCTCGTCGAGCTGGCCGAGATCTCGCTCGAGTGCGCGCAGCTGGTCATCGCACCCGACGAGCACGGCAACTCGGCGCTGCCCGCCTGGTTCATGGTGGACATCGGCCGTGACCTGCCGCGACTGGTCGCGGCCCGGAAGTGAGAAGGCCCGTACGCCCGTGAGCCGGCGTGGCCCGAAGCGGCCCGATCCCCGGGAGCAGAAGTGGCGAGCCGGCCTGGACCTGCTGGCCGGGCACGGGCTGTTCCGTTCGTTCCACGATGTGTCCTTCGTGGACAGTCCGCGCCTGGCCCAGGCCCGGGGGTGGGCCTTCCTGACCGCCGCCGGTCAGGTCGTCTGCCACAGGTACGCGGATCTGGAGCCGGACGAATGGGCCTGGGTCGTCGCGCACGCGCTGCTGCACCGGGGGTTCGGTCACCTGCGGGAGGATCGTCAACCGCGGGACGCGGTCGAGGCCGCGGTGGCCTGCCTGTCGGTGAACCGCTTCCTGCGCGAGATGCGGCTCGGGCGGGAGCCGATGCCGCTGCCTGAGGAACTGCCCACCGGCGACCCGGAGGTGCTCGCGCACCGGTGGCGGAGCGAGGGGGTTCCGCCGGCGCTGCGTCACGCGGGCACCGCCGGTCACGCGGCCGACATCGTGGTCGATGAGCGGTACGGCCGGCGGCTCATCGACTGGGAGGCCGAGTTCGCCGCGGCCATCGCCCGGGCCGCGGCCGACGCGATCGAGGTGGCCGGTGGCGCCCGGGCGTCGATGACCGATCCCGAGCCCCGCCGCACGCCGTGGGAGCTGGCGCGGGGCTGGTTCCTCTCGTCGTACCCGTTGCTGGGTGGGCTCGCCGCCCACTTCACGCTCGTGGCCGACGGCGAGCTGGCCCAGTCGTGGGACATCGCGGTGGCCGCGGTCAGCCCGGAAGCGGGGGAGATCTATCTCAATCCGTTCGCCGCCCTGTCGGAGGCGGAGTGGCGTTTCGTGATCGCGCACGAGATGCTGCACGCCGCGTTGCGTCACGGCGACCGGGTCGGTGGGCGGGACCCGTACCTGTGGAACGTGGCCACCGACTACGTCATCAACGGTTGGCTGGTGGAGATGGGGGTCGGCAACCTGCCCGACGGGGCGCTCTACGACCCCACGCTGGCCGGGCTGTCGGCCGAGGCCGTGTACGACCGCATCGCCACCGACCTGCGCCGGCTGCGTCGGCTCGCCACGCTGCGGGGCCGCGGTCTGGGCGACGTCCTGGGTGAGCCGCTGCCGCACGCCGGGGCCCGGCCCGGGGTCGATCTCGACGAGTACTACCGCCGGGCGCTCGCCACCGGCCTGGCCTACCACGAGAGCGGGCAGCGGGGCTTGTTGCCGGCCGGCCTGGTCGAGGAGATCCGGGCGCTGGAGCACCCGCCGCTGCCCTGGGACGCGCAACTGGCCCGATGGTTCGAGGAGTTCGTGCCCGCGCCCGAGCCGCGCCGGTCGTACGCCCGCCCGTCCCGGCGACAGGCGTCCACTCCGGACATTCCCCGCCCCGGACGGTGGCGGCCCGAGGAGGAGGTGCCGCGGTACACCTTCGGCGTGGTCCTGGACACCTCCGGATCGATGGATCAGAAGCTGCTGGGCCTGGCCCTGGGCGCCATCGCCTCGTACGCCACCGCCCGGGACGTGCCGCGCGCCCGGGTCGTGTTCTGCGACGCCGCCGCCTACGACGCCGGGTACCTCGACGTCACCGAGATCGCCGGCCGGGTGCGCGTGCGCGGGCGGGGCGGCACCCGGCTGCAGCCCGGCATCGACCTGCTCGAGCGGGCCGAGGACTTTCCCCTTGACGCGCCGATCCTCGTCATCACCGACGGGCAGTGTGACGTCGTGCGGGTCCGGCGGGAGCACGCCTTCCTGGTGCCCCGGGGTGCCCGCCTGCCGTTCACCCCGCGCGGGCCGGTCTTCGCCATCGTCGCGTCCTGAGCGCGCGGCCCGGGCGGGCCTCCTGGCCAGGCCCGGGCAAGGGTGGGCGAACCCGGCGTTTCGGGTGCTTCCCGGTGCCATCGGCGAGCGGTATCGTCCGGCGTGACCGCGGGAGTGAAGCGGGAAGGAGGAGGAATGCCATCCTCGCGGTACGCCCTGCGCAGCGAGGACCGGACGCCCCCACTGCTGGGCTGGGCGGAGATGGACGGCTTCTTCGTGGGCACCGAGTCGGCCTGGGACGCGTACGAGAACCCGGGCGAGGAGCCGGGAACCGTCCAGGTGACGCTGCGTGGTCTGGACTGGTTGGACGCGGCGACCGACCGTCCTACCCGGACACTCGAGCTCGGCGACACGGTGCTCGAGGTGCGCAGCGACCGGGGCCGGACGCTGGGCGACTACTCCCTGTGGGACACCCGCCTGACGGTGCCGGCCGGGGCGACCGAGGCGACGTTGACCGCCTCCATCGGCACGGTGCCCCATGTCGGGGCCGAGTGGAGCTGGGACCAGTGGCGCAGCGCCCCGCCGAGCCGTCCGAACCTGTGGGCGGAGCTGCCCGTCGGGCGGCGCGAGGGCTGGCTGGAGGTCGCGCAGGCCATCGCGCTGCGCGAGCACCGGACTCCCTACCCGGCGCTGACCGAACAGATCGATCTCGATGGCCGTCATATTGACGATCTCGCGAGTTTCTTCTGCGCGCTCGGCGAGGCGCTGGCCGGGCCGGGCGGCTGGTGCGCGTCGACCGTGCCGGGGCTGACCGACTGCCTACGGCACGCCCCCCGAGCCGCGGCACGGCCGCGCCTGGTGTGGCGGGAGATGGCGGTGGCCGAACGCGGTCTGGCCCGCAAGGTCGAGGGCGACGCGGTGACGTACCTCGAATTGATCCTGACCACTCTAGCCGAGGGCTCCGTCGAGGTGGTGCGCGCGTAGGCCCCGGGGCGGGCGTGCCCCAGAGGCCAGCGACGGCCGACTCAGGGAAGGCGGGCCTCGTCGGTGAACCACTCCCGCGGGCCCCGCCCGCGAGACGTCAGCCGGCCCGCACCGGACCGGTGACACCGAGCGACAGCGCGACGCGACGCGCCTCCTCGGCGAACGCCTCCGCGCTGGGAAACCGGGCCTCCGGACGCTTGGCCATCGCCCGGTCGACGACCGCCACCGCCGATGCGGGCACGTCGCGCGGCAGGGGAGGCGGAGGCTCCCGCACCTGCCGGGTCGCGATATCGACGGGACTACCGCCGTCGAACGGCCGTCGCCCGGCCAGGCACTGGTACGCCACGACGCCCAGTGAGTACACATCGGACAGTGGGGTGGCCCGTCCGCCCATCGCGATCTCCGGAGCGAGGTAGGCCGCCGTGCCGACCACCGACCCGGGCGCGGTGAGCTGGGGGGCGTCGGCGGTCCGAGCGATGCCGAAGTCGGTCAGGACCAGACTCCCGTCGCGGCGGACGAGCAGATTGCCCGGCTTGACGTCGCGGTGCACGACGCCGGCGCGGTGGACGGCCTCCAGCGCGTCTCCGGCCTGGGCGACGAGCGCCATGGTGCGCGCCGCGGTGAGGCGCTTGACCCGGACGAGGGTGCGCGCCAACGCCTCCCCGTCCACGTACTGCATCACCAGGTACGTGCCGACCGCCGGGTCCTCGATGAAGTCGTAGATCCGCACCACGCCCGGGTGGTTGATGGTCGACATGGCCTTGGCCTCGGCGCGGAAGCGCGCCA
>Ga0310841_100895_pt1 | contig 14646 bp, 9 predicted proteins | sample SM_ome_9_FD_201311 | JGI IMG/M metagenome (GOLD analysis project Ga0310841, IMG submission 201311) | Sorghum-adapted microbial communities enriched on stacked mutant (SM) sorghum from Joint BioEnergy Institute, Emeryville, California... ...
AGGTGGAGGTCGACGGCCTCGCGGTGCCCGCCCAGCGGGTGCTCGAGGGGCTCACCACCGCCGCGGTGCGGGAGATCGCCGCGGTGCTGTTCGGCGCGGAGGCCGCGGGGCTCGCGTCGTGGTGCGTCACCGAGGCGGCCGAGTACGCCAAGGTGCGGGTGCAGTTCGGCCGCCCGATCGGCCAGTTCCAGGGCATCAAGCACAAGCTCGCCCGCATGCTCGTCGCGCTCGAGCAGGCCCGCGCCACGGTGTGGGACGGCCTGCGCGCCCTCGACGCCGCGCGCACCGCCGCGGGCGAGGAGGCGGCCGGCCCGTCGGCCGACGAGCGGGCGTACGCGGCCGCGATCGCCGCGGTGACCGCCCCCGACGCCGCGGTGCGCTGCGCCGCGGACGCGATCCAGACCTTCGGCGGCATCGGCTACACCTTCGAGCACGACGTGCACCTCTACTACCGCCGGGCGCTCACGCTGCGCGCGCTGCTCGGCCCGTCGGCCGAGTGGGCCGACAAGGTGGCCGGCCTCGCGCTCGCCGGGGTCACCCGGGAGATGACGATCGACCTGCCGGAGGAGGCCGAGCCGCTGCGCGAGCGCATCCGCGCCGAGATCGCGGAGATCGCCCGGCTGGAGGGCGTGGAGCAGCGGCGCGCGCTCGCCAAGGCCGGGTTCGTCGCCCCGCACCTGCCCCGGCCGTGGGGCCGCGACGCCTCCCCGCTGGAGCAGGTGATCATCCTGCAGGAGCTGAAGGCCGCCAAGGTACGGCCGCCGCAGATGCTCATCGGCGCCTGGGTGGTGCCGTCGCTCGCCGTGTACGGCACGCCGGAGCAGCAGGAGCGGTTCCTGCCGCCCACGCTCAGCGGCGAGATGATGTGGTGCCAGCTGTTCTCCGAGCCGGGCGCGGGCTCCGACCTCGCCTCGCTGCGCACCCGGGCCGAGAAGGTCGAGGGCGGCTGGAAGCTCAACGGCCAGAAGGTGTGGACGTCGCTCGCCCAGCACGCCGAGTGGGGCATCTGCATCGCCCGCACCGATCCCGACAGGCCGAAGCACGACGGCATCACGTACTTCCTCGTCGACATGAAGGCGCCGGGCGTGACGGTGCGCCCGCTCACCGAGATGACCGGTGAGAACCTGTTCAACGAGGTGTTCCTCGACGACGTGTTCGTGCCCGACGAGCACGTGGTCGGCGAGGTGAACGACGGCTGGCGGGTGGCCCGCAACACGCTCTCCAACGAGCGGGTGTCGCTGTCGGTCGGCGCGGGCACCTCCGGGGCGAGCCTGCGCGAGCTGCTCGGGCTGTGCTCCCGGCTCGGCCGCGAGCTCACCCCGGCCGAGCGGCAGGACCTCGCCGCCGTGGTGTGCGAGGCGCACTCGATCGCCGCGCTCAGCCTGCGGGTCACGCTGCGGCAGCTCGCGGGCACCGAGCCGGGCGCGGACGCCTCGGTGCGCAAGCTGCTGTCCACCTCGCACGCCCAGCGGGTCGCCGAGTGCGCGGTGAGCCTGCTCGGCCCGGCCGCGGCCACCGCCGCGGACGTCAAGCTCGGCGACGCCGGGTTCTGGAACCGGGCGATCCTCGCCAGCCGCGCCATGACCATCTACGGCGGCACCACCGAGGTCCAGCTCAACATCATCGCCGAGCGCATGCTGGGGCTGCCGCGCGACCCGGAACCCGGCAAGTGACGTGACCGGCGGGCCCGCCCGGGCGGCGAGCAGGCGGCGGTGGCGCGGCGCGCTGCGCGCGGCGGCGCCCGCGCTCGCCGGGCTCGTGCTGGGCGTGGCCGCGCTCGGCCCCGCGCTCGGCCCGGGGTTCGTGCTCCGGTACGACATGGTGGTCGCGCCGGACCCGCCGCTCGCCTGGCCGGCCGCGGGCGGGTTCCCCCGGGCGGTGCCGAGCGACCTGATCTTCGCGGCCGCGGCGCGCGTGCTCCCCGCCGAGCTGGTGCAGAAGGCGATCCTGCTCGGCCGCCTCGTGCCGCGGCTCGCCGCGGCCGTGCTGTACGCGTGGAACGCCTACCTCGCCCAGCGGCTGCTGCTCGGCCAGTGGGCGCTGCTGCTCGGCTACGCCGGGCTGCCGTGGGCGGTGCGCGCCGCGGCCCGGGGCGGCCCGGGGCGGCTCGCGCTCGCCCTGCTGCCCGCCGCGGCCGGCGGCTTCCAGGCGATGCTCGTCTCCGCGCCCGCGGTGCTCGCGGTCGCCGCGACCCGGCCCGGCCGCTCCTGGCGCGGCCTGGCCGGGGCGGGCGGGGTGGTCGCCGCGTACTGCCTGCCGTGGGCGGTGCCCGCGCTGCTGTCCGGCGCGTCGACCGACCCGGCCGGGGTGGACGCGTTCGCCGCCCGGGCCGACGGGCCGTACGGCACGGCGGGCAGCCTGCTCGCGCTCGGCGGGATCTGGAACGCCGAGGCGGAGGTGCCCGGCCAGGGCGAGTGGCTGCCCGCGACCGCGCGGCTCGCGCTGTGCCTCGCCGCGATCGCCGTCTACCTGCACGCCGGGCGGGGTCGCGGGGCGGCGCGGCCCGACTGGTGGGCGGGGCTGCTCGCCGCCGCGGCCGCCGGGCTCGCCGTGGCGCTCACCGGCGCGTACCTGCCCGGCGTGCTGCGCGCGCTGATCGCCTGGTGGCCGGGGTTCGGCCCGCTGCGCGACGGCCAGGCCTACCTTGCGCCGCTGGCGCTGCTCGTGGCGGCCGGGTTCGGCCTGCTCGCCGCCCGGGTCACCGCGCCCTCGGCCGGGCGCCGCCCGGGCCCGGTCTGGCCGGTGGCCGCGGTGGTGCTGCTCGCCCCGGTGCTCGTGCTGCCGGGCGCGGCGTGGGGCGCGTTCGGGCGGCTCGACGCGGTGGCCTACCCGGCGGAGTGGCGGCGGGTGCAGGCGCTGGTGAACGGTGATCCGGCGCCGGGCGCGCTGGTGTCGCTGCCGTGGAGCGCGCACCGGGCGTTCCCGTGGAACGGCGGCCGGGTGACCCTCGACCCGGCGATCAAGATGTTCGCCCGGCGGGTGCTGTGGAACGACGCGCTCACCGTGGGCCTGCCGGACGGGGGCGTGCTGCGGGTCGCGGGCGAGGACCCGAAGGCCCGGGCGGTCGGGGCGCTGCTCGCCGGGGACGGCCCGCTCACCGCGGCGCTGCGGGCGCGCGGCGTGCGGTACGTGCTGCTCGCCGGACCGGACCGGAACACGTTTCAGTCACGGCTCCCGGGCGGAACCGTGGTTCACGCCGGACCGGAACTCACCGTGATACGGCTGTGATTTGGGAAAACGCCGACTCTCACGTCATACTGCTCGGTAGCTTCCGGGTCAAAGTTTGATAGGATCTTTACACTGTGACCTGGATCACGTTCTAGTTTCCGGTGCGCCCGGCGGAAGGAGAGGTCGCGATGCTGCGGGTGTTCGCCGCACTGATCGCCGGAGCCGTCCTCGCGGTCGGCGCCTCCGTGGCCGTGGTCAACGTCGCCTCGCCCACCCCCAAGGCGCCGGACCGGCCGCTCTACAACTACGGCAGCAGGTGACCGGGCCCGGCCGTACCGGCGCCGCCCGCGGGAGCCGTCCCGGCCGGCGGGGCCGGACGCGGCCGAGGGACACGACGGGTAGCGCGGTGTGAGGAGACGACGTGGTCGCACGGAACGCGGAAGGTGAGCCCGCCGCGGGGCCACCGTCCGCCACGGGCCGGCCCGCCGTCGCCGCGCCGCCGCCGGGCGCGGCGCGCTCCGCCGTGCCCGCGGCACCGCCCGGAACCGCGCCCGCCCGGCCGCTCGCGGGCGTGCGCGTCGCCCTGCTGAACTTCCGCGAGCCGCTGCAGTCGGTCGCCGGCGGGGCCGAGCAGTACGCCTGGCAGGTCGCCCGCCACCTGGTCGACCAGGGCGCCACGGTGCACTTCGCCACCAGCCGCGAGCCCGGCCAGCCCCGGGCCGAACGGCGCGACGGCATCGAGCTGCGCCGCATGGGCAACCGCTTCCTCGTCTACCTGCTCGTGCCGCTGTGGCTGCTGCTCCACCGCCGCCGGTTCGACGTGGTGATCGACTGCATGAACGGCATCCCGTTCTTCGCCCCGCTCGTGGTGCGCCGCCGTACCCCGGTGATCGTGGTCGTGCACCACGTGCACGACCGGCAGTTCCACGCCTTCTTCCCGCGCCCCATCGCCCGCCTCGGCTGTTTCATCGAGGGGCCGGTGGCCCGGCGGCTCTACCGCCGCTGCACCACCGTCACCGTCTCCGAGTCCTCGCGCAGGCAGCTCCGGGAACGCCTGCGCTGGGTCGCGCCGATCGAGATCATCCACAACGGCGGCCCCGCCGCCCGCCCGGTGACCGAGCCCGCCGCGCCGCTCGGCGACCCGGCGATCGCGTACCTCGGCCGGCTCGTCGGCCACAAGCGGGTCGAGCGGGTCGTGGAGCTCGCCGCCGAGCTGCGCGACCGGTGGCCGGGCCTGCGGGTGCACGTGGTGGGCCGCGGCCCGGAGCTCGACCGGCTCGCCGCGCGGGCCCGCGAGCTCGGCGTCGCCGACCGGGTGCGCCTGCACGGCTTCCTCGCCGAGCCGGAGAAGAACGCGGTGCTCGGCGCCGCCCGGCTCAACGTCACCGCCTCCGAGTTCGAGGGCTGGGGCCTCACCGTGATCGAGGCGGCCGCGCTCGGGGTGCCCACCGTCGCCTACGACGTGCCGGGCCTGCGCGACTCGGTACGGCACGGCGAGACCGGCTGGCTCGTCCGCGACGGGGAGCGCCTCGCCGACGTGGTCGACCGGGCGCTGAAAGAGCTGGCGGACCCGGTGCGGCGGGCCGAGGTGCAGGCGGCCTGCCGGGCCTGGGCAAACCGGTTCACCTGGGAGCGCACCGGCGCTAGGATGACCGCGCTGATAGCCGCAGAGCTGGACAAGCGCGGACACGGTCGGATGACGCGGGTTCCCCTCGCGCCCCGCGAGACCGAAATGACCCGAAACCCCCTGTGAGCCGGCAGAAAAGCGCGCCTTGATCCCCTTCGCCAGAGCCGCCGCCCCGGCCGCCCGGTCACGTCCCCGCGGGGCCGCCGGGGCCGACCGGCGCGCCCCGGACGAGGGCGTGCGGCCCGAGGCCGCGTTCCGGCACCGCCTGCGGCTGCTCGCCGCCTGCCTGCTGCTCGGCGCGATCGCGTTCAACACCGCGCCCGGAATGCTGATCTCCGAGACCAAGACGGACATGGCGGTCGACCCGCTCGGCTTTTTGGGCCGCGCCCTCCACCTGTGGGACGACGCCTATTTCGGTCACCTGCAGAACCAGGCGTACGGCTACCTTTTCCCGATGGGGCCGTTCTACGTGGCCCTGCACGCGCTCGGCGTGCCCGGGTGGGTGGCGCAGCGGCTGTGGATGACGCTCGTGCTGTGCGCCGCGTTCCTCGGCACCGAGCGGCTCGCCCGCGCGCTCGGCATCGGCACCCCGGGCACCCGCATCCTCGCCGGCCTCGGCTACGCGCTCGCCCCGCACGCGCTCGCGCTGATCGGGTTCAACTCCTCGGAGTTCCAGCCGAGCGCGGTGCTGCCGTGGATCCTGCTGCCGCTGGTGCACGGCTCGCGCGACGAGCGCCGGAGCCCGCGCCGCGCCGCCGCGCTGTCCGCGCTGGCCTTCGTGTTCGCCGGCGGGGTGAACGCGGCCGCCGAGCTCGCCGTGCTCGTGGTGCCCGGCCTCTACCTGCTCACCCGGTCGGCGGGGCCGCGCAAGCGGGCGCTGCTCGCCTGGTGGCTCGGCTGCATCGCCGCGGTGTCGCTGTGGTGGCTGGTGCCGCTGCTGGTGCTCGGCCGGTACATCTTCTCGTTCCTGCCGTTCATCGAGACCGCGGACGTCACCACGCGCGTCACCTCCGTGCTCAACGCGCTGCGCGGCACCTCGAGCTGGCTCGCCCACCTGGCGGAGAACGGCCGGCCGTGGCTGCCCGCCGCGTTCGAGCAGGCGCACCGGCCGTACCTGATCGCGGCCACCGCGGCCGTGGCCGCGCTCGGCCTCGCCGGGATGCTGCGCCGCACCACCCCGGAGCGGACGTTCCTTGTGCTGTGCGTGCTCGCCGGGGTGGCGATCGTGACCGCCGGGCACGCGGGCACGCTCGCCTTCCCGTGGGCCGAGCAGGTCCGGGCCGCGTTCGACGGGGTGCTCGCCCCGTTCCGCAACCTGCACAAGTTCGACGCGCTGATCCGGCTGCCGCTCGCGCTCGGCCTCGCCGCGCTGCCCATGCGGCTGCCGTACCCGGCCCGCCCGCGCCTCGCCCTGCCCGGCCCGGCGGTGCTCGCCGCCGCCGCGGTGGTCTGCGCGCTCACCCCGATCGCCACCGCCGGGCTCACCCCGCCGGGGCCGTTCCTCGCGCTGCCGTCGTACTGGCGGGACGCGGCGGCCTGGCTCAACCGGAACGCGGGCGACCACATGGTGCTCGTCGTGCCCGGGGCCAAGCGCGGCGAGTACCAGTGGGGCCGCCCGCTCGACGAGCCGATGCAGATGCTGCTGACCGCGCGCTGGGCGACGCACGCGAACGTGCCGTGGGGGTCGGCCGGGCTCGCCCGGCTGCTCCAGGAGATCGACGAGCGCATCGCGAACGGCGTCGGCTCGGAGGGGATCACGCTCGCGCTGCGCCGCATCGGGGTGCGCTACCTGCTCGTGCGCAACGACCTCGCCCGGGACGCGCTCGGCACCGCCTGGCCGGCCCGGGTGCACCAGGCGCTGGAGGACTCCGGCGGGCTGCGGCGGGTCGCCGAGTTCGGCCCGTTCGTCGGCGGGCCGTCCGGCGGCATCGCCTCCGGCTGGTGGGACCAGCCGTACCGGGCGCTCGAGGTGTACGAGGTGCCGGACCCGGCGCCGGTCGCCGCCGTGGTGCCCGCCGGGGCGGCGGTGCGGGCGGCCGGGGCGCCGGAGGGCGTGCTCGACCTCGCCGACGCCGGGGTGCTCACCGACGACGCGCCGGTGCTGCTCGGCGACGACCCGGGGGTGCCGGGGACGCCGGACGCGCGCACCGTGCTCACCGACACGCTGCGCCGCCGCGACCTCGTCTACGGCGACGTGCGGCGCAGCACCGGGGCCACGCTGCCGGAGGGGGAGCGGGCGCGCACGGCCGACCTGCTCGACCCGGCGTGGTCGCGGGCCGCGGCCGCGGCCCGCCTGCTCGGCGTGAAGGCGATCACCGCCTCCTCCGCCTCCTCCGACGTCACCGCCCCGCCGGCGATCCGGGAGCCCGGGCGGCAGCCGTACGCCGCGTTCGACGGCGACCCGCGCACGAGCTGGCGCTCGGACGGCTGGAGCGGCCCGGCCGGCGAGTGGCTGCAGGTCGAGTTCACCGCCCCGGTCCGCCTGCCGTACCTGCACATCGCGTTCGAGCGGAACCTGATCGGCCCGACGGTGACCGAGATCGCGCTGGAGACCGACGCCGGGATCCGGCGCGTCGCGGTGCGGCCGACCGACGCGCCGCAGCGGGTGGAGCCGCCCGCGGGGCCGACCCGGCGGCTGCGCATCCGGATCACCAAGGTCGCCGGGCCGTACGGCGCGCCGGGGGCCGGCGGCCGGGTCGGCGTCACCGAGGTGGCGCTGCCGGGGCTGCGCCCGGAGCGCACGCTCGCCGTGCCCGGGCTGCCCGGCGACGCCACCCCGGACGTGGTGGTGCTCGCCGCGCCGGACGGCGCGCCGGCCTGCATGCGCGGCTCGTCGTCGTGGTCCTGCTCGCAGCGGCTGGAGATCCTCCGCGAGGACGGGTACGGCTTCGACCGCACGTTCCCGGTGCCGCGCGAAGAGACCCGCGCGATCACCGGGCGGGCGGTGCTCACCGACCCCGGCACCGCCGAGCGCATCCTCAACCTGCCGAAGCGGTACCCGCACGTCACCGCCTCCTCGACGGCGGCCGGCCACCCGGCGGCGCTCGGCCGGGCGGCGTTCGACGGCGACCTGAAGACGATCTGGTACGCCCACCCCTCGGACCGGCGGCCCGCCCTCGACGTCGACCTCGGCCGCAAGCGGCGGATCTCGGAGATCCGGCTGCTGTTCCCCGACTCGCACCTCGGCAAGCCGCCGGTGAAGGTGACGATCCGCACCGACACCCACGCGGTGCAGGCCTGGGTCGGCGGCGACGGCTGGATCCACTTCCCGGAGATGACCGCGCGGCGGCTGCGCATCGAGTTCACCGCGGCGGCGTCCCGCGCCGTCGAGGTCAGCGAGATCATGATCCCGGGCGTGCGGCCGCTCGGCGAGCCCGGCCCGGTGCCGCTGCGGCTGCCGTGCGGGTTCGGGCCGACGCTCACCGTCGGCGGGCGCACGGTGCAGACCCGGATCGTCGGCGGCACCCTCGACGACGTGCTGAACGGCCGCCCGCTCGAGTTCGCGGCCTGCGCCCGGGTACGGCTCGAGCCGGGCTCGGCGCGGGTGACCGCGGCCGCCACCGACCCGTACCGGATCCGCTCGGTCACCTTGACCCGGGCCGACCGGGCGCCGGGGGCCGCGGCGGCGTCCGGTGCGGTGTCCGGCGGGGCGTCCGCGACCGGGACGCGGGCCCGCGCGGCCACGGTGCTCTCCTGGGGGCCGCAGCAGCGGCGGCTGCGGGTCGCCTCGCCCGCCGACGCGCCCGCGTACCTCGTGGTCAACGAGAACCACAACGCAGGCTGGCAGGCCTACCTGAACGGGACCCGGCTCACCCCGGCCCGGATCGACGGGTGGCGGCAGGCGTGGATGCTGCCCGCCGGGGCCTTGGGGGTGGTCGAGCTGCGCTACGAGCCCGGCCCCGCCTACCGGGCCGCGCTGCTCGCCGGGCTGGGGTTCGTGCTCGCGGTGGCCGTGCTCGCGCTCGTGCCGCCGCTCGGCCGGCGGCGGCCCGCGCCGGTGGGCGCCGCCCGGCCCGGCACCGGGTGGACCTGGCCGCTCGCGCCGCTCATCGGCCTGTGGACCGGCGGCGTCGCGGGCGCGGCCGTGGCCTCGCTCGCGGCCGCCGCCGTGTGGTGGGCGGGACAGGTGCGCTCGGCCCGGCACGCACTCGACGGCAGCCCGCTGCATCGGTTCGCCCGCGCGCTGCTGTCGCCGTGGACCCCGCCCGTGCTGCTCGCCCTCGCCGGGGTGAGCGCCGCGCTCGGCGCCCGCACGGGCGTCGCGCCGCTCTCCGGGCTCGTGCCCGAGCTGCTGTGCCTCGCCGTCCTGGGCGGGCTCGCCGCGGCCGTGCCCGGCGACCGCCCGCGGCCCGCGGCGCCGCAGGCCCTGGCCGCGGCGGGCGGCGCCCCGGCCGACGCGTCGTACCGCGGGGCGTCGCGATGACCGGGACCGGGAGGATCCGCAGGGGCCGGGTGGCGCGCACGGCGCTGCTCGTCGTCGCGGCGTTCCTCGCCACCATGGCGGTGCTGCTGCGCACGCTCGTCTACCCGGGCGCGCTCGTGCTGCCGCTGGAGCAGGACCGCATCCACCACCTCACCGACCGCGCCGCGAGCTACCTCGACCCGGCCACGCTCACGGTGCGCCGCGGCGTGCCGGTCACCGCCACCGCCACGTTGCTCGGCGACCCCGGGGCGGGCGACGAGCGCACCGCGGTGTGGGTGGAGTTCTTCAGCGTGGAGACCGAGTACGGCCAGCGCATCGACTACCACGAGCGCCGGACCGCGTTCGACCGCCGCACCGGCATGATCGTCGACTGCTGCGAGTCGTACGTGGACGACGTGCCCGGCGCGCGGCAGAGCGGGCTCGCGTTCCGGCTGCCGTTCGCCGCGGCCAAGCGCGACTACCCCATCTACGACCCGGTGCTGCGGCGGCAGGTGACGCTCCGGTTCTCCGGGGAGGACACCGTGGCGGGCCTGCCGGTGTACCGGTACACGGCGACCGCGGGCCCGGTGAAGGTGGAGGACCTGCCCGACGTGTACACCGCCGAGGCGCTCGGCCTCGACGACGAGGACAAGGACCGGAAGAAGGCCGGCCGCAAGCACGCCGCGGAGACGACGAAGAAGAAGGGGAGCGGCTCCGGGGCGGCGAGCGGCGGACGGGCCGGGGAGGCCGGCGCGGACGGATTCGTGCCGGTGTCCCGGTACGTCGCCGTCACCCGCACGCTGTGGGTGGAGCCGGAGAGCGGGCTGCCGGTGCAGGTGCGCGAGCGGCGGCGGGACACCCTGCGCACCGCCGACGGGGTGGACCGGCTCATCGCGTTCGAGGCCGACCTGACCAGCGACCCGCTGGACGTGGAGCTGCTCGCCGCCGAGGCGAAGGCGTTCCGCGACCGGGTGGTCCTCGTGCGGGACGTGCTGCCGCCCGTGCTGCTCGCGGTCGCCCCGCTCGCCGCGCTCGCCGCCTGGTGGGCCGGGCGGCGCCGGGGCGGCTCACCGGCGGCGCAGGACGAGCAACAGGTTCCAGGTCACGACCTCGCGGAGACCCGGTAGCCGCACCACCCAGGTGGCCCACTCCGGGTGGTACCTGGGCCTGACGTCGAGCACCTCGACGTCGGCGCGGCCGCGCGCCCAGCGCAGCGCGGCGCCGACCGACACCGGGAACAGGTTCTCGCCGTACCGGTTCTTGGGGCGCCGGCCGTACTTGCGCGCGTACCGGGCGGCGGCGCGGTGCCCGCCCAGGTAGTGCCAGGGCGAGGTCTCGTGCCCGCCCCACGGCGACAGCCAGTTGGTGAACGACAGGTACACGACCCCGCCGGGCCGGGTGACCCGCACCATCTCGCCGGCCATGCGCCACGGGTCGGGCACGTGCTCGAGCACGTTGGAGGAGAAGCACACGTCGACCGCGGCGTCGCGCAGCGGAAGCGCCAGCGCGCTGCCGAGCACCGCGCCGTCGGGCACCACGCCGTCGCGCGCCATCAGCTCGCCGAGGTCGCAGTCGACGCACAGCGGCCGGGCGCCGCGGGCGCGCAGCACCTCGGTGAAGTAGCCGGGGCCGCCGCCGACGTCGCACACGAGCGCCCCGGCGAGGTCGGTGTAGGTGGCGAGCTGGGCGACGGTGTCGCGGGCGAGCAGGCCGTAGAAGAAGTCCGGGTCGGTCTGCTCCTTGCGGAACGCCCGCAGCAGCCGGACCGACCGGCCGAACGTGGCGCGGAAGGGCTCAGGGGAGGGCTCCACTGCTGCTCCTGTTCGCGTGCTCGGGCTTCACATGCGGCGCCGCCGCGGACGCGGCGTCGCCGGCGGCCGCGCCCCGGCGCAGGCGCGCGGAGATGCGGCGGCCGAGGCCGCGGGCCGGCTCCTCCACCAGCCGGTGGGTGGCCTCGGCGAGCATGATCGTGATGGCGGCCACCGCGACGAGGTTGCCGAGGAAGCCGCCGGTGAACGGCCACTGCGCGGTGAGCTGGTACCAGGCGTGCAGCGCGACGAACTGCCACAGGAACACGCCGTAGGAGATCCGGCCGAGCCACCGGATGACCCGGTTGCCGAGGATGCGGCCGATCAGCGGGGCCGGCCGGGGCGGCAGCGCGGCGGGGGCCACGAGGCAGACCGCCACGGTCGCGTACAGCACGGTCTTGAACAGGCCCGGCCAGACCCCCTCGACGCCGATGAACCGCGGGCCGGCCACCGGGGTCACCGCGATCGCGTACGCCAGCGCGGCGACGAGCCACAGCGTGCCGGGCGCGGACGCGACCGAGCGGCGCAGCCGCCGGGCCGGGTTGCCCGGGGAGCGATCGCCCTCCGCCCAGGCGAGCACCACCGCGAACGCCATGCCGCAGGCGAAGTACGCCATCGACCGCGGCAGCCAGCTGTTGAGGTGCGGCAGGTAGACCGGGTGGTGGCTGAGCACGACCGTGACCGGCGAGGCGAGCGCGAGCACGGCGAGGCCGAGCAGCAGCCGCCGGGCGCGGCGGCCCACGTCGGCCCCGGCCCGCCGGGCGAACGCCGCCAGCCCGGCCGCGAGCAGCGGCAGCAGCAGGTAGAACGCGGCCTCCACGCACAGGCTCCACATCTGCGCCAGGCCCTTCGGCCCGAGCCCCGCCCACCACGGGTCCGGGTGGTAGGTCTGGGTGAGGGTGAGCAGGACGAGCCAGGTGCCGGGGTCGCCGAGCCGGTCGCGCGACCACAGCGCGAGCGCCGCGGCCACCACCAGCCAGTACGCGGGCAGGATGCGCAGCGCCCGCCGTACCAGGTAGGCGCGGGTGTCCGGGGCGGGCCCGCCGGTGAGCGCGGCGGCCGCCCACGGGCGGTAGAGCAGCAGCCCGGAGAGCGTGAAGAAGATCGGCACGGCGACGTCGCCGCGGGCGAGCAGCCCGGTGAAGAAGTCGTCGCCGAGCGCGGCGCCGGACTCGATGGCGACGTGGAAGGTGAGGACCGCGAACGCGGCGATCGCGCGGACGCCGTCGAGCGCGTCGATGTGCGGATCGGCGGGGGCGGCGCGGCCGGGGGAGCCGCGCCTGTAACCTGTTCCGGCCACCTGCTCCTGTCCTCGTGACACTTGTCGGAAAAGAGTATCAAGGGCACCTGGGTGGAATAATGTTTCAGGTTTAGGACGGTACGCCGTCCAGCCCTTGTCCCCCACCCCCCAGGAGGAGCGAAACGATGGGCCGCGTCGTCGGGATCGTGCTCGTAGGACTCGGGGCGTTCCTCACGACACTGGCGCCGCTCATGCGGTTCCAGGTCGCCGACAAATTGATCGCCGCGCCGGCGGATCAGTACCGCGTGACCACGCTCCGGGCCAACGACGCGGAATACTTCAGCGTCGCCGATCTGAAAGTGCTCAAGGGCACCCTCGACATCACCGTCACCACCAAGGGCGACGTCAGGGAGGCGAAGGGCGACCGGGTCGTCTGGGACCAGTTCACCTCGGTGAACGACACCACCAACAACCGGTCGGGCATCGTGCTGACGCGGTTCCGCAGCGCGTTCAACAAGTACACGGGGGAGGGCGTGAACTGCTGCGGGGCGAACGTCGACGACGAGCCGGTCGCGCCGAGCGGGCAGATCTTCCTTTTCCCGTTCAACGCGGAGAAGAAGACCTACAAGGTCTTCAACACCAACACCCGCCAGGCGTTCGACGCGCACTTCGCCGGTGAGGAGGTCATCGACGGTCTGCCGGTTTACCGGTACGAGCAGATCATCCCCGCCACGAAGATCGACGAGTTCGACGCGCCGGCGAAGGCGATGGGCATCGACAAGTCCGGCGACGTCCGCATCGAGCGGTGGTACAACGCCCGCATCATCTACTGGGTGGAGCCGGTGAGCGGCGCCCCGGTCAAGCAGGAGCAGCGCCGCCACGAGGTGCTCAAGACCACCGACGGCGTCGAGCGCAAGCCCGCGCTGATCGCCACCGCCACGTACACGCCGGAGAGCGTGGACGAGATGGTGCGCACGGCGACCGACGCCAAGAACCAGATCCTGATGCTGAAGACCTACATCCCGATCGCGCTGCTCGTCACCGGGCTGCTGCTGCTCGCCGTCGGCGTGGTGTTCTCGGTGCGCGGCCGCCGGCGCCCGGAGCGCGTGCCGGTCCAGGAGGAGCCCGCGGCCGCGAAGTGAGCCCACCGGTGGCCCGCCCCGCGGGCGGCGTCCCGCGCCCGGGCGGACCCGTCCCGCCCGGGCGTTCCCGGGCGGGACCGCCGGCCGGGCGGTGCGCGGCCGCGGGGTTCAGAGCTGGGTCAGGCCGCCGTCGACGTACAGGCACGACCCGGTGATGAAGCCGCTCTCGGCGGAGGCGAGGAAGGCCACCGCGGCGGCGACCTCCTCCGGGCGCGCGAGCCGGCCGAACGGCATGCGCTCGGCGAGCCGCCGCCGGAACGCGGGCCGCTCCGGCTCGGGGACGAGCCCCATCAGTCCTTCGGTCTCGGTCGGGCCGGGCGCGACGACGTTCACCCGGATCCCGCGGTCCTTCAGCTCGTTGGCCCAGGTGCGGGCGAACGACCGCACGGCGGCCTTGCTCGCGGCGTACACGCCGAGCCCCGCGGTGCCGACGTCGGCGTTGATCGAGCCGTTGAGGATCACCGAGGCGCCGGGGTTGAGCAGCGGCAGCGCCTTCTGCACGGTGAACAGCACGCCCCGGACGTTCACCCCGAACAGGGCGTCGAAGTGCTCCTCGGTGACCTGGTCGAGCGTGCGGAACTCGGCGACGGCGGCGTTGGCGAACAGGATGTCCAGGCCGCGTCCCCGCTCGCGGATCGCCGCGTAGATCCGGTCCAGATCGGCCGGGTTCGACACGTCGCCGCTCACCGCGGTGGCCGCCGGGCCGATCCGCTCGGCGGCCGCGTCGAGTTCGGCCCGGCGCCGCCCGGTGATGACCACGTGCGCGCCCTCGGCCGCGAGCCGTTCCGCGGTCGCCAGGCCGATGCCGGTGCCGCCGCCGGTGATGAGCGCGGTCTTGCCCGTGACCAGTCCCATGCGCGGGTCTCCCTCCGCCCTGTGGTGATCAATGCGGAGTGCGAACGTATCGCGTGTGTTGTGGCGAGCCGAGCGGATTAAGCCGGTGGCGTAGCGCGGGGACGGCCGCGCGGATCAGACCCTGGCGAGGCTCTCCGGGCGCGCCGTGCCGGACCACGGGCGGGCGAGGGCCGCGCGCCCGGGCGATCCGCTCGGGGCATGCCGGCTTTACGAGCCTGGGCCTCTACGCGCGCATGGGCCGCGTCCGCCGGCACGGAGGACCCGCCGTGCCCGCACGGCCGCCCCTCCGCGGGCCCGAGCGTCCCGCGGAGGGGATGACCTCGCGGCCGGACACCGCCGCGGACCGGGGCGGCGACGACGCGAACGGCTTCGCCCTGCGACGCCGCTCCCGGCGGACACGGCCG
>Ga0310841_100914_pt1 | contig 14426 bp, 12 predicted proteins | sample SM_ome_9_FD_201311 | JGI IMG/M metagenome (GOLD analysis project Ga0310841, IMG submission 201311) | Sorghum-adapted microbial communities enriched on stacked mutant (SM) sorghum from Joint BioEnergy Institute, Emeryville, California... ...
CCCGACCCCGCGTCCCCACCGGCGGCGGCTGGCACGAACCCACCCAACCCACCCCCGGCTACACCCTCTACCGACCCAGCCGCACCCGCACACCCACCCCCCACCCGGAACAACCACCCACCCGGGCCGAAGCCCGGCCCGAACCGTAGCGAGGCCGGCCCATGCGCAGACTGCTGCGAAGTATCGGCGCGCGGACCGGCATATCGATCGGTCTGATCATCGTGATCGTGGCGGTCCTCACGGTGGCCCGGCTCATCGACGACGGCCGTACCACTCCGTCCGTGCGTCCGCCAGCGAACGGCTGGACGCCGGACGTGGCGGCGACCGAGGGGGACGACGGACCGATCGCCGACCCGACGCCGACCTACACCGACGACGAGGCCGTGCTGGCCGCCGCCACCGCGTTCACCACCGCCTGGCTCAACCGGACCCTCCCGGCGGACGCCTGGCTGGACGGCCTGCGCCCGCACGCCACCGAGGCGCTCATCGACCGCCTGACCGGCGTCGATCCCCTGGACGTCCCGGCCGGCGCCACCGTCGGTGAGCCGACGATCCGCGAGCGGGCGGAGCAGCACGCCGATGTCGTCGTGCCCATCGGCGCCGGCGACGCCCTCGCGCTGGGCCTGGTGCTCGTGGACGGCCGGTGGTTGGTCGGCACGCTCGACCGGGAGACGGGGTGACCACGCCGGTCCTGGCCCCGGTCGCCGCCGGTCGGGTCCGTCGGGGCGCCCGCCGGGTGGTGGCGGCGACGCTCGCCAGCCTCACCACGGTGGCGCTGTGCCTGGTCGGCATCGCCTTCTCGCTGCTGTCGGAGTCGATCGACGACACCGTCGACGTCGCCGGCTGCGGCACCGGCGAGCTGGTCGACCCCACCGGCGAGATGCCGCCCATCGCCGAGCTCATCGAGGACCAGGTCCGGATCGCGGCCATCATCGTCCGGGTCGGCCAGGACATGAACGTGCCCCCGCGGGGCTGGGTGATCGCGGTCGCGACCGCGCTGCAGGAGTCGCGCCTGCAGAACCTGCCCCACCTCGGCGACGCGAACGACCACGACTCGCTCGGGGTGTTCCAGCAGCGCCCGAGCCAGGGCTGGGGCACGCCCGAGCAGCTCGCCGACCCGGCGTATCAGGCACGCAAGTTCTACGAGAAGCTGCTCACCATCCCCGGCTGGGAGCGGCTGCCGCTCACCGTGGCCGCCCAGCGGGTCCAGGTGAGCGCGTTCCCCGACGCCTACGCCAAGCACGAGCCGCTGGCCACGAAGGTCGTCGATGCCCTCACCGGCGGCGCCGGGCGGGCGGCCGGGGCCGAGGCGGCCCTGCGGTGCGCCGCCGCGGGCGAGATCTCGGCCTCCGGCTGGACGGTGCCGGTCCACGGCAGCGTGGTCTCCGGGTTCCGTACGCCGCAGCGGCCGGCCCACCACGGCGTCGACATCGCCGTCCCCCACGGCACCCCGATCCACGCGGCCAGCGGCGGGCTGGTGATCGTCGCCACCTGCAACGCCAGCCTCTACGGCCAGCCGTACAGCTGCGACGTGGACGGCAGCCCGCAGGTCCTCGGCTGCGGCTGGTACGTCGACATCATGCACGCCGCGCGGGTCATCACCCGGTACTGCCACCTGAGGTCCCGGCCGCTCGTGGCGGTGGGGGACTACGTGGCCCCGGGCGACATCATCGGGTACTCGGGCTCGTCGGGGAACTCGTCCGGCCCCCACCTCCACTTCGAGGTGCACATCAATGGCGACCGGGGCCCGACCGGCGCGGTCAACCCGGTCACCTACATGAACCAGGTCGGCGCCCCGCTCGGCGAGGCGGTGTGATGGAGCCGGCCGGTCCGCCGCCCCTCGTGCCCGTGCCGGCCGCCCGGTACGCCCGGGTGCGGGGACGCCGCGTGATCATCGGGGTGCCGGGCGTGGGGTTCCGGGGCGACCTGCGCGCCGACGACCCCGTGGTCCAGGGCAGCCGGACGTTCGTGCCCGTGCTCACCGAGCAGGAGTACTACCGGGCCGAGCTGCACCACGTCGAGGCGTTCGCGGTCCTCGTGCCGGTCGACCGCGTGTGGGTCGAGGAACCGACCCAACCAGCGGGCGAGTTGTTGCAACCGCTTGACGCACCACCCGTGAGGTGGGCTCGACCCGCCGCATCCGGGGAGCCGATCCTGGGCCGCAGAGTTGCACGGCGCGTGCCTGATGGCTTCGTACGCGACCTGAGGGCCGTCTCTGACGCGCACACGAGCCGCACAGGCAGCACATCGATATTGGTTTGCGCCGAATCCGAATGGTACGCCTGGGCACTCGACGGGTCGACCCCGACCACAGAAGCGGTCCCTATTCAAGAGTTATGGATTGAGTGATCCGTTCTTGGTCAACGAACACACTCGCCAACCATCCTGATCCCGCAAATGAAAGGTCCAGGACTGCATGTCACTAAACGGCCTGCCGTTGAGCGTGACACTGAAATCCAATCTTACGTCAACAATCGCTTCTTTATCGGTCCTGTTGACTGCCGTAATTCCCCAATCGACCCTTACATCGTTCTTCGGCGGATTGACAGCGGCAATCGCCTCGTCAGCTGACCAGTCGCTACAAACGAACAAACTGGTTCGGTTGCTGTCTCGATGAACAAGAACAGCCTCGAGAAACTGATCGGTGACGAGCTCAGGTGCGCTGCGGTCGATACCGACGGAGCGCTCGTAGAGGAAATAGAGGGCGCCGCCCACGACGACGGCCAGCGTCACGAAGAAGCCCGCCACGATCACCAGCAGGTTGCGGATGCGGTGGGAGCGCGAAGGACCCGCCGGGGTGGGCGGGGTCGGCGAGGCGAGCCCGTCAGTCGTCACCGTGCGAGCGTACCGAAATCGCCCGTCTGTCCGACATAGACGAGCGACGGAGTCGGCCCGGTCCAACCGTGCGTCCCGGCCACCCACCTCACGCCGCGGTCAGCGCAGGTCCGGTTCGGGCCGGGCTTCGGCCCGAATAGGCGGGTGCTGGACGGGTGGCTCATGTCGGCCGGAGGATTGCGCCCGGCCGGGCCTGGGTCGGTAGAGCGTGTAGCCGGGGGTGGGTTGGGTGGGTTCGTGCCAGCCGTCGCCGGTGGGGGTGCGGGGTCGGGGGGCGGGTGTGGTGGCGGGGGGTGGGGTTGGTGGTGGGGTGGGTTCGGTGGTGGTGATGTCCAGGGGTGGTTCGGGGCGGAGTTCGACGCGCATGGGTGGCCGGTCGGTCAGGGTGTGGCCGGGGCGGTCGGGGGTGGTGGTCGTGGCGGTGGTGGTGGCTTGGTCGATGCGGGCTTGGCGGCGGTGGAACAGTCCGCCGGCGGCGATGGCGGCGAGGGGGTCTTTGCCGCCGAGTTGGGTGATGCGCCGGTAGGGGCGCAGCAGCAGCCAGCCGACGATGCCGCACAGCAGCACGAGGACGACCTGCAGCCAGCCGGGGATGGTGGTGGTGTTCATGATGAGGTCGACGGCGTGCAGGTAGATGGCGGCGCCGGTGCCGAAGACGATGATGTTGAACAGGGCGGCGACGACGGAGTGCATCAGGCGGCGGAAGCCGCCGCTGACCGGGCGCAGGATCGCGATGGTGCCGATGATGGGGGCGGCGATCACGGCCCAGCGGAAGATGAGGAAGCCGAGCAGGACCAGCAGCGACGCGGTCAGATCGAACAGCGCGAACATCACCGCGGAGATCAGCGCGATGAACCCGGCGCCGATCCGCTCCATGCCCTTGGTGCCCTGCAGATACTGGTAGGCCTCCGGATCCTCCACCTTGATCTGCTCAGCAACCCGCATCCACTCCCGCGCCTTACGCTCGATAATCTGGTTGCGGGTTTCAGGATTCGTGCGGATGCTGTCGAGTTCAACCCAAGATATGGTTTTGGCTCTATACAGCGCTTCGCCATACTTCTGCGCCGTTTCGCTCTCGGCCGAGCCCAGCAGGCCCCGCAACCAGTTGCGATACAGCATCGTCTCGACGGCCGTGTCGCTGGCCCGGAGGGCGGGCGATCGGCTATCGATGCACGCTTGTGGATTGTCGAGCGGGCAGAGTTCTGGCGGAATGTCGTCCGCCGACGGCCCGACCGCGGTGTGGACGGCGTTGAGCGAGGTCACCAGGGCCTGGTCGGCGACCTGGGCGCTGTAGACCGGCCACCGGGCGAGGGCGGTCACGACCAGCATGACCAGGATCGCCCAGCCGGCGGTGGTCACCGCCGCGCTCATCTCGGCCTGGCGCGAGCGCCACAGCAGGTAGACCCCGACCGCGGCGAGCGTGATCCAGCCGAAGACCGTGAACACCCGCTCGTAGAGGGCCCTCGTGGCCTGCTCCACCAGCGGGTTGGCCCAGCCCCACATGACCCCCGGGTCCCAGGCCCGCTCCCGCACCGCGTTGGCCGCGCCGATGACCGCCACCGCGAGCATGAACTCCCCGTTGGCCACGGTGTTCTCGAACTTGTAGTTCGGATGCATGAGCGTCTGGGCGCAGCCGACGTCGTAGGTCGTGTAGGAGTAGCCGGCGTAGGCGAACTTGCTGTAGAAGCCGCTAGCACCGCTTACCTGCGACTCCACAGGCCGTTCGGCGAACCACCCGCCCAGCCCGGCGTCCGGGGTGTCCGGCGGCGGGGCCTCGAGGCAGGCCAGCCGCCCGCCGGCGACGTCGGGCAGCTCCTCCAGGCAACGGACGGGGTCGACGCGCCACTCCTCGAGCGAGCAGGGGGCGGCCGCGAGCGCGGTGGTGGGGACGTCCATCGACGGTCGGGCGCTGGCCGGCCGGGGAAAGACCACGACCGCCAGGGCGACGATGAGCAGGGCCAGCAGGCCGGCGCCGAGCCGGGCGGTCAGGCTGGCCGAGCCGTCCGGGACCCCGGCGACGATTGACCGCGACAGGCCGCCGGCGGCGGCGCGACCGCGTCGGCCGCGGTGCCTGAACCGTCCGAACACGCCTCGTTGGGACACGTCCCGTTGGGGCACGTCCCGTCGGGGCACGCCTCGTCCCGGCACCGGTCCGGCCGGCCGGGCGAGCCCGGGGACCCGCGCGAGCCTGGAGACCTGATGCACCACGGTCACTCCACGGGGCCAGGGGGTGCGGCGGGTGGGGTGGAGGAGGGCGGCGCCGAGTAGGGCCGCGACGCCGGCGTACCCGACACCGGGCTCGACACGGGGGCGACCGAGTCGTCGAACGCGACGCCGGCATCGCCGGTCGGGGTGGTGTCCAGGTAGGACAGCAGGTTCGGCACCCAGGAGACGTCGACGCGCAGCTTCTGCACCCGGCCGTCGACGTCGCGCATGACGAACTCCCGGAAGCCCAGCCGCTCGTTGGAGGCGCTGTCCACCTGGGACAGCGAGGCGAGCACCGCCTCGTACCCGTCGTCGGTCGGCACCCGGAGCAGGCGCAGGGCCTCGGCCGCGACCTCCGCGTCCTCGGCGATGCGCCCCACGAACACGGTCGAGACGAGGTTCTGCACGTCCAGGCCGAGGATGTCCTTGGGGTTCTGCGACGCCACCAGCGCGGCCAGGTTCCACTTGCGCGAGTCGCGGGCCAGCCGGACGAGGAACGAGCGGCCGGACCGCCACCCCTCCATGAAGTGGGCCTCGTCCAGGCCGACCAGCTTGCGGGTCTCCATGGGGCCGCCGTACGCGCGGCGCACCGCGAGCCGGTGGGCCGTGTGCAGCATCGGCAGGGCGAGCTGCTCCTCGGCCGACCAGTAGTCGCGCTCGATCTTCAGGTCGGGCAGCCGCAGCCCGGCCATCGTGATGACCGTGAGCATCGCCTGGTCGGCGACCACGCCGGGCGGCGGGGAGCCGAAGAAGAGCATGGCCAGCGGCATCTCGGCCGTGTCGAGCAGCAGGTTGCCGAGCTCGACCGCGGCCGGGTCGCCCATCCCCTGCAGGCACCGCACGACGTCGTCCAGTGTGGACGTCTCCTCGGCCGGGACGGTCCGCACCGCGTGGCGCAGGAACGACGCGGTCGACGCCTCCCGCGCCACCTGCGGGGGCAGCAGCATCGAGCAGATGTCGTGCACGAGCATGCGCCGCTCGGCCCGGGCGTTGGAGACCGCGATCGCCCACTCCTGGTCACCGGCCGGGCCGGGCGGGAAGTGGTCCCGTTGCGGCGTCGGGATCAGCGCGTACGGCGCGAGCGTGCCCTGCTCGGAGCCGGTCAGGTTGAGCACGCGCGAGTACGGCCGCAGCTCGGGCATCTGGGTGAGCCGCGCCAGCGGCCCGGAGGGATCGAGCAGGGTGACCTGCACCCCCCGCCGGGCGGCCAGGTAGCCCAGCGCCCCCAGCAGGGTCGACTTGCCACCGCCGGGCTCGGCCACGAACACCGCGAGGCCGGACCGCTCCCGCACCTCCATCGGGAAGTGGAGGTCGAGGAACACCGGCCGGCGCGAGGTGCCGGCGGTGCGGCCGATGAGGTCGCCGCGGCGGTCGCCCACGGTCGAGGCGGCCTGTGGCATCGCCGCGGCGAAGAGCTTGACCGGCATGCGGCGCAGGTACGCCGTGGAGGCGAGCGGCTCGCCGGGGATGAACTCGCGGACGAGCGCGTCCTGCCCCTTCGGGTGCTGCAGCGAGATCCGCATGTCGCGTTGGTACATCTGGATGAGCCGACGGGCCCGCTCCAGGCACTCCTCGCGGGTGGCGCCGGAGACCGCGATCCGGTGCCAGCCGTGCGCCCGGGTGGAGTCGACCGGCAGGCCGGTGGTCATCTCGTCGCCCAGCACCAGGGCGCGTTGGGCCAACCGCTCCAGCTCGGGCGGGGCGTCCATGCCGTGCTCGGCGTAGTCGAGCTGCTGGGACCGGATCATCCGCAGCCGGTGCTCCAGGTTACGGAACGAGTCACCGGGGCCGAGTATATCTACTCTGGACGATATTTCCATCGGCCAGGGCAGGCGCTCGTGGTAGTGCAGCCACGGCTCGTGCCGCTGCGGGATCTCCAGGGGCTCCATCCGGCCGAAGGTCAGCACGGCCACGTGCCGCTCCTCGCCGGTGAGCCGGTTCACCAGCCGTACCGTCGACCCGTAGGGCGACCGGAATCTTTCGATCTGCTCGGTGAGGGCCAGCAGGTCGCCCTTGGCCCACTGGGGCTCGCCGGACGCGGAGAGCAGCCGGGGTGGCGACATGCACAGCGCCACCGAGCGGTAGATCAGCCACTCCAGCTCGGCCGGGGTCACCCGCCGCCCGCGCATGCCGTAGGCGCCGAGGATCTCGTCGAACTGCTCCACGAGCCGGGCCCACCGCCGCCGCTCCGCCTCGCCCGAGCCCTTCCGCAGGAACCGCTCGGCGAACGTGTCCCCGAGCGTGCGGCGGGCGAACGAGATGCCCAGGAAGGTCTGCCCCTCGGAGTGGTTCAGCGAGAGCAGGTGCCGCTGGGCCCCGACGAGGTGGTCCCCCCAGGTCGGCGCGCCGGGCACGTCCGGCAGCGGCCGCGGGGTGTTCTGGTCCAGCGTCCGCGCCCACTCGTCCGCCGCGAAGGGGCGCGTGGTGCGGCGCAGGTGCAGCCGGAACCCGGCGAGGCCGGCGTACTGCTCCGACATGGCGATGATCAGCGCCTCGCGCTCCATGTCCGGCCGGAAGGCCCAGCGCACCTCGGGCAGCCAGTACCAGGCGGTGACCGTGGTCCGGGTGAACGTGAGGTGGCCGGCGATCTCGGTGAGGGCGAGCTCGGAGACCGGCTCGCGGTCCCGGTAGACCGGGCGGCGCTTGGCCGGCACCGGCGGGCCCGCGGACCGCCGTCGCTTGGACTTGGCCGGCGCCCGCGCGGGCACGGTGCGGGCGGGGGCCGGAGCCGCGGGCACGCGGGTCGGCCGGACCGCCGGCAGGTTCGCCGCCGGCGCGGGGGCCGACGGGGCGGAGGGTCGCCGCGCGGGCGGCGCCGCGCCCGGAACCGGCGCGCTGTGGGGTTGGTGCGCCGGCGGTGGCGCGCCGGGGGGTTGGTGCCCGGGCGGAGCCGTCCGGGCCGGGGGCGCGCTCGCCGGAGCCCGTGCGGACGGCGGCGCGGGGGCCGCGGGCGCGCCGGCCGTGGCCCCCTGGCCCGGTCCGGGCGTGGCGCCGGGGAACAGGCCCAGGAACGGGGAGTCCACGTCCGCGGTCCGCGGCGGGGCGGCCGGCGGCGGCCGCAACGGGGTCAGTCCGGGGACGGGCGTCGGCGCGCGCAGAACGGCCGGCGCGGCGGGCTGCGTCGGGGGCTCGTCGTCGTAGTAGTCGGCGAAGTCGTCCTCGAAGGGGAGGGCGGGCGGACCCGCGTTCCCCCGATTCGTCTGCGTCACAGCTGCGCGGCGCTCCTCGTCCTCACAGGCGCTCCCTGATGACGACCCGACGGGCCACGAGCCGGGGGAGACGCTCCTCGCGGGCCAGGGCGGCCCGACCCGAACCACGCCAGTCGGTCAGCGCCGTCCGGATGACCTGTCGGGCCGGACGGTCGGGGTCGACGTACCGCCAGATGACGGATGTGGTGATCATGGCCAGGGCGATCTCCCAGGCCGGTATGGGGTCGATCTCGAACGTGAGCAGGTAACGGATGCCCATGAAGACGGGCACCAGGATCAGGAACGTGCCGTACTGGGCGTACGGCAACTGGATCGGCAGCGTGTACCCCGGCGGCCCGAGATAGACCAGCCTCGCCCGGTAGATGTCGTCGTCGGTCCGCAGCCGCATGGGACAATCCGGGTCAGTTCGTCCCGAAGATCAGATTGACCAGACCCTCGCCGAGGAAGAACAGGGCACCGGCCCCGACGATGAAGGCGAGTCCGACGATGGCGATCGCGGAGCTGGTGAGCACCTTCGACATCTCGCCCTTGCCGGCCCGGCTGATGAAGATGACGCCCAGGATGGCGAGCAGGATCGGGGTGACCTTGGTGGCGATGAAGTCCACGATGCCGGTCGTGTTGATGATCTCGGGCGGCTCCTGCTGGGCCAGGGCCGGAGCGGCGTCGGTCGCCAACACCGCCAGATGTGCAAGCGTCGACACGATCATCGGCAACCTCCCCGGAGTCTCCGCCTGCCCCTGAGCGCATCACCGGCCGGGGCCGACCCGTCCAGCCTGCACGACGATGGGTCCAAACGGAACTATCGTCACACGGCGTGAGACAGTCACCCCCGCACGGCGCGCCTGCCCGACGACGAAGAATATTGCACTCCGTATGGTCTCGGTGACTAGGCCGACAGGTGAACCCGGCTGTCCGCCACGCGACAGGCTCCCGTGCGGGGTGGCGGGGCGTCCCGGCGACGACCGCCGGGCCGGCCCACGCGATCGGCGATCATAGGTGCCCGCCGCGGGCGTGACCGATCATGGGGTCCCCCACCCAGCGGGTCCTGTGCGCGCGAGCGCCGACGATGGGTAACGTCCACACCATGACCCCATTGCCGCCCGGACCGGTGGTCATGGGCGTGCTGAACGTGACGCCGGACAGCTTCTCCGACGGAGGCCGGTTCACCAGCATCGACGACGCCGTGGCCCACGCGGTACGGCTGCGCGAGGAGGGCGCCGACCTCGTCGACGTCGGGGGCGAGTCCACCCGGCCCGGGGCCGAGCGGGTCGACGCGGCCACGGAGATCGCCCGGGTGCTCCCGGTGCTCCGCGAGCTCACCGCGGCCGGGGTCCCGACGAGCATCGACACGACCCGCGCGGAGGTGGCGCGGGCGGCGCTGGCGGCCGGGGCGAGCGTGGTGAACGACGTGTCGGGCGGCCTCGCCGACGCAAAGATGGCCTCGGTCGTGGCCGACGCCGGCGTGCCGTGGGTGATCATGCACTGGCGCGGCCCCTCCCGCCGCATGCAGGAGCTCGCCCACTACAAGGACGTCGTGGCGGAGGTCCGCGACGAGCTGTGCCAGCGGGTGGACGCGGCGCTGCGGGCCGGGGTCTCGCCCGACCGGATCATCCTCGACCCGGGCCTGGGCTTCGCCAAGCTGCCCGCGCACAACTGGCGCCTGAGCGCGCACCTGCCCGAGCTGGTGGCGCTCGGCTTCCCGGTGCTGATCGGGGCCAGCCGCAAGTCGTACCTCGGGGCCCTGCTCGCCGGGCCGGACGGCAAGCCGCGCCCGGTGGACCAGCGCGAGGCGGCGACCGTCGCCACGAGCGTGCTCGCCATCCAGGCCGGGGCCTGGGGAGTGCGGGTCCACGACGTGCGGGCCACGGTGGACGCGCTCAAGGTGCTCGCCGCGACCGAGGCGGCGCGGTGAGGACGGATGACCCGGTGAGCCCGGCGGGCGGCGACCGCATCGCCCTGCGCGGGCTGCGGGCGTACGGTCACCACGGCGTCTACGCGGCCGAGCGCGAGCGCGGGCAGGAGTTCGTGGTCGACGTCGTGCTCGAGCTGGACCTCGCCCCGGCCGCCGCCTCCGACGACGTGGCCGACACCGTGCACTACGGCGAGCTGGCCGACCGCCTCGTGGCGATCGTGGCCGGCGAGCCGGTACGGCTGCTGGAGACCCTGGCGCAGCGCCTCGCCGACGCCTGCCTCGCCGACCCGCGGGTGCGCGCGGTCGAGGTGACCGTGCACAAGCCGTCGGCCCCGATCCCCCACGCGTTCGCCGACGTCTCGGTCACCCTGCGCCGCTCGGCCGCGGGCCCGGACACGCGTCCCGATCCGACCGGCTGGGTCCCCGACCGGGAGGCCGGCCGATGACCGGAGGGCGACCGTGACGGAGCGCGACTCATGACGCGGGCCGTGCTGTCGCTCGGGAGCAACCTGGGCGACCGTCTGGCCCACCTGCGGGCCGCCGTGGCCGGCCTCGGGGACGCCGTGGTCGCGGTCTCCGGCGTCTACGAGACGCCCCCGTGGGGGGACCCCGACCAGCCCTGGTACCTCAACGCGGTGGTGCTCGCGCGGGCCGACATCCCGCCACGGGCCTGGCTGGACCGGGCGAGGGCCCTGGAGCAGGCCGCCGGCCGGAGGCGGGACCCGGACCGGCGGTTCGGCCCGCGCACGCTCGACGTGGACGTCATCGCCGTGTGGCTGGACGACGGGCGCCCGGTGGTGGCCGAGGATCCCGAGTGGACGGTGCCGCACCCGCGGGCCCACCTGCGGGCCTTCGTGCTGCGCCCGTGGCTGGACGTGGATCCGGAGGCCACGCTGCCCGGGCACGGCCGGGTCGCCGACCTGCTCGGTCGGGAGCCGGTCGCCACCGACCTGGCCGAGATCCGGAGCACCCCGGCCGTCCTCCGACCCCCGGCGCCGGCCTAGCTCCCACGCCCGGCTGGCCCCGGCCGAGACCGGGTGGCGGGCGCCCGGTCGGCTCGGCTCCGGGCGGGCACCGGTGCGGTAGCCTGCGATCAATGAGCGCTTCCGGATCGGGCCCGCGGCCGGGTGGTAACCCCCGTCGGAGTCTGGAGCCGACCCGGCCCATCAACTTGATCGTGGCCGCGGTCCTCAGCGCTGTCCTGGGCTTCCTCTTCATCCGCCAGTACTTCGGCGACATTCCCGACCTCACCTGGTTCGGCGGGTTGACCATGGCCGGACTGGCCGCGGTCGAGGCGGTCGCCGCCCACAACACGCGGGCCCGGATTGAGCGCCGCCCCCGGGCCGGGGTACTCAACCCCCTGCTCGTGGCTCGGCTCGCGGTCCTGGCCAAGGCGTCGTCCCTGGCCGGGGCGATCTTCGCCGGGGCGTACGGCGGCATCGCCGCCTGGGCGCTCTCCGAGCGGGACCGGCTGAGCGTCGCCGAGCGCAACCTCACCCCGGCGCTGGTCGGCCTGGTCGGCGCGCTCGCCCTGGTCGCGGCCGCCCTGTTCCTCGAGCGGGCCTGCCGCGTGCCGAAGCAGCCGGACGAGGACGAGGACGACTCGTCGGGTCCGTCGCGCGGCTGACCCGGTCCGGGCGCAGTGCCGGTGTCGCCGTCCGGCCGCTCCGTCCTCGTTCCCGGTTCGCCCCTGAAGCTGCGCTGTCGGCGTCTGGCCGCCATACTTGCTGCCCAGACCATCACACACGTCTTTTCATCCCCTGGGGGCAGCCGATGGCGTTCGACGACGGTACGCAGACCGGGGTCACCCGGTCGTTGGGTGTCTCCACCGGGGAGTTCCAGGCCGTGCGGCCCACCTTCGAGGCGGTGCCCGCCCTGGTGGCCGGTTCGGGGAGCGACACCGGCCAGGCGGCCGGGACCACCGCGCCGATGCCCAACCTGCACTACGTCTTCGACGACCCCAACGACGGCGAGCCCGGCCGGGACCGGGTGCTCGTCCACGGCATCTGGGAGCTGGTGCTCGCGCTGGCGATCGCCGGCGTCGGCATCGCCCTCACGCAGGCCCGGCCCGGCGCGCTCACCGGTAACCAGCTGCGTGACCTGCTGCTCTCCGTCACCGTCATCGGCCTGCTCGCCATCGCCAGCGCGGTGAGCCTGCGGGCCAGCGTGCCGAACCTCGCGGTCGGTGGGGCGGCGGTGCTCGCCGGCCTGTGGGTGGCGCAGCACGCCGACGGCGAGTGGCTCGGGGCGGCCTGGGTGGCCGTGGGCATCTGCGCCGCGATCGGCCTGGCCCAGGGGCTGGTCGTGGCCGGCCTGCACGTGCCGGCGTGGGCGGCGAGCCTGGCCGTCCTGCTGGGCGTCGGCGCCTGGGCGGTCTCCCAGTCCGCCGTGGTGGCCGACATCGACTACACCCCGCGGGGCGACGCGTACCTCTGGTTCGCGACCGTCTGCGCGGTGAGCGTCGTGGCGTCGCTGTTCGGGCTCGCGCCGTCCCTGCGGCGGGGCTTCGCCCGGTTCCGGCCGGTCGCCGACCCGGCCCGCCGCCGGAGCCTCGCGGCGGCGGTGATCGCCGTGGCGGCGACGGTGGTGTCGATGGCGATCGCCGGGGTGGGCGGCGTCCTGATCGTGCTGGTCGAGGGCCGGCCCGACGCGGGGGGTGCGGTCGAGCTGACCGCGCTCGGCCTCGGGGCGGCCCTGCTCGGGGGGACGAGCGCCTTCGGCCGCCGGGGCGGCATCTTCGGCACGGTCTTCGCCGCCTGCCTGCTGGCGCTGGTCGTGGCCTGGACGGCCGAGGTCCATCCGCAGGTGACCACGGCGTGGGTGGCGGCCGGCGCGATCGGCGTGGGCCTGGCCGTGACCCGGCTCGTCGAGCGGTTCGGCCGGCCGGTGCTGCTGCCGGCGACCGAGGAAGAGGAGTCGTGGATGCCGCGGGTGCACTCGCTGGCCCCGACGAGCAAGCCGTGGCAGCCGGCCCCGACCCCGACCGGCGGGTTGTGGTCGAGCGACGAGGGGTGGGGCAACCCGCCGCAGTAGGACCCGCGCGAGCAGCGTCCCCGGTCGTCCGCGGGCGGTCCGGCGTGGGCCGGCCCGCCAGCGGCTTCCGGCCCCAGGTGAGTCCCGCCCCGGGCGGGGGCGTGCCCCGGTAACGACCCGTCGGCCCGAACTTTCCGGGTTCGCGGCGTCCCGGTAATCTGCCAGCATGCCGGCCGACCCCTCTGCGGATGTCCGGCGTGGGAAGCTGCCGCAGACGCTCTTCTGGGCCGGTCTGGCGCTCGCCCCGCTCGCGGTGCTCGTCCTCCTCTTCGGCCAGAGCACCGGGGCCCTGCGCGTCGCCGTGGTCCTGGCCGTGCTCACGATCGTCCTGCTCGCCGTCTCCATCGCCCTGCGGCCGACCGTGGAGATGGTTCGGGTCGACATCGAGCACCGCGTGCTCGACGAGATGGAGCGCATCCGGTTGCGCACCCGCGAGGAGACGGCGGCGATCACCCAGAACGCGCAGCGCGCCATCGCGGACCGCATCGCCGGGCTGCACGAGTCGATGCAGCACCTGCGGGCCCAGGTGGACCAGGTGCAGGCGCAGGCGTACGTCGATCCCGCCTTCTTCGCGCCGCCCGCCCTCGGGCACCACGCGCCGCCGGCGATCGACGGGTCGGCACCTCCGCCGGGCATGGTCCGGCGCACGGAGACGGTCCAGGTCACCCGCCACACCACGTACGACGACACCGGCCTGATCTACGGCAGCCGGGTCTACCAACGGCGGGCCGTCGACGGGGAGTGGCACGAGGCGACCGACGGTCGCGCCGAGCCCGAGCGCGACGGTGGGTGGGCGCATCGCGAGGAGGACCGTTGGGCCGCGCTGCGCCCCGACGACCGGGACGACCGGCCCTGGGCGGTCGGCCGGTCCGAGCCGCCGGCCCTGCCGCCCACCCGGGGTGAGCCGGCGCACCGGTACGACGACCGCGGGGCCGACCGGTTCAGCGCTGATCGGTTCAGCGCCGACCGTTACGGCGCTGATCGCTCCAGTGCCGACCGTTACGGCGCTGATCGGTCCAGTGCCGACCGGTACGGTGCCGATCGGTACGGGGCTGATCGGTCCAGCGGCGATCGGTACGGCGAGGGCCGGCACGCCTACGACGACCGCGGGGCGTACGACCGGGACCGCGGACCGGGGGGAAGCGAGCCCGACCGTGGCTGGTCGCGCGATCGCGGTCCCGAGCGTGGCTACGAGCGCGACCGGGACTACGCGGGGTACGACCGCGGGCCCG
>Ga0310841_100916_pt1 | contig 14356 bp, 14 predicted proteins | sample SM_ome_9_FD_201311 | JGI IMG/M metagenome (GOLD analysis project Ga0310841, IMG submission 201311) | Sorghum-adapted microbial communities enriched on stacked mutant (SM) sorghum from Joint BioEnergy Institute, Emeryville, California... ...
GGGCTTCGACCCAGAAGGGGTGTCATGACGTCGGTTACGCCGCCGGCCGTCCTGCGCCGCACGTGGGTCCGGCGGGGCCGCCACCGCCTGCACGTCCGGTATCGCACCGGTCGCGGCGTCCCGATCGTGCTGCTGCACGGCTTTCCCGACTCCCTGCACCTCTACGACCGGCTGCTGCCGCACCTGAACCCCGATCGGGCGGTGGTGACCTTCGACTTCCTCGGCTGGGGCGACTCGGACAAGCCGGCCGGCTACCCGTACACGGCGACGAACCAGATCGGTGACATCGACGCAGTGATACGCCATCTCGGCCTCGAGCGGGTGGTGCTCGTGGCGCACGACGCCTCGGGGCCGGCGGGTCGGCCGGCTGCGTGGCTTCACCGCACCGGTGCGGATCGTCTTCGGCGCCGACGACCCGTACCTCAACGTGCACGTGGCTCGGGACCTCGCCGGGCGCTTCCCGGCCGCCGACCTGTATCTGATCGCCGGGGCCCGTCACTACGTCCAGGTCGACGAGCCTCGCCGCGTCGCCGAGCTTATTGAAAGCCTTGCCTAGCTGCACAAGCGCAGGGCGGCCCGGCGCGACGGTGAGCTGACCACCGGCCGCCTCATCCTGACCCATGGGCTCCTGCGGCCGGCCGTGCCTCACGAACCCGTCCCCGGCCGGCGCTCGGGGCCGCGTGGGGCGCGAGGGATGACGGACGCGCCGGCTAGAGTGGGAGACCGTGTCCACCACCCCCGACTCCCCCGTCACCCCAGACTCGATCGTCATCCGCCCCGCCACCCCGGACGACTACGCCGCCATCGCCGAGCTGACGGTCGAGGCCTACGAGGCCGACGGCCACCTGGATGGCGAGCACGGCTACCGCGAGACGCTCGCCGACGTGGCCGGCCGCGCGTCCTCCGGCGAGATCCTGGTGGCCGCGGAGGGGTCCGAGGTGCTGGGCGCGGTGCTGTTCCTGCCGCAGCCGGGGTCGGCCTTCTCCGAGATCGCCCGGCCCGGGGAGGCGGAGTTCCGGATGCTCGCGGTGGCCCCGAAGGCGCAGCGGCGCGGCATCGGGGAACGCCTGGTCCGGGCCTGCCTCGATCGGGCCCGCGCGGCCGGCGCCCAGGCGGTGGTGATCTCCGCCCGCGACTTCGTCCAGTCGGCGCTGCGCCTCTACGCCCGCCTGGGCTTCGTCCGCATCCCCGAGCGCGACTGGAGCCCGATCCCGGGGGTCCAGCTCGTCGCGCTCAAGTACGACCTGACCGGGCCACCGTCCGACCAGGGCCAACCGTCCGACTAGCGCCAACGGCCCGGCGAGGGCCACCCTCGCCGAGGGCGACCGTCCGATGAGGACGGTCGGCGCCCTCCCCGGACCCGCCCGCCGGCGCCGACAGTGGTGCCCGGTTCCGCGATCGGCGATACTCACCCACGTGGGTGACCATCAGGGCTTCACCATCGTCCTGCGCGGATACGACATCGGCGAGGTGGAGGAGGCCATGGAGCGGGTCCGCACCGCCCGGGCGTCCCTCGACCCGGCCCTGCGCGCCGCGGTCCGCCGGGAGCTGACCAGTCGTACGTTCCGCATCCGGATGCGGGGCTACGACCGGGCGCAGGTCGACGAGTACTTCCGCCAGGCCATCGACCGGCTCACCTGACCGCCAGCGCTCCCGGCCCGCCGGCCTTCAGGCCAGCAGCTCGAGCACCGCCCGCTCGGCGCGCGGGCCGTCCGGCCGGCACCCGCGGGGCAGGTCGATCGTCCGGCCCCGCAGGAACAGGTCCACCACCCGAGGGTCGACGTACGAGGCGCGGGCGACCGCGGGTGTGTTGCCGAGGTCCTCGGCCACTTCCCTCATCACCCGCGCCACACACCGTCGGGCCGCGGTCGGCGAACCCGGTGGGTCGGCTCGGGCCAGCGCCACGGCCGCCGCCACCGTGGCGTGCCAGGTGCGCAGGTCCTTGGCGGTCAGGTCGGCGCCGGCCGCGCGCCGGAGATAGACGTTGATGTCGCTGGCATGGATCTCGCGCCAGCCCCGGTCGGCGTCCCGGTACGCCAGCAGCCGCATCGACGCCCGGCGGAACCGCTTCAGCCGCCGCACCGCCGCCGCCACGGCCGGGTCCCGAATGGACAGTTCCCGCTCGATGCCACCCTTGGCTCGGTAGCAGAACCGGACGGTCTCCGGCCCAGTACTGCGCGCATGGCCGGCCAGCAGCGTGGCCACCCCGAAGGTGGGGTCGTCGTCGTTGGCGTACTGGTCGTTGCCCACCCGGAACAGGCCGCGGTCGATCAAGCGGATGGCCAGGGCGAGGACCAGCTCCCGGGACAGCTCCTCGCCGCGCAGGTCGGCGGCGACGCGTCGGCGGAGCCGGGACAGGCACGGCGCTATCTGGAGCACGTGGGCGAACTTGCGTCGCTCCCGTCGCTTCCGCCACTGCGGGTGGTACAGGTACTGGCGACGCCCGGCCGCGTCGATGCCGGTCGCCTGCAGGTGACCAGCGGGATCAGGGCATATCCATACGTCGCGCCAGGCGGGTGGGATGGCCAGCTCCTGGCACCGCCGCACCTCCTCCGGGTCGGCCAGGGCGGCGCCGCGCTCGTCGACGAACGAGAACCCGCGTCCCCGACGCCGCCGCCCGTACCCGGGCCCGCCCGGGTCCGCACGCCGAAGCCGCACGGGGCCGAAACTACCCAGCCCGGGCCGGCCTCACCCGACAAACGCCGCCAGACGCTAGCCGTCACCCACGCCGAACCCGTCGCCGTACCGGCGCGTACGGCCGCGCGCCACTTTCTCGGCGTACATGAAGCGATCAGCTGCCCGCAACAGTTCATCCGGGTCACTCGCGTCATCGGAGCGCGCGACGCCGATGCTGATGCCGACCGTCGCGCCGCCGGCCGGCTCGAACGGCCGGCTGAGCACGCTCGTGAGGCAGGACCGGATCGCCTCGGTCTCCTCGTCGGTGGGGTCGATGAGCAGGGCCACGAACTCGTCCCCGCCGAACCGGCTGACCACGTGCGGCGGCGGGACGCATCCGGTCAGCCGCTGCGCGACCTCGATGAGCAACCGGTCGCCGGCGTCGTGGCCGAACACATCATTGATGGCCTTAAAGTTGTCGAGGTCGCAGAAGACGACCGCGCACCGTTCGCCGCGCGCCAGCACATCGCCCAGCCGGGCGATGAACTCGCGCCGGTTGAGCAGTTGCGTGAGCGGGTCGTGGCTGGCCTGATGCTCGAGTGCCCGCTCGGCCCGCGCCCAGGCGAACGACAGCACGCCGATGCGCAGCATCACGAGCGCGGCGACCACGACTCCCTGCGCCGCGAGCAGCGCGCCCCCGAGGTCGTCGGCCAGGAGCGCCCGGACGCCCACGACAATCGGAAACGCCGCCACGGCAGCGCACAGGAACACCAGGCGGGCGACGGAGAGGCGCTCCGAGCGCGCCCGGGTCTGGCGGCGCATCAGGGCGGGCGCGGTCGGGTCCAGGCCGAACTGCGCCGTGGCGCTGAGCGCGAGAACCGACAGCATGCCGGCGACGGTCAGCGGCACCATGGTGCCGTCATCGACGGCCCGGAGGATGTTCTCGGTGATCGCGATGCCGACCGCGGCCAGCAACCACCGCAGCGCCGGGTTGGGCTGCAGCGTCGTGCGGGCCACCCGCACCAGGGCGCCCAGCACGCCGGTGAAGGCGACCACCACCACGAAGAGGTCCACCTGGGCGGCGAAGCCGGCATCGGTGTCGAGCCGGTGCGGGAGGACGACCCACAGCACGCTGCCGGCCGCGAACGCGATCACCGCGGCGTCGATGATCCCGCCGACGTCGCGGGACCGCCGGCCGATGATCAGGGCCAGGGCGGCGGCGAGGATGAGCAGGTTGCCCACGGCGTCGACCAGCCAACGGACGGTGGTGGCGTGCTCGGTGGGCAGCAGGAGCGCGAACCCGGAGGCCAGGAACGCGGCCAGCGCGCCGAGCAGCAGTGTCCACGGCGAGCGACGGCCGGGGCGCAGCTGGCGCCGGCCGTAGGCGACACACACGGCCGCCCCCGCGGCCGCGACCACGAGGACGAGGGGCCGGACCGAGTCGGGCAGGAACGGGTAGAGCCCGGCCAGCGCGAGGGAAGCGAGGCCGTAGGCGACGCGGAGCACGCGCCGTCGGCGCCGGCCACCCTCGGCAGCGTTCACCACTACCCCGATCCCCCGTTCGAGTAGCTCGCGACGGCCTGCTACTCCATGGCGAGCCTACTGGCCGCAGTGGTGCTCGACGACCTGCACGGTGGCGGGCGACCTGCAGAAGGGACCCCGCCCCGACGCCGATACCGATCGACCCCGGCGTTGATGGGACCCCGGCGCCGATGGGTTGGTCGCCGCCGGACACGCCGGGATCCATGACCCTTGGCGTCCATAAACCCGGGGTCGGGATACCGACAGAGACGGGTGTGCCGTGTTAGGCTCCCGCGGTGGTCCAGATCGCTGCCGACGCGCTGCTCGGGCCCACCCACCTCGCCGAGCTGCCTCGGTCGGGCCGGCGGCCGTTCGTCCGGCGGATGGCCGGGGCCCGCGTGGCCACCGCACCCGGGCGGCGCGGCGAAGCCGGCCGTTCCTACTCCGCCCGCAAGCCGTACGTCGTGGCGGAGCGGCTGGACGACCTGCGCGGACCGGTCGCGGGCCGGGTGACCCTCCCCCCGCACCTCGACTGGTCCGGCAACGCCACGTATGACCTCGGCAAGCCGGCCCGGCTGGCCTCGCTGTACCGGACCGTCCTCAACGAAGCCGGCTGCGTGGAGGATCTCCGGACGTGGCTCAACGCCCGGCTGCTGACCCAGCTGTGGCCGACGCTGTGGCTGCCGCCGGCGCTGCGCCGGGCCTGGGAGAGCCGGTTCCCCGAGCTGCGCGCACTCCGAGCGCGCACCGTGTGATGTGGACGCGTTCCACCAGCGGCTCGCGCGGATCGGGCTCGAGGCGGCCGAGCGCTACGGGTTCGCCTTGGCCGGCGGGTACGCCGTGCAGGCGGCGGGGTTTCTGCAGCGGCCCAGCGAGGACGTCGACCTCTTCACCATCTGGGACCGCCGGGGCGAGTTCGACACGGCGGCGGACGCGATCGTGGCCGCCTACCGCGGCGCGGGCCTGCGCGTGGAGGCCGAGCGTCGCCACGACACGTTCCTGCGCCTGACCGTCTCGGACGGTGAGCAGACCGCCAAGGTCGAGCTCGGGATCGACCTGCGCACCAACGAGCCGGTGCGGATCTCGATCGGGCCGGTCCTGCACCCGGACGACGCGGTCGCCAACAAGATCATGGCCCTCTACGAACGGGCGCTCGCCCGGGACTTCATCGACATCGATGCCGTCCTGCGGTCGGGCCGCTACGACGAGGCCGCGCTGCTTCGGCTCGCCGAGCGGTCGGACATCACCTTCGACCGGGCCGTCTTCGCCGACGCGCTCGCGGTGGTGGAGCAGCTCGACGACGACGACTTCGCCCAGTACGGCGTCGGCGGCGCCCAGCTCGCCGAGCTGCGCCAACGGTTCGCGCGGTGGCGGGCGCAGCTGCTGCACGACGCGGACCGGGCCCGCTAGGGTCCGCCGCACCGACGGCGCCGGTCGCTGGCTCACCCGGGGTCCGGCGCCTCGTCGGTCTGGCAGCGGGGATCGTGCGCGGCGAACAGGGCGGACAGCAGGTGATGCAACTGGCGCCGGCCATCCGGAGCCAGGGGGGCGAGGAAGTCCTCCTCGGTCTGGCGCACCGCCACCAGGGCCTCGCCCAGCACGCGCCGGCCGGCCTCGGTGATGCGGATGACCTGCTTGCGCCGGTCGCTGAGACTGCGGTCGCGCCGGACGTACCCGTCGCCTTCAAGCTCGTCGATGACCGCGACCATGGTGGTGCGGTCGAGGCCGGTCTGCCGGCACAGGTCCCGCTGGGACACCTCCCCGCCGTCCACGAACGCCAGCACCCGCAGGGTCCGGCCGCGCAGGCGGAACGGTCGCAACGTCTGCTCCATCCTCGCCTCGGCCAGGGTGGCCAGCTTCAGCAGCAGGTATCCGGTCGTCGAGGAGACGGCGTCGGCGGCGCGCATGTCCGTAGCCTAGTCTTTCCATCGCACTGATCGTCAGTTAGGCTGACGATCAGGTGTGCTGACATATCTCTCGGAGAGCAGGCATGAAGCTACGGGTCATCCTCACGATCGTCGGCGTGATCACGGCGACCCCCGCGCTGGCGCTGGTCTGGCCGGGCATGCTCGAGACCAGCTACGGACTGTCCAACCTCGACCCCATGACCACGGCTCTGCTCCAGCACCGCGGGGTGCTGCAGGGCGCCCTCGGCGCGGCCATCATCTGGGCGGCGTTCTTCCCGCCGGCCCGCGTGCCGGCGTCGGCGACCGCCATCGTCACCAAGTCGACGTTCCTGGCCCTCACCGCCGTCGATGCCCAGATGCGGGCCGACATGAACCTCGTCTCGCTCGTGTTCGACCCCATCGCCATCGTCGTCCTGGCCGGGGTGATCGTCCATCACCTCCGGGCGTCGCGTCCGGCCCCCGCCTCGGTGTAGGGCGCACCCCCGACCCGACCGGGCCGACGATGCCCACTGTGGACGGGCAGCCACCATCCACTGTGGATGTATTTCCTCCCGGTTGGCAGCCGGGGCGGGCGTTCGTACGGTCGCCGCGGGCGTGCGGTGGCACGCGTACGGTCGGGCGGGCGTACGGTCACGCGGGCGTACGGTCATCGGCCGCCGCGGTCAGGTCGGCCACCGCCCACGCCCGCCGGGCTCACCCCGGGACCGCGACGACCTCGCCCGCACCCACGACGGCGGAGCGGGCCGGGCCGACGGCGTCACCAACGTCCAGGCGCACCACCTCGTCGGCCTGGTCCAGCCCGAACGGCTGGTGGGTGATGAGCAGCACGGCCCGGTCCCGGGTGGCGTCGAGCAGGTCCGCCATCACCGCCTGGGCGGTCTCGTCGTCCAGGTGCTCGGTCGGCTCGTCGAGCACGAGCACCGGGAAGTCGGCCAGCAGAGCGCGGGCGAGCGCGAGGCGTCGGCGCTGCCCACCCGAGAGCTTCGCGCCCCGCTCGCCGACCAGGGTCTGCAGGCCGCTCGGCAACGTCTGCACCCAGTCGAGCAGGCGGGCCTGGCGCAGGGCGTCGCGCATCTGGGCCTGGGTGGCGTCCGGCCGGGCGATGCGCAGGTTCTCCTCGATCGTGGTGTCGAACAGGTGCGCGTCCTCGGTGACCAGGCCGATCACGCGCCGCAGGTCCGCCAGGGCGAACTCGCGGATGTCGATGCCGTTGAGGGTGACGCGGCCGGCGCACGGGTCGAGAAAACGCACGAGCAGGGCCGCGACCGTGCTCTTACCGCTGCCGCTGCGACCGACCAGGGCCACCCGCCGGCCCGGGCGCAGCTCGAGATCGACGCCCGTCACCACCGGTCGGCCGGGCTCCCAGGCCGCGCTCACCGACTCCAACCGGACCCGGTAGGGCGGCGGCGGCAGCGGCCGGGGCTCCGCCGCCTCGACCACCGCGGCCGGCTGCTCGCTGAGCGCGGTGACCCGGGCCAGCGCCGAGCGCAGGCCGCCCAGGTGGGCCGCGGCCATGGGCAGGGCCGACATCGCCTCGAACACCGCGATCGGGGTCAGCACGACCACGGCGAGCAGCACGCCGTCGAGCGCCCCGGCGCGGACCGCGTCGGTGCCCAGGGCCAGCGCCGCCCAGACACTGGCCCCGCCGGCGAACGCGACCAGCAGCCCGCCCAGGCCGAGCCCGGTGGCCGAGCGAGCCGCGGCGGCCCGCAGGCGGCGGTCGGTGTCCAGCGCGGCCGCGACGCGCGGGGCGGCGGCACCGTACGCGAGCAGGTCGGGCGCGCCGTGCACCAGCTCCACCACCTGCGCCGCCAGCTCCCCCCGCAGCGGGGCGAGGCGGCGTTCGGCCCGTCGGGCCGCGGCGGCCTGCACCAGGGGGACCCCGACACCCACGAGCAGGAGGCCGGCGAGCACCACCACGCCGACCGGCGGCAGCAGGGCGCCGAGGAGGGCCACCGAGGCGACCCCGGTCACCGCGGCGACCAGGTACGGCACCACCACCCGGGTGATCCCCTCGGCCACGGTGTCCATATCGGACACCAGCCGGGCCACCACGTCGCCGACCCGCCGGCCGCCGAACCCGCCGCGTTCGATGCCTCGATACGTACGGGACCGCAGCTCGCCCAGCACGACGTACGAGGCGTCGTGGCCGGCGAGGCGTTCCAGGTAGCGCAGCACACCCCGGCCGATGCCGAAGGCCCGCACCGCGACGATCGCCACCATCAGGTACAGCACCGGCGGATGCTGGGCAGCGCGGGAGATGAGCCAGGCCGAGGCGGCCATGAGGCCGATGGCGCAGGCGGCCGAGCCGACGCCGGCGAGCACCGCCAGGGTCAGGCGCAGGGCCGCCGGTCGCGCCACCGCGAGCAGGACGGCGGCGGGGGTGCGGCCGCGGCGGGCGTTCGTCCCGCCGCGGCCCCCTCCACCCACGGAGCCCGGATCGGCCGTACGGCGACCGGTGTGGTCGGTGGTCACGCCGGCACCTCCTCGCGGACCGCACGCCGCTCGCGGACCGGACGCCCCTCGCGGGCTGGACTCAGGCACACCACCCGGTCGGCCACCGCCCGCAGCGCCGGACGGTGGGCCATCAGCACCACCGTCCGTCCCCGGGCCAGCCGCCGGATCGCGGCGACGATGTCGGCCTCGGTGTCCGGATCGAGGTTCGCGGTGGGCTCGTCGAGCACGACCAGTGGCGCGTCCCGCAGGAACGCCCGGGCCAACGCGACCCGCTGGCGCTGGCCGGCGGAGAGAATGCCGACCGGGGCCGACAGGCCACCGGGAATTCCGGTGAGCCCGGCGGCTTCGGCCGCCCGCGCGATCGCCTCCGGCGGCTCGGCTGCGCCGAGCGCCGACTCCGATGGCGCGCTGGCTGCGCCGAGCGCCGACTCCGATGGCGCGCTGGCTGCGCCGAGCGCGATGTTCTCGGCCACCGTGCCGGCGAACAGGAAGCTGCGCTGCGGCACATAGGCGACCCGGCGCCGCCAGGCGTCCAGGTCGAGCTCGGCCAGGTCGACGTCGCCGATCCGGACCCGGCCGGCGGTGGGCGCCACGAAGCCGAGCAGCAGGTTGGCCACTGTGGACTTTCCGCACCCGCTCGGGCCGGTGACCGCGAGGATCTCGCCGGGGTGGACGGTCAGGTCGAGCCGGTCGAGGGCGGGCTCGGCCCGGTCAGCGAAGTGGACGGTCACCGCCTCGAAGGTGATCGGCACGCGGCTGGGGTCGGGCACGTCGGTGCGACGCCCGCTCGGCGGGGCCGGCGTCTCCAGGATCTCGAACACCCGCCCCGACGCGGCCAGGCCCTCCGCGCTGGCGTGGAAGTGCACCCCCACCTGCCGCAGCGGCAGGTACGCCTCGGGCGCCAGGATGAGCACGGTCAGCGCGGTCCGCAGGTCCAGCGTCCCGTCCACGACGCGCAGGCCGATGCCCACCGCGACCAGGGCCACCGAGAGCGTGGCGAGCAGCTCCAACGCCAGCGAGGACAGGAACGCCACCCGCAGCGCCCGCATCCCGTGGTGGCGTTGCTGGGCGGTGAGGTCGCGGATCGCCGCCGCCTGGGCCTTGGCCCGGTTGAAGACCCGCAGCGTCGGCAGGCCCGCGACGATCTCGAGGACGTGGTGGGTGAGCCGGGTCAGCGCCCCGAGCTGGCGCTTGGTCAGCCGTTCGGTGGCCAGGCCGATCAGCGCCATGAAGATCGGGATCAGCGGCAGCGTCACCAGGATCGTCGCCCCGGCGATGAGGTCGGCCGGGAAGACGACCGCGAGCACCGCCGCCGGTACGAGCGCGGCGAGCACGAGCTGGGGCAGGTAGCGGGAGAAGTAGCTGTCCAGCGCATCGAGCCCGCGCGTGGCCAGGGTGACCACCTCGCCGGTGCGCTCGCCGTGCAACCAACCGGGGCCGAGCTTCATCAGGTGGGCCAGCAGCCGGCCCCGCAGCTCGCTCTTGGCCCCGGCCGCCGCCCGGTAGGCCGCGACCTCACCGACCCAGGCCAGCCCGGCCCGGGCCAGCACGATCGCGGCCAGCACCCCGAGCGGGGTCACCAGCTCCGACACCCCGGCGCCGCCCAGGAAGACCCGGGTGATCGCGTCGGCGAGCAGCACCGCCTGGGCGATCACCAGGGCCGCGCTCGCCACGCCCAGGATCGCGACCGCCGCGAGGTAGCGGCCGGTGGACCTGGCCTGGCGCAGCAGCCGGGGGTCGAGCGGTTTCATCGCGTCACGGCCTCCGTCTCCCGGGGCCGGGGCACCGTCGGCAGGCCCTCCGGCGGCGGGATGTCGCTGGCCCGCAGCCGCTTACGGAACACCCAGTACGTCCAGCCCTGGTAGAGCAGCACGACCGGGGTGAAGACGACCGCCACCCACGTCATGATCTTCAGGGTGTACGGCGTCGAGGCCGCGTTGGTCACGGTCAGGCTGTAGGCCGGGTCCAGTGTGGACGGCAGGACGTTCGGGTACAGGGCGAGGAACAACGTGGCGACCGCCGCCGCGATGGTCACCGCCGTGGCCGTGAAGGCCCAGCCCTCGCGGCCCAGTCCATTGAGGACGAGCGCGCCGACGAGCGCGGCCGCGGCGACGGCGGCGGTGAGCCAGGTGACCGTGTCGCCGTGGCTGGTCAGGGTCCAGACCAGGAACACGGCGGCCAGCACCACGGTGACCGCGCCGAGGCGGCCGGCCAGCCGGCGGGCCCGGTACCGGATGTCGCCGTCGGTCTTGAGGGCGAGGAACACCGCGCCGTGCGTGGTGAACAGGGCGAGCGTGGTGAGTCCGGCGAGCAGGGCGTACGGGTTGAGTAGATCGAAGAACGTGCCAACGTAGAGGTGGTTGGCGTCGAGCTTCACCCCGCGGACGATGTTGCCGAAGGCCACGCCCCACAGCAGCGCGGGCACGGCGCTGCCGGCGATGATGGCGATGTCCCAGCGCCGGCGCCACGCGTCGGAGTCGACCTTGCCGCGGTACTCGAACGCCACCCCGCGCAGGATCAGCGCCACCAGGATGATCAGCAACGGCAGGTAGAAGCCGGAGAACAGGCTGGCGTACCACTCCGGGAAGGCGGCGAACGTGGCGCCCCCGGCGACCAGCACCCACACCTCGTTGCCGTCCCAGACCGGGCCGATGGTGTTGATCAGCACCCGGCGGTGCGGCTCGTCCCGGCCGAGCACCCGCAGCAGGATGCCCACGCCGAAGTCGAAGCCCTCCAGGACGAAGTAGCCGATCCACAGGACCGCGATGAGGATGAACCAGACGTCGTTGAGAGTCATCGCCGCCGCCTTAGTACGCGAAGGTGAGGGGACGTTCGGCCGGCTCGTCCGCGCCGGAGTCGTCGGTGGCCGCGACCGGCGGCGGGCCGGCCTTGGCGTACCGGATGACCAGGTACAGCTCCACCACCGCGAGCACGCCGTACAGCACCGTGAAGACCAGCAGGGACGTCAGCACGCTGCCGGCGGTCACCGTTGGCGACACGCTGTCCTCGGTCCGCAGCAGGCCGAAGACGGTCCACGGCTGGCGGCCCATCTCCGTGAAGATCCACCCGAAGGTGTTGGCCAACAGGGGAAGCCCGACCGCCCACGGCGCCAACCGCCACACCCACGTGAGCAGGCGGCTGTCCGGGTCGGCCTTCCGGCGGGTGAACCACAGCCCGGCCAGGGCGAGCGCGACCGCGAGCAGACCCAGGCCGATCATGAGCCGGAAGCTCCAGTAGGTGACGGGCACGTTGGGCACGTAGTCGCCGGCTCCGTAGAGCGCCTGGTACTGCTCCTGCAGGTTGTTGATGCCCTCGACCTCACCGTCGAACGACCCGGTCGCCAGGAACGAGGTCAGCCCGGGGATGCGCAGGCTCCAGATCTCCTCCCGGCCGTCGAGCGTGCCGATCGTCAATATCGAGAAGGAGGCCGGTGACGAGGTGTAGTACAGCGCCTCGGCCGCGGCCATCTTCATGGGCTGCTGCTCGGTCATGATGCGGGCCTGGATGTCCCCGCTGATCGCCACCAGGGCGCCCGAGACGAGCATCACCCACATGGCCAGCCGGGCGCTGGGACGGAAGACGCCCGTCTCCCGCTTGCGGCGCAGGTGCCACGCGCTGATGCCGAGCATGAACGCGCCGGCGGTGAGGAATGCCGCGGAGATGGTGTGCGGGAAGGTGATCAGCGTGGTGGAGTTGGTCAGCACCGCCCAGATGCTGGTGAGCTCGGCCCGGTTGGTCTCCGGGTTGTACGTGTAGCCGACGGGGTGCTGCATCCACGAGTTCGCGGCCAGGATGAAGTACGCCGACAGGATGGTGCCCATCGAGGCGAGCCAGATCGTGGCGAGGTGCACCCGCTTGGGCAGCCGGTCCCAGCCGAAGATCCACAGACCGAGGAAGGTGGACTCGAGGAAGAACGCCACGAGCCCTTCGATCGCCAGGGGCGCGCCGAAGATGTCACCGACGAAGCGCGAGTAGTCGCTCCAGTTCATGCCGAACTGGAACTCCTGCACGATGCCGGTCACGACCCCCATGGCGAAGTTGATCAGGAACAACTTGCCCCAGAATTTCGTCGCCCGCAGGTACTCCGGCTTGCCGGTGCGGTACCAGACCGTCTGCAGCACGGCGACGAGCACCGACAGCCCGATCGTGATGGGCACGAACAGGAAGTGATAGACGGTCGTGATGGCGAACTGCCACCGGGCGAGGTCTAGCGCGTCCATGGGCCACACACCGTTCTCCTCGGAAGCATGCCCTCGACGCTAGATCGGCTGTGGGGTGCCGATGAGGGTCGAAGGTCGTGTCCGATCCGGGACCAACGTCCCCCGCCAGGACGATCCATTCAAGCCACTGCGACCGGTTACACCCGTTGCGCGCTCACGGCCGGCCGGGCGTCGCGCATGGTGTTGCGGCGCCGGAATGGACGCCGGGACCAACCAGGACCGTGATGAACATCACTGGCGATTCGCGACCCAGGCGAGCCAGGCAAGCTCGACCCGGTCACGCAACTGCAGGCGGGTAAGCGCCGAGCTGACGTTGGCCTTCACAGTGCTTTCGGCGAGGTGGAGCTGTTCTGCGATCTCGGCGTTGGTGCAGCCCCGGGCCAGCAGGTCCACGATGGACCTCTCTCGTGGGCTCAGCACCGCCAGGCGTTCCCGGGCGCGCCGCGCCTCCTCCTCGCGCGCCAGGCCGTGCCGGAGCTGCCCCGACGACCCGCAACGGCTGGCGCAGCGTCGCGTAGTCATGCCCGCCCACCGTCGCCCGCCCCGAGGTCGGGCGGTCGAGGGCGACGATCAGCCGCATGAGCGTCGACTTCCCCGCTCCGTTGGGCCCCAACAAACCCGTCACCGCACCGGCTCGGACCTCGAACGACACGTCGTCGAGCGCGACCGTCGCCCCGTACCGCTTGGTCAGCCGATCAATCTGAATCATGCCCCCACGGTCGCAACCGGCGGCGGCCGGCACTACCGACGAAAGTTGGGAATCCGGCCGGCCTCGCCGGGCGACCCGTCGCTCGCGGTGCCGGCCCGGTCGGTGCCCCGCGACGCCTGGCCTGGTCACGGAAGGGCCACCGACCCGTCGCCGCGCGGCAGCGGCCGGCGCTCCCATGCCTACTGACGCCAGGTCGAAAATCCACAGTGGACTGATCCTCGCCCCGACATGGTCGTGGGTCTCGTGCGGGCGGCCGACACAGGGGCCTGTGGTCGCAGACGCACCAGGGGGCGACGATGAGCGACGCCCCGGGCCGAAAGTCCCGGCCTGTGACGGGCCCAACGACCCTGGTGGTCGAGCCGGGGCCGAGGTTCGATAAAGGCGCTGGGATTCGGATCCCGGCGGATGGTGGCCACCACCAATACAGTGGCCGGACCGGGCGCTTGATCTGTGGCAGGCCTACCGGTCCGGCCACGGCGCACGCGACCGTGAACGCGTGACTCCGGTCAATGAGGTACTGGTCCACGTTGGGCTCGGGGTGACCCCGAGCCCAACGTGGACCGCTGACCAGCCAGGTTGTTCCCAGTGGACCCTCAGGCCTCCGACGTCCCACGCACCACGGGCTCCGTGCTGGAGCGGACGCGACGGCGGCCGGCCCGCGGAATCCCGAACAGGCGGCGCACTTATCTCAATCAATCTCGCCAGGCCCGCGCGGCTTTGGCCACCGGACGGGGTGTGGTCGACGTCACCGAGGGCGACCCCGCGCCGCGGCCGGGGCGGGGCGGCGACCCGACCGGGTGCGGTCGGTCCCGCCGAAGACGGGCCGAAGGTCCCGGCGCCGGTGGGACCGGCTGCCCTGCCCGGCACCCGGGGCGGAGTGACACCGTAAGAGCGTCCACACAGGACGACAGTCGCCAGGGGAACCT
>Ga0310841_100921_pt1 | contig 14257 bp, 7 predicted proteins | sample SM_ome_9_FD_201311 | JGI IMG/M metagenome (GOLD analysis project Ga0310841, IMG submission 201311) | Sorghum-adapted microbial communities enriched on stacked mutant (SM) sorghum from Joint BioEnergy Institute, Emeryville, California... ...
CTCCTCCCGGACCTGGAACACCATCCGCACGGCCCGCTCACGCAACTCGTCGGGATACTTCTTCGGTGCTGGCATGACTCCCACCTTCGCAAGGTTCGGAGCCTCCAACGAACCCGGGGCGGCTCATGCACGGGATGACCCGGGCACCGGCCTTGCGCCGCAGCCACGACTCCCGCACCCGCAGCAGCACAGCGGCCTCAGCCGGGGTGTACAGCAACTGGCCCCCGTCGACGTCGGGTAGCGGCGCGTTGACGGGCAGGGTCCGGTCAGGTGTGGTCGGTGGCCGGCGCGCATGCTTCGGCCGACCAGGGTGAAACGGCATCACAGGCCTCCTGAAATCAGGTGACGGCACGCCTAAAGGCGCGGCCTGTCACCCGGGCAACCAGGGCTTGTCAGCTGCTACGAACGCCGACCCGACCTGACACCGCTCAATCTCGTTGTCAGACTTTTTCTGACAACGTGATCGACATCGTGACAGTGCGGCCGAATCACTCGCCAGCTGCACCGGCTGAACGAAGGCGATCATGGACTAGAACCCCCGCCGGGGGCGGGCCTAACCTCTACGGGCCTGGGGCCTTTTACTCCCCGCCGGGGAGGACGAATCTGGATGGCTCTCGCAGCACTGCTGCGGCGGTGTCGATATCGGCGAGTCGGGCTGCGAGGGTCGCTATGGCCAGCGGTTTGGGCAGTGCGCTGTTGAACTTCAGTCCGGCGAGGGCCTTGTCGTTAATGTCTGGCAAGCAGATCCGCTCGGTCGCGTCGGCGATGCCAGAGCGCCACATGTCGGGGGTGAGGTCGTCGCGCAGCCGGATGTAGGCGTCGTCGTAGCGTTGCATCGGGTCGACCAGGTCGCTGAGGGTGGCGACCAGGGTGGCGTTGGCGCGAAAGCCCGCCCAGGTCCACCAGCGGATCTCGTCGTTGCCTGCACGGGTGATGACGGTGCCGCCCGGGTGCACGACGCTCGCCGCCCCGTTGCGCAGTTCGGCGAGCCGGCGGGCGGCTCGCCGGGTCAGGTGCACCGGCGGGTCGTCGCCGAGGAGCACTTGGCGCATCGCGCGGACCATCGGGTACGACAGGCCCTCAGGTGTGCCGCCGGTCATCCACAGTGCCTTGCCACCGGACTCGGCTGGTTCGACGAAGCAGCGCCGGCGCGTCCAGTCGATGTAGGTGACCCGCCAGTGCCGGCCGGCCAGCAGCAGCAGGCGCGGTCCGCGTACCTCCCGGGTGAGCAGTGCCGGGTCGGTGCGGCCGATTTCGGTGCGTCCGGACAGGACGGTGAACTGCGGGGGTGCGGTGAACACGGCGGTCATGTCCATGAAGTGGCGGCGGCCGAAGCGCAGTTCGGTTTCGGGTCCGATGAACAGCATCCCGTCGTCGCTGTCGAGGTAGCCGTGCTCGACGAGGTGCCGCACGATAACCCGGGCGCTCTTGTCGAACGGGGCCAGCCCGTTCCACTCCTCAGGCCACATTTGGTCGCCCACGCGGTGCTGCTGCAGACACAGGGCGAGGATCTGTTGGGCGACGATGTGCCGCGGCTCCGGTGGCGGCACGACCGGTTCGACCCAGCCCCGGCCCCACAGACTCAGCAGCCCGGCCGCGTGCAGCAGGCCGGGGCTGTCCAGGGCGAGGAACAGGCAGTTGCGGGTGCTGCCCGGTCGCCGGCCGGTGCGGCCGATGCGCTGCAGAAACGCGGCGACGGTGCGGGGGGCGTTGATCTGGATGACCCGATCGAGGTCGCCGACGTCAATGCCCAGCTCGAGGGTGCTGGTGGAGACGATGACGCAGTCACGTTCCTGCGCGAAGGCTTCCTCGGCGCGTCTTCGCTCGTCCACCGCCAGGGAGGCGTGGGACAGGAAGGTGGTGACACCGAGTGCCCGCAGCTTCTGCCCCAGTTCCTCGACTAGCGCACGTGAGTCGCAGAACACCAGCCGCTTCTCGCCCCGGTGCAGCGCGGCGATCACCTGTGCCGCGTTGTCGACCGAGCCGACAAAGTCCAGTTCGACCTCACCGGCCGGCCGGGTCGAGACGTCAGGCGCCGTCGCAGCAGGCGGCGGCAGGTCGGGCGCCACCGCCCGTCCCGCACGAACACCCCGGCCGGAACCCTGCAGCCAGTGCAGCAGCTCGTGCGGGTTGCCCACGGTCGCGGACAAGCCGACCCGCTGCAGCGCTCGACCGGCCACCCGGGCGAGCCGTTCGAGTACGGCGAGCAGATGCCAGCCCCGGTCGTCACCGGCGAAGGCGTGCACCTCGTCGACCACGACGGCGCGCAGGTGACGGAAGAACTCGCGGTGGTCGACGTTGACGCTGACCAGCATGGACTCCAGCGACTCCGGCGTGGTCAGCAGCACGTCGGGCCGTTCGCGCAGGATCTGCCGCCGCCGGGCCGCGGTGACGTCCCCGTGCCACAGCGCCGCTTTCCGGCCGAGCCAGCCGGTGTAGCGCTCCATCCTGGGCAGTAGGTTGTTGAGCAACGCCTTGAGCGGGCACACGTACAGCACGCTCGTGCCCCACCAGTTCTCCTGCGCCATCCGCGACAGCAGCGGGAACATCGCGGCTTCGGTCTTGCCTGACGCGGTCGGGGCGAGCAGCAGCGCGTCGTCTCCAGCGAGCAGCGGGCCGATCGCGGCCTCCTGCAACGGGCGCAGCGTCGCCCACTGCAGGGAGTTGACGATGTGGTGCGCCACCACCGGGTGCAGCAGGTCGGCGGACATCACAGGTCGAGGCTGATGTCGTCGGCGCGGGCCGCGTTACGTTCCACCTCGGTCATCTCGGTGGGCGACAGGGTCAGCGTGTAGTGCCGCCTGGGGTCGAAGTCGGGGAACTGGTCGACCCGGTCGAGGACCTCCCCGACCAGTTTCTTGAGGAACAGCCGGGGTGCCACGCCGACCCTGCCGCCCAGTCCCCCGGCCACCGCCTTGGCCAGGTCGACCAGGTACGCGTCGTCGACGAGCGCGCGCAACCGGTCCGCGGCGGCCGAGCCACCGGCGTACAGGTCCCGGACCCGGCCGCCGAGTTCGACAAGCGACTCGACGGTGAAGCCGGGCAGCCGGATTTGCACCGCGCGGGGATTGTCGAACCGCGCGTCGGTGGAGAAGTCGGTGGCCAGCCGCTGCGCCAGGGGGGCGAGGCGCTGCACGCCCTGCGGACCGTCGTAGAACGCCGGGGTGCCGGTGATGACCAAATACAGTCCGGGGAATCGTCCTGAGTGGACCTCGTCAATGAGTTGGCGCAGCGCGTTCAACGCCTTGTCACGGGCGTCGGAACGGACCCGTTGCAGGGTCTCGACCTCGTCGAGCACCAGCAGCAGGCCGGGGTGGCCACTGTCGCGCAGCACGACCAGCAGGCCCTGCAGGAAGCTGAGCGCAGCGAAGTGGTCCAGGTCGCCGCGTACCCCGGCGACGCGGCGGGCGGAGGCCGCCACATGCGGCTGACCGCCGAGCCAAGCCAAAACGGCGTCGGCAGCGGCCTGGTCCCCCGCCGCGGTCGCCGCACGGTAACCGCGCAGCGCGGCGGCGAACGCGGGAGCGGTACGGGTGACCGCCGCGAGCCGCTGGTCCAGCAGCGCGTTGACGGCCCGGTGCAGCGATTCGGTGTCGTCGGCGGACACGTCGCCTGCGGCGAGCACGTCCTCCTCGAGCGCGTAGAACCACCCGTCGACAATGGGCCTAAGCGCGCTGGGCGGGAACGCGGCGGTGGTCAGGCGCTCGGTCGCTCGCCGGTAGACGGTCTCCAGCTTGTGCAGCGGTGTCTCGTTCTCCGATATCTGCACCTCAGCGGTGGCGAAGTTGGCTCGCTTCGCGCGTTCGGCGATCCAGCGAGTGAAGAACGTCTTGCCGGAGCCGTATTCGCCGCGTACCGCCTTGAACACCGATCCGCCGGTGGCGACCGCTTCGAGGTCCTCACCGATCGCCTGCGTGAACCGGTCCAGCCCGACGGCGAACAGGTCCAGACCCGCGGCGGGTACAGCGCCGCGGCGCAGCGCGTCGATGACCTCGCGGCGGCGAGCCGGGCTGACCCCGGTCACGGCCGACCTCCGGGCAGGTTGAACTGTTCGCGCAGCAGCCGCACGTCGAGGCGGACGGTGCGTCCGCCGTCGGCAAGCACGAGCACCGGGTAGTTGTCGACGTTGAAGATGCGCTGCAGGGTGGTGACGAAGCCGGCGGCCCGCGCCGGGGATTCGCCGGCTCGTTCTGCGAGCACGGCGGTGGGCAGCACCCCGCCGGCGTGGAGCAGCGCGGCCAGCGCGGCCTGGATCTTCGCGGTGGGCAGCCGCCGTGGGGTGAGCGCCTGCTGTGCTTGGAACAGTTCGGTGGCGAGCAGCGCGTCCACGAGGTGACTGTCGCCGGCCGCCGGCTCCGCAGCCGTTTGCGCTGGGGCAGGCGGTACGTCGAACAGCGTGTCCCCGTCGACCGTCGGCACCCGCCGGCGCGGTTTCGGCACGGCCGGTGTCGATGGGGGCGTCGACCCGGGTGCCGCTACCGCAGGCGGGGTGCCCGGCTGCCACCAGTCTGGTTCCCGGGTTTCGACGGCGGACCAGCCGGTCGGGGTGTCGGTGACGTTGGGCAGCAGGAAGGCCAGCAGCGGAATGGTCACCTCGGCCAGGGAGGCGCCGCCGTGGTAGCCGGCCTTGGCGGGGCGGTAGCGAAGCTGCGGGTCCCACAGGGCGACGATGCGGTTGTCGTCGGCGACCACGCGCGGGCCGGCCAGTTCGATCTCGCCCGGCCCGGCCGGCGTCCCGCCGACCCGGTGCCGGGCGGAGGCCGCGTCGGCGACGCGTACCTGCTGCGCGCCGCGGTCGAGCACGTGCCCGTGGTCGCTGGTGATGATGACCGCGCGGCCGGCCGAGCGGGCGAGGTCGAGCAGGCTGCGCAGCACGGCGATGTCGCCGATCTGCCAGCCGGCCTCGTCACCCTCCCGGCCATAGGTGAGCGACTCGTCGACGGTGTTGAGGACGACGGCGACGAACTGCTGCGGGTCGGCGATGGCCTGGACCAGTTCCGGGGCGAGCACCTCACCGGCGGCTCCCCGCGAAGGTCCTTTGTGGAATATGTGGGCGTGCTTGCCCCACCGGCCCTGCGCGAAAATCTGCCGCTCGGTCTCCTGATTGCCCTCACGCAGCGTGCCGGCGAACAGGGAGGTGCGCGACACGGCGGTCAGGGTGGGCAAGGCGGCGACCACGCCGCGCCGCCGGGCGGGTCCGCCCGCGGCGATCGGGTCGTACTCGACCCAGTGCTGGGACAGTTCGTCGGCGAGTTCGACGGCGACGGCGGCGCTCATGCCGTCGAGCACCACGAGCAGGGTGGGCCGCCCGGCACGCAGCAACGGCTCGACGACCCGTGGCAGCAGCGTCTCGACAGTGAGCAGGTCACCGTCGTTACCCGGCCCGGCAGCAATCCACGCCGCGAGCCGCTGAGCGAACACCCGGTCTAGGTCGCGCCGTCGATGGGACGCCCGGTCGTACACCTCCCGGAACGCGGCCTGCAGACCGGGGTGCACGTCCTCCCCTGCCCACACGTGGCTCAGCGCGAGGTCGACCCAGCCCCATTCGGCGATCTGCCGGTCGACGCCGTCGGCGACGCTGCGCGGCGGTTCCACCTGGGTGCCGAGCCACCGCACGAGCCGCTGTGCCATGCGTACCCGGCGGACCCGTTCGGCCTCGGCGTGGGCGAGGCGGTGCGCGGCGAGGTTGTCCACGGCCGCGTCGAGCGCGGTGTCGTCGGGCCGCTGCAGAGCGGCGAGCAGTGCGTCAGCGGCCAGGCTGAGCCGGTGAGTGAACCCGGAGCGCAGGATGCTGCTGTGGCCGGCACAGCCGGTCGCACCGAACTGCACGAGGAGTTCCTCGGCGCGGTCGAGCACGGCGTGACCTTGCCGACGGGTGGCGGCGTCACCGGTCGGCGCGGCCAGCATGGCTGAGACCACCTGCACCGCAGCCTCGCTGAACGCCTGGATCGTCTGGTCGTCGCGAACGGAGTGCCCGAAGTACTGGTCGACGCGCCCGCGGGCCCGTAGCGCGTCGGGGGTGTCGGTGCTCCACAGCGCGTCGCAGACCAGGCCAAGCGGCAGAGCGTCCGCGCCGTGCCCGGCGCCGACGAGCGCGAACAGCGCCTTCGCCGGCCGGCCGAAACGGCTGGCGAGCCAGCGGGCCAGACCGTCGCGCTCGGCGGGCCGCAGCAGACCGAACGCCTCGGTCGCGCCGGGCAGCGCGCTCCAGCGCAACAGCAGCGCGACGTCCAGGTCGTCCGGTGCCGCGCCGAGGCGATCCAGACCCAGGCGTACGGCGGCCAGGTGCCGCAGGGCGACGTCGCGCGACAGCACCGAACCGGTCAGCTTAGGCCAGCCGCCGGCGGGCATCGCCTCCAGCAGCGCCTCGCCAGCCCACTCCTCCGCCTCCAACGCCGCGTCGGGAAGCTGCGCGCCGAACGCCTCCACCACCAGGTCCCACGGCTGTACGGCGATGATCCGCTGCCGGAACAACCGGCTGCGCAAGCCCGCGCCCAGGTCGGATTCCGGCACGTCGGTGAGCAGGACCAGCACCTGCTCGCCGCGCTCGGCCACGACCTGCTCCCAGATCGCCAGCGGGGACACGCACGGCACCACGCGGACCCGTCGTCCGTCGGGCAGCACCAGGTCCGGGTCGTGCGGCCAGACCGGCTGCGCCCCGAGCGCGATCACCGGATACGGCTCACCGTTGCGGTGCCGGTCGAGTTGCTGCGCCACCTTCTGCACCAGCGCGACCGGGCTCATCCGCACCATGGGTCGGCCGACCGCCGCCGCGGTCACGGCAGCACTCTCCAGGTGACCTCGATGGTCGTGCCAGGATGCTTCTCGGCGAAGGCCCGAAGCTCCTCGACCGCGGGGTTCACGTCATCGGCAGCCACCTTGCGGCTGCCCTTGAGAATTGTGGGCAGTTGGTCGGGGTCGTCGTCTTGGTCCTTCTCGATCGCCCGGGCGAGCAGCTTGGTGCCGTCGTTCTTGGCCTGCTCCAACGCCGGCGCGAGTTGGCTCGTCAACTCGTCGGCCCGGGCCGCGTCCCGCAGCCGGGCGAGGATCGCCTCGGCTTCCCGGTCGTGCGGGGCGGGCAGCTTGCTGATGAGCTCGAACGTGTCCCATCCAGCGTTGGCGAGCGTCTCCGACACCTTGGCGGCGCTGGTGATGCTCCTGCCGACCCGGTCGGCGGGCCCGGGCAGGTCGGCATGGGCGAGCAGTTCCACAATCTCCTTCGCCGGGCGGCGCTCAGCCAGCGCGTCCAACAGATCCGCGGCGGCGCGGGCAGTGGCGAGCCGCCCGCTGGTCGCCTGGGGATCGATGCCCAGCATGACCGCATGCTGCTCCAATTGGGAGACCAGCTCGCGCGCGGCGTGACGATACCGCTGAGCCTCCGCGGTGACGTCGCGGCCGAACATGGCGACCAGCCGACCCCGGCGCAGCGCGATCGCATGCACCCCGAACAGTGCCGCGGCCCGGGCCCGCGCCTCCGCCCAGTCCTTCTCCTCGGGCAGCGGCTGCTCCCGCAGCCTGTAGTCGGGGGTGATGCGCCCGGGCTCGGGGGGCGGCACGACTTCGCTGCCGTGCAGGTAGAACGCCCGGTCGGTCTGCTCGGCGAACACCGCCACGACGAGTTGCGCGACGAGCGGGTCAAGTCCCCGTGGCGACGGCTCGTCGATCCAACGCAACAGGTCGGCCACCCGCAGTTCGCCGTCGATGCCTTCGCTGGCAGCCTTCTGGTGGAAGTGCTGCGCCCACTGTCCATCGAGGACGAACGCGGCCTCGTGCATGGTGCCTAGCCCCAGCGGGTTGGCGATGCGCCGCATGGTCTGCCGGTGGGCCCGGTCCACCTCGACCCGGCCCTCCGGCGACTCCACCGCCCGGCGTACGTAGTCGAGCACCACCTTGACGTCGGGCGCGCGTACCAGGTCGCCCTTGCGGTCGGGGTCGAAGTCGGGGTGGGCCGGGTACTGCAGGCTCAGCATCTGGTCGCCGAGGCTGCGCAGGGCGTCGGCGAAGCTGGCCCCCATCGGCAGGGTCGGCACGAGGGTACGGGTCAGCGACTGCAGGTGGTCGTCGAACCCGAGGCGGATGTCGCTGGCCTGCTTGGCCGCCAGCCCGTACGCCTGGCGCAGCACCCCGCGCATCTTGGCGAGCAGCGCGCTGCGCTGGTTGGTCAGCGCAGCGTGCGCCCGGCGCCGGTCGTCGGCGTTTAGGTGCTCGGCGTGGCTGTCGAACCGCTGGCCCTCCAGCAGCTTGTCGATGATGACCAGCTTGCCTAGTTCGGTGAGCCGCTCGGTGGTCAGCGCTGCCGGAATCCAGCACACTGTGCGGGCGTGCATCCGGGCGGCGAGGTCCTGCACCCGCTGCCGGTCGTCGGCCGGGCCGTGGCTGCCGTCGTCGAACGGGTAGTCGATGATGAGCCGCCAACCAGCCGGGTCGTTCGGGGTGAACGCCTCGTCGCGCAGGTCGTTCGGGTCTCGCACGTTGCCGTAGACGAGTTCGATGCTGCGCCGGCTACCCCGCCAGGTCAGGCTCGCCTCGGCGAACAGGGAGTCGCTCCACGGCACACCCATCTGCTCCCACAGCAGCCGCTGCACCATCAGCTTGCGGGCGCCGTCGTTGTCGTAGTGCTTGGCGGTGGCGAGCACGCTGTCCACGTCGACGCCGACGAGTTCCAGCGTCACCACCGGGTCGTCGCCCTCGCCGATGCGGATCTCGGCGAACTGGCCGGCCCAGTCGGCGAGCTTGCGGGCAACCTGCGCGACCTCGCCGCCGGGGATCGGGCTGGTGATGCTGCCGTGGTTGAGGGCGGACAGCCGACGCGCGGTCAGGTTGCGCAGCGCCGGCACGCTCGGCGCGAGCGCCGCCAGCAGCAGCGTCTTGATGAGCCGGTCGTCCCCGGTGAACGCCCGGACCCGGTCGGCGACGTCCGGCGGCAGTTCGGCGCCCCGGCGCGCCTTCTCCAGGTCGTCGTCGGTCAGCCCGTACTGGCCCAGCAGGTACGGGCGCAGCTTGGTCTCGTACAGCTTCTGGGCCATCTCGAACTCGGCCTTGAGCTTCTCGGTGAACGGCTGGTCACCGCCGCTGGCGATCACGTCGTACAGGTCGCCGAGCGGGACGAGCTGGCCGAGCCGCAGCGTCTCCCGCCGGTCCACCAGCAGTTGCCGCATGAGCTTGAGCGCGGTACGCGAACGCTGCAGCGCGCTGGACACGTGCACCAGCGTGGAGATGAACGCCGGGCTGAACGGGTACGTGGCCCGGAACGCCTCGATGTCCGCGCCGCTGGCCGAGTCCGTGCCGAGCAGGGTGTCCCACACCTCCCGGCGTACCTTCGTCGTGGTGTCGAAGGCGGCAGCGATCGCTGCGGCGGCCTTTTCGTCGCGGGGTTTGAGCAAGCGCTGCCGGGCGATCTCGGGGAGGTTGCGGTCCTCCAGGCGGATCACGTCGAACCGCCCGCTGGCCAAGTTGAGGGTGTCCTGGAAGGAGAGTTCGTGGGCGCCGGTCACCTCCTCGCCGACGAGTTCGCGCAGGTCGCGCTGGCGGGCGATGAAGCTGACGACCGGGATTGGCCGACGGGTGTCGCCGCCCTCGACGAAGTTGGTGATCTTCTGGATCTCGCGGGAGACGAACTGCTGGTCGCCGATCGAGTTGGCCAGCCACAGGATCAGCTCGTCGAGGAAGAGGATCAGCGCGTCGTAGCCGAGGTCCTTGGCGTGGCGGCTGATCTCGGTCAGACCCCGGTCGAGCGAGATGAACGCCTCGGCGTCCTCCCGGGCGTTGGTGAAGAACCCCTTGTTCCAGCTGGTCAGCAGGTCGTTGACGAGCTTGCGGCGCAGGTCGTCGGAGTACGGCGCGGCGAACGCCCGGTCGAGCAGGGCCGGAGTCCAGAATTTGTCACTGTCCCCCCACTCGTCGTCGGCGTCGCCGCCGGGTAGCCCGTCAATGAACTGGGCGTCGCCGATCCGCCTGCGCAGCTCGGCGGCCTGCTCGAGCAACGCGTCGGTGCGGTGCACCGCGGGGATCGGGGCGTTGGGGTGCAACTCGCGGACGCGGTCGACGTAGCCGCCGAGCACCCGCTGCTCTAGCGAACGGGCGTCCAGCAGGTGGTAGGGCACGAGCAGGAACTTCCGCCCGTCCAGCCAGGCACTGTGCTTGGCCAGCAGCGGGGCGAACTCGTCGCGCCCCCGCGCAGCCGGCTCGCCGCGCAGCAGCGCGTGCAGCACCGCCATGAAGTGCGACTTGCCGGAGCCGAACGAACCGTGCAGGTAGGCCGCCTTGGACGTGCGGCTCTCGACCGCCGACCGGATCAGTCCCAGCGCCTCGTCGAAATTGACCAACAGACGATCGGTAATGACATAGTCACGCAGAGTCGAGTCCGGATCGGTGACGCTGTCGGCGAGCTTGAGCACGAAGTCGCTGTTGCTCGTGCGCTCCGGGATGTCGATGAACTCCCGCAGCAACGGCGCGGCAGTCGGCTGGGACATGGCCCTTACGTTAACGACCTAACCGGGTACGGGTAAGCAGAGCGCCCGTGAATCGCGACCGGGATCAGTCCGTCATATCGTCTCCGTCTGGCATATCGTACGCGCCGCCCGATCGGTGTCCCGCTGGCTTGAAGTCGTAGCCCGATCCTGGGGCGAGGGCGAGCAGGGAGTCAAGACCAACGGAGAGCGGCTCTGTCGCGCCGAGACTCAGGAGCGCCTGTGGTGTGGTCCACAGCGACGGGTGATTCCGTTGTGGCAGCATGTCGCCGTGACCAGCCCGGGCTCCATTTCCCGCCCCAAGGTGCGGCCGACCCCGAAACTCGTCTACGGCTACGTCGATTACCACGACTCCCTGGCGTTCGCCGACGCCGAAACTGCGGCCGAGGAGGCCGAGGAGATCCGCGCGATCGCGTCGGCAGGTACCTGGGGTGACGCCCGTCGTATCCGTACCCGCCACATCTGGAACCCCGCCGAAATCGACGAGGGTGAGGACCCGAAGGATTACCCGCCAGACGATGCGCCCTTCGACATTTACGAGGTCCCTTGCGTTGCTGACGGGGACTGGCCGGGGATGGTGACCAGGAGAGCGATTGAGCTGCTGCCCGAGGACATCCACAAGTTTGGCGAGATTGTGCACACGACCCTCAACGGGGAATACCTGCACATCCCGGCGGAACGAGAGGCCGAGCTTGTCGCGGAGCTGCGCAGCCGAGGGTTCGAGGTGACCCGCAACGACGACCTAATCAACATGCTGGACGCCAATGGCCTTGAACGATGGAGGAAGTAGCCGCACGGCTCCCGTGTCGTCGTGTCCATCCGCCGTATAGATAACGGGCTCTACGCCACTAACCGTGGACGGTGCCTCCTGATCCTTGGTGTCAAGAGGGTAGGCCATTCGGTTCCGCAGTGCAGCAGGAGGCGGAGTCGGTAGTTGTGCCAGTTGCGGTAGCCGTGCCCGACGCGGCGGATCTTTTCGATGAGCAGGTTGACCGCCTCGGTGGGTCCATTGGTGGTGCGGTCGGTGTCGAAGTAGGCCAGGTACTCGCGCTGCCAGGTGGTCAGGGTGCGCCCGAGGCGGGCGACTTCGGGCACGGGGCAGCTGACGAGTTTCGGGATGAGGTCGGCGGCGTGGGTTTTGCCGGCGGCCGGGTCGGTGATGGCGTAGCCGAGGCAGATCTGTTGGGCGGCCCACCATGCGATGGCGACTTCGCCGTCGGGGTCGCCTGTGGCCAGGGCGGCTTGCACCTTGGCCAGGGCTTTGGGGGACAGTCGGTCGGCGCGGCGGCGCAGCACGCGCCGGGCCTCGTACAGAGGGGTCGCCGGTGTGCCCGCGCCGGTGCAGGGTCTGTTGTTGGACTCGGCGGCGGACCTCGTCGAGGGCCTGCATCCCTAGGCGGGTGACGTGGAAGGCGTCGAGCACGTGGGTGGCGGCCGGTAGCTGGCCGCGTAGCGCGGCCAGATAACCCCGGAACGGGTCCAACGCCGCGACGCGGATCTGCTCACGCCACGACCGGTCGCGCTGGCTTAGCCAGCCGGCGTAGGCGGCGCCGGAGCGGCCCGGCACGACGTCCAGTAGCCGGGCCGGCCGCCCGGGGGTGATGTCCACGATCCCGGTGGCCCACCGAGTAGGGCGGGTGCGGCTGGCCCGCTGCCAGGCGTGCTCGTCCACACCCAGCCCGCCGACCCCGTCCAGCCGGCTGGCGTGGCCGATCAGCGGCTCCCCAACCTCGACCACCGCACGCATCACGGTGCACCACCCCAGCCCCAGCATCCGGGCCACCGCGGCGACCGTCTCGCCGTTGGCGCCGACCCGCCGGGCGACCCAGGCCTTGGCCCGCTGCGTCAACACCGCCCGCGACGCGGCCAGCGGCGAAGACTCAGTCCACGTCACAGTCGGGCAGCCGGGGTTGCGGCAGCGCCAGACCCGCTTGACCCACACCAGCACCGCCGAGCGGCCGGACACCGGCACATCCCGCAGCAGGTGCTCCCGCCGGGCGTGCGCGGCAGCGCGCCGACCACACCGGCCACAATGCACCGCCGTGGCCGTCGTCTCGACCAAGACCTCCAACTCACCGGCGGTCAGAACCCTAAACCCCGGCAAGTCCAAAACCGCCTCGATCGTGCGGCTGGTAGCGTCATCCACCACTGGGGCCTCCCTCGATCCCTAAGCTTGGTCGCTTTGGATCATGAGGCCCCAGCCCTCATTCAGGGCACAGGCTTGACACGCGTGGCGCCAGCCCTCCACCAAGCTTCATGACGAAGAGCCAGATAACCTGACACGCTCGTTTCCGGAAGCGGGCTGTCGAGCTGGCGCCCAGACGCTTCAAGGTCCGCCGCCGCCAGGACTCAGCGCTGGCCACGTCAGCCCAGACCGTCCCACCCTCGAGTACGCTCCGAAAGCGCGGCGTCAGCCTGCCTATCCTGGACGGCAGGCTTGACTCCTCGTCATCTTCGCCTGCCCAAGCCGGGAGAACCGCTGAGTACTACTCGGTAGTAGACCGGCCTTGGGGACGGGTCCGGTGGGCGCGCTGGGCGGCTCCGCATGAAGCGCTGAACGTCTCCCCATCCGACACCCGCATCGTGCCAGGTACGTAGCCGCCGGTGCGCCCGCTCGACGTCGGTTTCTCCGGCCAACGTCAGAATTGCCGGCTCCGACCTCGCGACATCGCGCAGGAGCATGGTGACCAGTTCCATTAGCGTAAGATTCTTACAGCGCGCTCCGTCAACAGGATCCAGCGAGCAGTACCGCTTTCCAAACCTGTCCCAGAGCCACACGGGACGCGTACGCGCCCGTGCCCCGCTGGCCGTGGATGGGGTTCGCGCTGGTTTTCCTCCCGTCTGGCGTTGCTTAAGTATCTGCGCCTTTGCCGGCTCCGCTCCGTATATGCCCTTCGCGCCTCTTGCCTTTGCGACCTTGGCCTGGGTTGGTAGCATCGCCCGCTTCTTCAGCTGATGCTGCTGGAGCGGCGCCTCCTTGGACGCCTGTCTCCTTGTCGCGCGCTCGCGGCGTCCTTCGTTGACGCGCCGTGTCTCCACCGCTTTGACAAACTCTCGAACTGCGGCTAGCTGCGTAGAGTCCACGAGCGCGGTAATCGTCCTGCCCTCGACCATGACCCTAAGCTCCCAAGGCCCAATCTTTGAGCCGCCGATCAAGGTCGCGGACATGGCGTCGTGAGCTAGGATGCTCAGCGTCTTCCTCTCCCCAGCCGCTGGCCCGCGGATTACGAGTATCCGGTCCGCAACGCCGGATATTCGATTGGGCGGCGGGAAGGCTGTTGCCGGCGCTCTGCCCCTGCGGGCCTGATTTTTGAGCGGATTCACTGAGGTGATCTCAGCAAGGTAGATATCGGTGCTCGAAATGAGTGAGTACGAGTGCGGCTTTGGCGATGTCTTCGATCTTTCGCGGGCAGGCGGTGACGTGCTGCAGGACCCGCCAGCGCCTGGTGAGTAGGGCGAAGCCGCGTTCGCCGACGCAACGCAGCGAGCGCAGCAGCGCGTTGTAGGTGCGGTTGTCAACGCCGAGTCTTCGCCCGTCGGCGGGTTGTTTGACCGGGGTGTGGATTCCGATGCCGGCGCCGCGGTAGGCGGGATCGGCCAGGGTGGGCAGGCCGCGCGCGGCCGCGGCGTAGAGAGCGCCCAGGGCGTGCTCGTGCGCGGCGGTGAGCTTCCCCCGGTTTCTCGGAGACTTTCGATCATGGTCTGATGGACCAGGAAAGGAGTCTTCGTGGCAGCACCAAGGAAGTATCCGGATGAGTTGCGCGCTCGTGCGGTGCGCTTGTACCGGG
>Ga0310841_100926_pt1 | contig 14195 bp, 12 predicted proteins | sample SM_ome_9_FD_201311 | JGI IMG/M metagenome (GOLD analysis project Ga0310841, IMG submission 201311) | Sorghum-adapted microbial communities enriched on stacked mutant (SM) sorghum from Joint BioEnergy Institute, Emeryville, California... ...
GGACCGTTGGGCCGCGCTGCGCCCCGACGACCGGGACGACCGGCCCTGGGCGGTCGGCCGGTCCGAGCCGCCGGCCCTGCCGCCCACCCGGGGTGAGCCGGCGCACCGGTACGACGACCCCGGGGCCGATCGGTTCAGCGCCGACCGACACGGCGCCGACCGACACGGCGCCGATCGACACGGCGCCGACCGATACGGGGCCGATCGACACGGCGCCGACCGATACGGGGCCGATCGACACAGTGCCGATCGACACAGTGCCGATCGATACGGGGCCGATCGATACGGGGCCGATCGACCCGGTGAGGGTCGGCACGCCCATGAGGGCCGCGACCCGTACGACCGCGACTCGTACGACCGGCACTCGTACGACCGGGACCGGGGACCGGGGGGAAGCGAGCCCGACCGTGGCTGGTCGCGCGATCGCGGTCCCGAGCGTGGCTACGAGCGCGACCGGGACTACGCGGGGTACGACCGCGGGCCCGAGCGTGATTCGGAGCGTGACCACGGGTACGCCCGGGGGTCGGAGTACGGCCGCCCGGCGCATTCGGCCGACCGGGGCCGCGATGGCGAGTGGGGCCGTGACCGCGAGTGGGGCCGTGACCGCGAGTGGGGCCAAGACGGCGAGTGGGGCCGCGATCGGGACCGCGGCTACGAGAGCGACCGCGGTTACGACAGCGACCGCGGTTACGACAGCGACCGCGGTCACGACCGCGACCGGGGTCACGGGCGCGAGGCGGGCTATGGCCGGGGGTACGGGGACCGCGGATACGAGCGCGAGCCGGCCCACGACCGCGGTGGCTCCGGCTATGACCGGCCCGGATACGACCGTGAGCCCGGCCGCGGGCGCGGCCACGACCGGGATCCCGAGCGCGACCGGGGGTACGAGCGCCACGACCGCGAGTCGGCGTGGGATCGCGGGCCGGACCGCGACTCGGGTTGGGGCCGGCCGTCGGAGCGGGACTCGGGTTGGGATCGCGGGCCGGAGCGGGACTCGGGCTGGAGCCGGGGGCCCGACCGCGAGGCTGGTTGGGGATACGACCGCGAACCGAGCCGGGAGCGCGAGCATCCGCGGGTGCCGCGCCCGCGCTATCCCCAGTGGTGAGCGAGGTTCCGGCCAGGGCCCTGGCCCGGCCGAACCAATCATCGCGATGGAACCCCAATCATTGCGATCAACCATCGTCACTGATCACTGCGACTCTGGTGACCACGGTGACCGCGAGCGCCCGGCGCGGAGCGTTCCGGCGGTGACGCGGGACACGCCGAGCGCAAGTTAGGGCAACCTAAGAAGCTGCCCCTCATCGGGTCGGTTCTAGACTCACCGCGATGAGCTTGTGAAGACTTTCACGAGCAAGCCCGGCGGCCGGTGGGCGAGGCGCGCCCGCCACGGGGGCGGGGCCGTCGGCGCGGGCGAGTCGGTGGGAGGTGACTCGTGAGCCTGGTCCAGGACGACGCCGACGTCATCGTCGTCGGCGCGGGCCCGGGTGGCTCCGCGTGCGCCTACCATCTGGCCCGCCACGGCGTGTCCGTACTGCTGCTGGAGAAGTCGCAGTTTCCGCGGGAGAAGGTCTGTGGCGACGGGCTCACGCCACGGTCGGTGAAGCAGCTCGTGGCCATGGGCATCGACACCTCCGCCCCCGGCTGGATCCGCAACCGGGGGCTTCGTGTCATCGGGGGTGGGCTCACCCTGGAGCTGGACTGGCCGGACCTGTCGTCGTTCCCCAACTACGGGCTGACCCGCACCCGGATGGACTTCGACGACCTGCTGGCCACGACCGCGCGGAACGCCGGAGCGGACCTGCGGACGGGCGTCACCGTCACGGGCCCCCTGCTCGACGAGCGGACCGGGCGCGTGGTCGGGGTGAAGGCCACCGTCGGTCCGGAGAAGGAACCGGTCACCTATCGGGCACCGATCGTGGTCGCGGCGGACGGCGTCTCCGGACGGTTCCCGCTGGCGTTGGGGATCACCAAGCGCACCGATCGGCCGATCGGGGTGGCCGTCCGGCGGTACTACCGCAGCCCGCGCCACGACGACAACTACCTCGAGTCGTGGCTCGAGCTGCGGGGCAAGGACGCGGACACGCTGCTGCCCGGCTACGGCTGGATCTTCGGGATGGGCGACGGCCGGGTCAACGTGGGCCTCGGCGTGCTCAACTCGTCGGTCGAGTTCGGCCGGACCAACTACCGCCAGATGCTGCTGGAGTGGATGGCCGCGACGCCGCCGGAGTGGGGCCTCGCCGACGAGGCGAACGCGGACGGCCCGATCCAGGGTGCGGCCCTGCCGATGGGCTTCAACCGGGTTCCGCACTACACCCGCGGGGTGATGCTGGTTGGCGACTCGGGCGGCATGGTCAATCCCTTCAACGGCGAGGGGATCGCGTACGCGATGGAGTCGGGGGCCCTGGCCGCCGAGGTGGCCGTGCACGCCCTCGCCGAAAGCGACCCGCGGCGTCGGGAGCGGGCGTTGCAGCAGTACCCGGCCGAGCTGAAGGCCCGGTACGGCGGCTACTACCGGCTCGGTGGGTGGTTCGTCAAGCTCATCGGGCGGCCTGAGATCATGCGGTTCGCGACGCAGCACGGTCTACCGCATCCGACGCTGATGCGGTTTGTACTCAAGCTGCTGGCGAACCTCACCGACACGCGAGGCGGTGATGTCATGGACCGGGTGATCAACGCGATGACCCGGGTGGTTCCGGCGGTGTGACGCAACGCTCTTTACGGCGGCGGCAACGCCATACCGTACGGAATAGGGTAAATGGGACCACCCCGGTCCCCGGCTGGAAGGACGAGGCAGGCGTCAGATCATGTCGCTCTCGGCGTACGTACCCATACTCTTCCTCTTCGCGCTCGCGGCGGCGTTCGCGCTCTTCTCCGTTGGCGTCTCCCAGATCGTCGGCCCCAAGCGCGCCAACCGGGCGAAGTTGGAGGCGTACGAGTGCGGCATCGAGCCGTCGCCGGCGCCCATCGGCGGCGGGCGGTTCCCCGTGCGCTTCTTCCTCGTCGCGATGCTCTTCATCATCTTCGACATCGAGATCATCTTCCTGTACCCGTGGGCGGTCTCCTTCAACGCGCTCGGGCTCTTCGGCTTCGTCGAGATGCTGCTGTTCATCGGCACCGTACTGATCGCGTACGCCTACGTGTGGCGCCGCGGCGGACTGGACTGGGACTGACGCCATGGGAATCGAAGAGAAACTGCCCGCCGGCATCCTGCTGACCACCGTCGAGAAGGTGGTCAACTGGGCCCGCAAGTCCTCGACCTGGGGTGCGACGTTCGGCCTGGCCTGCTGCGCGATCGAGATGATGGCGGCCGGCGCGCCGCACTACGACCTCGGTCGCTGGGGCATGGAGGTGTTCCGCGCCTCGCCCCGGCAGGCCGACCTGATGATCGTCGCGGGCCGGGTGAGCCAGAAGATGGCCCCGGTGCTGCGCCAGATCTACGACCAGATGACCGAGCCCAAGTGGGTGCTCTCCATGGGCGTCTGCGCCTCCAGCGGCGGGATGTTCAACAACTACGCGATCGTGCAGGGCGTCGACCACATCGTGCCGGTCGATATGTACCTGCCTGGATGTCCGCCGCGACCGGAGATGCTCATCGACGCCATCCTCAAGCTGCGTGAGAAGATCATGCACGAGCCGCTCGGTGCGGGCGGCCGCAAGATGCTCGAGGCTCGGCGGGCCAACGGTGACGTGCCCGTGGTCGCCCCCGGCGCCATGCCGTCGTCCTACCGGTCCGACCCGGTCCGCCGCCGCCAGTGGGAGAAGGCCGTGCGCGAGGGACGCGAGGAACAGCTGCGCATCGAGAACTGGATGGCCAGCGGCCGGCACCTGGCAGGGGGTGGTCGGTGGTGAGCACGAGGAGCGAGCAGCCGGTGTGCACCAGCCGCGAGCCTGCGGAGCGAGCGCCAGCGAGCCCCGCAATGGCGAGCAACGCGGCCCAGTTGCGAACGAAAGGCAGGCTCTGGTGACAGCGGAAGGAGGCGTTCCGGTCAGCCAGCCGCCCGCCGGAGCGACCAGCGGCGCGCCGGCCGAGCTTCCCCCGTCCAGCCCGGCTGGGCGCGGCATGTTCGGCGTCCAGGGCACGGGCGACACCTCGGGCTTCGGTGGCCTGGTACGGCGTCGCCCGGTGCTCCCGAGCGCCACGCGGCCCTTCGGCGGCTGGTTCGACGAGGTCTACGACGCGCTGGAGGAGGCCTTCCCCGGCCTCGACGAGGCGATCGAGCGGGTCGTGGTCGACCGTGGCGAGCTGACCCTCCACATTGTCCCCGAGCGCATCGTCGACGTGTGCCGGACGATGCGCGACGACGAGGCGCTGCGCTTCGAGCTGTGCTCGTCAGTGTCCGGTGTGGACTATCTCGGGGCGGAGGACGGCCGGCGGCTGCACGTGGTCTACCACCTGACGTCGATGACCTACCGCCGCCGCGTCCGGCTCGAGGTCGCGGTGACCGCCGAGCATCCGTACGTGCCGAGCATCACCAGCGTCTACCCGACCGCCGACTGGCAGGAGCGGGAGACGTACGACATGTTCGGGGTCATCTTCGAGGGTCACCCGAACCTCACTCGGATCCTCATGCCGGACGACTGGGAGGGCCACCCCCAGCGCAAGGACTACCCGCTCGGCGGCATTCCGGTGGAGTACAAGGGCGCGTCGATCCCGCCGCCCGACCGGAGGAGGTCGTACCAGTGATGTCGCCTGCGGAGCAGGACGGATATCGCAGCGTGCGGAGCGAAACAACCGGCCCCGCCGCGACCCGGAGGGAGGTCCCGTGACGTACGCCACTGAACGCGAGACCAGCGAAGGCAAGGTCTTCACGGTCACCGGCGGCGACTGGGACACGGTCGTCGGCGGTACCGACCCGCTGCACGACGAGCGGATCGTCGTCAACATGGGGCCGCAGCACCCGTCGACCCACGGCGTGCTGCGGATGATCCTCGAGCTCGAGGGTGAGACGGTCACCGAGTGCCGGCTCGTGGTGGGCTACCTGCACACGGGCATCGAGAAGAACCTCGAGTACCGCACCTGGGTGCAGGGGACGACGTTCGTCACCCGGATGGACTACCTGTCGCCCCTGTTCAACGAGACCGTCTACTGCCTCGCGGTCGAGAAGCTGCTCGGCATCACCGACGACATTCCCGAGCGGGCCTCGGTCATCCGGGTGCTCATGATGGAGCTCAACCGGATCGCCTCGCACCTGGTGTGGCTCGCCACCACCGGCATGGAGCTGGGCGCCATCTCGATGATGCTCTACGGCTTCCGGGAGCGGGAGCTGATCCTGGAGATCTTCGAGATGATCACCGGCCTGCGGATGAACATGGCCTACGTCCGGCCGGGCGGCGTGGCCCAGGACGTGCCGCCGGAGGCGATCAAGAAGATCCGTGAGTTCCTCAAGATCATGCCCCGCAAGCTCGACGAGTACGAGGACCTGCTGTCGGGCCAGCCGATCTGGCGGGAACGCACCCAGAACGTCGCGGTGCTCGACGTCACCGGGTGCCTCTCGCTGGGCGTGACCGGGCCGGTGCTGCGCTCGGCCGGGCTGCCGTGGGACCTGCGCAAGACCCAGCCGTACTGCGGGTACGAGAACTACGAGTTCGACGTGCCGGTCCGCGAGACGGGCGACGTCTGGGCGCGGTACGAGGTCCGCCTGGCCGAGATGCGCGAGTCCTTGAAGATCATCGAGCAGTGCCTGGACAAGCTGAAGCCCGGCCCGATCATGGTGGCGGACAAGAAGATCGCCTGGCCGGCTCAGCTCGCCATCGGCCGGGACGGCCTGGGCAACTCGCTCGAGCACGTCGCGAAGATCATGGGTCAGTCGATGGAGTCGCTGATCCACCACTTCAAGCTCGTCACCGAGGGCTTCCGGGTGCCGGCCGGTCAGGTCTACGTGGCCATCGAGAGCCCGCGCGGCGAGCTGGGAGCGCACGTGGTCTCCGACGGGGGCACCCGACCCTACCGGGTGCACTTCCGTGAGCCGAGCTTCGTGAACCTGCAGGCGATCCCGGCGATGGCCGAGGGTGGCCTCCTCGCCGACGTCATCGCTGGCGGCGCCTCGCTGGATCCGGTCATGGGCGGATGTGATCGATAATGGGAGAGATATCGCTTGGTCTGCCGTCGGTGCTGGCCGGTACCGGCGAGGACTACCCCGAGGAGCTGCGTCAGGCGGCGCGCGAAATCATCAACCGCTACCCGCCCGACCGGTCCCGCTCGGCCCTGCTGCCGTTGCTCCACCTGGTGCAGTCGCACGAGGGGTACGTGTCGGCCAACGGCATCGGCTTCTGCGCCGAGATGCTCGGCCTGACCCGGGCCGAGGTGGCGGCAGTGGCCACCTTCTACACCATGTACAAGCGGCGGCCGACCGGCGAGTTCCTGGTCAGCGTCTGCACCAACACCATGTGCGACGCGCTCGGCGGCCAGCGGGTCTACGACGCGCTCTCCGAGCACCTCGGAGTGGGGCACGAGGAGACGACCCCGGACGGCACGATCACCCTGGAGCACGCGGAGTGCCTCGCCGCCTGCGACTACGGCCCGGTGATGACCGTCAACTACGAGTTCTTCGACAAGGTCACGCCGGAGCAGGCCCGGGAGATCGTGGACCGGCTCCGCAAGGGTGAGCGGCCGCAGCCCACCCGCGGCGCCCGGCTGTGCACCTTCAAGGAGATCTCCCGGCAGCTCGCGGGCTTCCCCGAGGACCGTCCGGAGGCACTGGCCGACGGGGTGGCGGGCGACCCCACGCTGGCCGGGGTCCGGCTGGCCCAGGCCCACGGGATCACCGCGCCGGAGTACGACCCCACGACCCCGATCGTTCCCGAGAAGGAGTCGTCGTCATGAGCGGGCCGCGACCCGAGGTGTTGGCGAAGCTCACGCCGGTGCTCACTCGGCGGTGGCTGGAGCCCGACGCCTGGCGCATCGAGACGTATGAGCGTCTCGACGGGTACCGGGCGCTGCGCAAGGCGTTGGCCGTGCACCCGGACGACCTGATCGCGCTCATCAAGGAGTCGGGGCTGCGCGGGCGGGGCGGGGCCGGGTTCCCCACCGGCATGAAGTGGGGCTTCATCCCGCAGAACGACAACAAGCCGCACTACCTGGTGGTCAACGCGGACGAGGGCGAGCCGGGCACCTGCAAGGACCTGCCGCTCATGACCCACGACCCGCACGCGGTGATCGAGGGCGTGATCATCGCGGCGTACGCCATCCGCGCCAACCGGGCCTTCATCTACCTGCGCGGCGAGGCGGTCAACGCGGCCCGGCGCCTGCGCAACGCGGTGGCCGAGGCGTACGCCGCCGGCTACCTGGGGAAGAACATCCTGGGCCGGTCGTTCAGCCTCGACGTGGTCGTCCACAGTGGAGCGGGCGCGTACATTTGCGGTGAGGAGACCGCGCTGCTGGACTCGCTGGAGGGCTACCGGGGCCAGCCACGGCTGCGCCCGCCCTTCCCGGCGACCCACGGCCTGTACTCCTGCCCGACCGTGGTGAACAACGTCGGCACCATCGCCAGCGTGCCGCCCATCGTGCTCGGCGGCGCGGCCTGGTGGCGGTCGATGGGGACCGAGAAGTCGTCCGGCCCGATGATCTACTCGCTGTCGGGGCGCATCAACAACCCGGGCCAGTACGAGTGCTCGATGGGCATCACGCTGCGCGAGCTGCTGGAGCTGGCCGGCGGCATGCAGCCCGGGCACGAGCTCAAGTTCTGGACCCCGGGCGGCTCGTCGACCCCGATGCTCACCGCCGACCACCTCGACGTGCCGCTGGACTTCGAGAGCGTGGCCGCGGCGGGCTCGATCCTCGGCACCACCGCGACGCAGATCTTCTCCCAGCACGACTGCCCGGTCTACGCGACCTACCGGTGGCTGAAGTTCTACGAGCACGAGTCGTGCGGCAAGTGCACGCCGTGCCGCGAGGGCAACTACTGGATGGTGCGCACGTACCGGCGGATCCTGTCCGGCCAGGGCACGTACCAGGATCTCGACACCCTGCTCGACACGTGTGACAACATTCTCGGCCGGGCGTTCTGCGGCCTGGGTGACGGCGCGACCAGCTCGGTCACCTCGTCGCTGAAGTACTTCAAGCAGGACTACCTGGATTACATCGAGGGCCGCAAGCCACCGCTGCTGTCGGCCAAGGAACTGGTGGGTGCGCACTGATGTCAGACGTGGTGAAGCCAACCACCGACGAGGTGCGGTTGACGATCGACGGGATCGAGGTCACCGCGCCGAAGGGTGAGCTGCTCATCCGGACGGCCGAGCGGTACGGCATCGAGATTCCGCGGTTCTGCGACCACCCGCTGCTCGAGCCGGCCGGGGCCTGCCGGCAGTGCCTGGTCGAGGTGGAGGGGCAGCGCAAGCCGGTCGCCTCCTGCACCCAGACCGTGGCCGACGGCATGGTGGTGCGCACCCAGCTCACCTCGCCCGTGGCCCGCAAGGCCCAGGCGGGGATCATGGAGCTGCTGCTCATCAACCACCCGCTCGACTGCCCCATGTGCGACAAGGGCGGCGAGTGCCCGCTGCAGAACCAGGCGATGTCGACGGGGCGGGCCGAGAGCCGGTTCGTGGAGCAGAAGCGCGAGTACCCCAAGCCCATCCACATCTCGGCGCAGGTGCTGCTCGACCGCGAGCGCTGCGTGCTCTGCCAGCGCTGCACGCGGTTCTCCGAGCAGATCGCGGGCGACAAGTTCATCGATCTGATGGAGCGCTCGGCCGCCGAGCAGATCGGCACGTACGGCACGTCGGCCTTCGGCCCGGCCGCACAGCCCGGCGCCCCGGAGGAGCCCTTCAACTCCTACTTCTCCGGCAACACCGTGCAGATCTGCCCGGTCGGCGCGCTGACCGGGGCTCAGTACCGGTTCCGGGCTCGCCCGTTCGACCTGGTGAGCACGCCCAGCGTGTGTGAGCACTGCTCGGCCGGGTGCGCCCAGCGCACCGACCACCGGCGCGGCAAGGTGCTGCGGCGGCTGGCCGGCGACGACCCCGCGGTGAACGAGGAGTGGAACTGCGACAAGGGTCGCTGGGGCTTCCAGTACGCCACGCTGGCCGACCGGCTGACCACCCCGCTCGTGCGGGACGCGGCCACCGGCGAGCTGCGGGAGGCGAGCTGGCCCGAGGCGCTGCAGGTCGCGGCCGAGGGACTGCGGGCCGCGGCCGGCTCGGTCGGGGTGCTCACCGGCGGTCGGCTCACGGTGGAGGACGCGTACGCCTACGCCAAGCTGGCCCGGGCCGTGCTGGGCACCAACGACATCGACTTCCGGGCCCGCCCCATCAACCCGGCCAACACGCCGCCGACCGGCGAGGAGGCCCAGTTCCTGGCCAGCACCGTCGTCGGCACCGTCGACGTCACCTACGGCGACGTGGAGCGCGCCGGCGCGGTCGTGCTCGCCGGGCTGGAGCCCGAGGACGAGTGCCCGATCCTGTTCCTGCGGCTGCGCAAGGCGTACCGCAAGCGGGGCCTGCAGGTCACCGCGGTGGCGCCGTTCCGGAGCCGGGGTCTGGCCAAGCTCGGCGCGACCGTGCTGACCACCGCGCCCGGCGAGGAGGCGAGCGTCCTCGACGGGTCCGAGGAGCTGCGGATCAGCCTGAGCAAGCCGGGCGCGATCCTCTTCGTGGGCGAGCGGCTCGCCCAGGTGCGGGGCGGTCTCTCCGCCGCCGTCCGGCTGGCCGAGCGGACCGGCGCGAAGCTCGCGTGGGTCCCGCGGCGGGCCGGGGACCGTGGCGCGGTCGACGCCGGCTGCCTGCCGAACCTGCTGCCCGGCGCCCGGCCGGTCACCGACCCGGTGGGCCGGGCCGAGCTGGAGCAGGCGTGGGGGCTGCCGCCGGGCAGCATCCCGGCGACCCCGGGCCGCGACACCGACGCGATCATCGCGGCCGCGGCGGCCGGGGAGCTGCGCGCGCTGGTGGTGGCCGGGGTCGACATCGAGGACCTGGCCGACCCGGCGCTGGCCGAGCGGGCACTGTCCACCGTGGACTTCCTCGTCTCGCTCGAGGTGCGCGCCTCGGCGGTGACGCGGGCCGCCTCGGTAGTGCTGCCGGTGGCGCCCGTGGTCGAGAAGGCCGGGACGTTCCTCAACTGGGAGGGCCGGCTGCGCTCCTTCCCGGTCGCGCTGGAGACGACGGCCATGCCCGACGCCCGCGTCCTCGACGCGCTCGCCAGCGAGATGGGCGTGGAGATCGGCTGCAAGGACGTCGCCTCGATCCGGCGGGAGCTGCGTGCCCTGTCGCGCACCGCGGCGCCCCGGCCGGTGCCGCCGCAGCTCGGCCCGGGCATCTCGGCCGTGGCGGCGGCAGCCCTGGAGATGCCGGCACCTGGCGAGGCCAAGGCGGTGCTTGCCACCTGGCCGGAGCTCATCGACGCCGGCCGTCTGCTCGACGGCGACGACGTGCTGCGCCGCACCGCGCGGACCCCGGTCGTGCGGCTGTCGAAGCAGACCGCGGCCTCGCTCGGCGTGACCGACGGTGAGCCGGTGCGGGTGTCCACGGATCGCGGGTCGATCACCCTGCCGGCACTGCTCACCGACATGCCCGACGGCGTGGTCTGGGTGCCGACCAACTCGCCCGGCGCGCCGGTGCGGCGGGCGCTCGGCGTCGTCTCGGGGGCCGTGGTCACGGTCAGCCGGGAGGGAGGTGCGTGATGCTGGCTTCGCTGGCGCAGGATCTCACGCTGGTGGCGCAGGATCCCACGCTCGAGGACTTCGGCCGCGACCCGTGGTGGCTGATCCTCCTCAAGGTCGTGTTCGCCTTCATCTTCGGGGCGATCGGCACCGTCCTGGGCGTGTGGTTCGAGCGCCGCCTGGTGGCCTACATGGCGGTGCGGCCGGGTCCCAACCAGACGGGCCCGTTCGGCCTGCTGCAGACGCTGGCCGACGGCATCAAGGGCATGCTCAAGGAGGACGTGCTGCCGCGGGCCTCCGACAAGGTGGTCTTCTTCTTCGCGCCCACGATCTCGGCGATCTTCGCGCTGACCGCGCTGTCGGTGATCCCGTTCGGGCCGGTGGTGAGCATCTTCGGCCACCAGACCCCGCTGCAGGTGACCGACGTCCCGGTGGCGGTGCTGGTGATCCTGGCCTGCTCGGCCGTGGGCGTGTACGGGATCGTCCTCGGCGGATGGGCCTCCGGCTCGACCTACCCTCTGCTCGGCGGCCTGCGCTCGACGGCCCAGGTGATCTCGTACGAGGTCGCGATGGGACTGTCCATTGTGGCCGTCTTCATGGTGTCGGGCACCATGTCCACCTCGGGCATCGTGGCGGCCCAGGCGAGCGGCCAGCCGCTGTCGATCTTCGGCTGGTCACCGTCCTGGGCGTACTGGCCGGGGTGGTACGCGCTCCTGCTGCTGCCGAGCTTCGTGATCTTCGTGATCGCGGCCTTCGGTGAGACGAACCGGGCGCCGTTCGACCTGCCCGAGGCGGAGAGCGAGCTGGTGGCGGGCTACATGACCGAGTACAGCTCGATCAAGTTCCTGCTCTACATGCTCTCCGAGTACGTCGCCATGCTGACCATGTCGGCGGCGACCGTGACGCTGTTCCTCGGCGGCTGGCGGGCTCCGTGGCCGATCTCGCTCTGGGACGGCGCCAACAGCGGGTGGTGGCCCCTGCTGTGGTTCCTCGGCAAGGTCGTGCTGATGCTGTTCCTGTTCGTCTGGGTCCGCGCCACCCTGCCCCGGCTCCGCTACGACCAGTTCATGCGGTTCGGCTGGAAGGTGCTGCTGCCGATCAACCTCGCCTGGATCCTGCTGCTGGCCGGCGGGCGGGTCGCCTTCGGCGGCGACGTCACCAGCGGCACGCGGTGGCTGATCGTGGGCGGCATGGCGGTGACGATCCTGCTCATCGGCCTGCTCTGGCCGGCGCGGGCGCCCGAGAAGCAGCGCTCGGTCGCCGAGCAGGTGGCGGCCCGACCGGCCGGCAGCTTCCCGGTTCCGCCGATCGACCTCGTCGTTCCGCCCAGCCCGCGGGCGCGCCGGGTCGTGGCCGAGCGGGCCCCGGCCAACGTGCTCGGCCCGGGTGGGTCCGGCGAGTCGGGCTCAGACACTGACGGGAAGGAGGCCTGACGATGGGCGTCACCGATGCCGTCAAGGGCTTCGGCGTCACCTTCGCGCACCTGTTCCGCAAGGTGGTGACCACCAAGTACCCCTTCGAGCCTCCGGTGGCCGCGCCGCGCTACCACGGCCGGCACATCCTCAACCGGCACCCGGACGGGCTGGAGAAGTGCATCGGCTGCGAGCTGTGCGCCTGGGCCTGCCCGGCCGACGCGATCTACGTCGAGGGGGCGGAGAACACCGAGGAGGAGCGCTACTCGCCGGGTGAGCGGTACGCGAAGGTCTACCAGATCAACTACGCCCGCTGCATCTTCTGCGGCCTGTGCATCGAGGCCTGCCCCACCCGGTCCCTGACGATGAGCAACGAGTACGAGCTCGCCCGGGACAACCGGCGCGACCTCATCTTCACCAAGGAGCAGTTGCTCGCGCCGCTGATGCCCGGGATGGAGCGCCCGCCCCACCCGATGTATCTCGGCGACTCCGAGAAGGACTACTACCTGGGAGCGCTGGCCAACCCGGGCACGTCGGCCGGGGCGGAGCGGTCGCCGGCTCAACAGGCAGCAACTCAGGGGAGCACCGGAGGCGATGGCGCATGAGCGAACGCGTGCGCGAGGTTGACGCGGCCCGCGGGTGGGCCGGCCAGAGGGAGGCACGCCCATGACCGCACAGCTTGCGGTGGAGGCGATCTCGGCAGGTGAGGCGTGGGCCTTCTGGATCCTCGGCCCGCTCGCCGTGCTCGCGGCGATCGCCATGGTGGTGGCGCGGAACGCCGTGCACTCCGCCCTGTTCCTGGTGCTGGTGATGCTCTGCCTGGGCGTCTTCTACGTCGTCCAGTCCGGACCGTTCATCGGCCTGGCGCAGATCATCGTCTACACCGGCGCCATCATGATGCTGTTCCTGTTCGTGCTCATGCTGGTCGGGCGCGACGCCTCGGACTCGCTCATCGAGGTGCTGCGGGGCCAGCGGGTCGCCGCGATCCTGCTGGGCATCGGCTTCGCCGGCCTGGTGGCGACGGCGTTCTACCGGGCCCTGCTGGACGTGCCGGCGCAAGGGCTGGAGACGGCCAACGCCCGGGGCAACGTGCACGCCATCGCCGAGATCCTGTTCACGCGCTACATCTTCGCGTTCGAGGTGACCTCGGCGCTGCTCATCACCGCGGCCACCGGGGCGATGATCCTGGCCCACATCGAGCGGCGCCGGGACCAGCGGCAGACCCAGCCCGAGCGCATGCGGGCCCGCTTCGCACCCGGCAACTACCCGGCGCCGAAGGCCGGTCCGGGCGTGTACGCCACCTCCGACTCGGTGGCCACGCCGGCCCGCCTGCCGGACGGGCGGTACTCGGAGCGCAGCGTGCCGCAGATCCTGCCCAAGCGCCAGCTGACCGAGGCCGAGGTCGCCCCCAAGGGCACCGCGTCGCCCTTCGGCCGCAGCGGTGAGTCGGCCGGCCCCGGCCCGGTTCGCCGCGGCGGCGACTCCGCTGGCAACCACGTATCGGCAACGCCGTCGGTCGGCCAGGGCGGCGAGGGGAGGTAGGCGTCGTGCAGCCCGGCTACTACATCGTGCTCGCCGCGATCCTGTTCACGATCGGCGCGGTCGGCGTGCTGATCCGGCGCAACGCGATCGTTCTGTTCATGTGCATCGAGCTGATGCTCAACGCCTCGAACCTGGCCCTGGTCAGCTTCGGCCGGATGAACGGCACGCTCGACGGCCAGATCATGGCGTTCTTCGTCATGGTGGTGGCCGCCGCCGAGGTCGTGGTCGGCCTTGCCATCATCATGTCGATCTTCCGCACCCGGCGCTCGGCGAGCGTCGACGACGCGAACCTGCTGAGGTACTGAGGCGACGATGAACTCCTTCTGGTTGCTCATCGCGATCCCGCTCGCGAGCGCCGCCATCCTGCTGGTGCTCGGGCGCTGGGCGGACCGGTGGGGTCACTGGCTGGGCGTGCTCTCCGTGGGGGTGGCGTTCGGCCTCGGGCTGAACTACTTCCTTCAGCTGCGCAACCTGCCGGCCGGCGAACGCTCGGCCGAGATCGACCTGTTCCCGTTCCTGCAGGTCGGCTCGCTGCAGGTCGACTTCGGGCTGCTCTTCGACCCGCTGTCGGCGGTCTTCGTCCTGCTCATCACGGGCGTGGGTTTCCTCATCCACGTCTACGCAGTCGGCTACATGGCCCACGACCCCA
>Ga0310841_100982_pt1 | contig 13609 bp, 15 predicted proteins | sample SM_ome_9_FD_201311 | JGI IMG/M metagenome (GOLD analysis project Ga0310841, IMG submission 201311) | Sorghum-adapted microbial communities enriched on stacked mutant (SM) sorghum from Joint BioEnergy Institute, Emeryville, California... ...
CGGGATCACCGGCTCGATGTAGGTGGCGTCGGCGAACTCGGGGTCCGTCATGATCGTCGCCGGGTTCGAGTTGACCAGCGACACCCGCAGCCCTTCGGCGCGCAGCACGCGGCACGCCTGGGTGCCCGAGTAGTCGAACTCGCAGGCCTGCCCGATCACGATGGGCCCGGAGCCGATGACGAGCACGTGGCGAAGGTCGCTCCGCTTAGGCATGGGCCGGCGCTCCCTCGATGAGCTGCTTGAACCGGTCGAAGAGGTAGTCGGCGTCGTGCGGACCGGCCGCCGCCTCCGGGTGGTACTGCACGGTGAAGGCCGGCACGTCCAGGCACCGTAGGCCCTCGACGACGTTGTCGTTGAGGCAGACGTGGGACACCTCGACGTCGCCGAACTCGGTGGCGACCCGGCCGTCGCGCGGCGCGTCGACCGCGAACCCGTGGTTGTGCGAGGTGACCTCGACCTTGCCGGTGGTCCGGTCGAGCACCGGCTGGTTGATGCCCCGGTGGCCGTAGACCAGCTTGTACGTGCCGAAGCCCAGGGCCCGCCCGAGGATCTGGCTGCCGAAGCAGATCCCGAACAGGGGGATGCCCCGCCGCATCACGGACCGGGCCAGCTCGACCGCGTGGTCGGCGGTGGCCGGGTCGCCCGGTCCGGGCGAGAAGAACACCGCGTCGGGGCTCACCGCGAGCAGATCGTCCAGTGTGGACGACACCGGCATGACGTGGGTCCGGACGCCGCGGGCGGCCAGGCGCCGGGTGACGTTGCGCTTGATGCCCAGGTCGAGCGCGGCCACCGTGTAGCGGTGCTCGCCCACCGGCTCCACCGTGTACGGCCGCGGGGTGCTGACCTCGGCCGAGAGGTCCGCGCCGACCATCGGCGGCGAGGCGAGCACCTGCTCGCGCAGCTCGGCCACGTCGCGCGACGCCGCGTCGCCGGAGAACACGCCCGCCCGCATAGCGCCCCGCTCGCGCAGGTGCCGGGTCAGCGCCCGGGTGTCGACCCCGCAGATCCCGACCACGCCCTCGTCGCGCAGGCGGTCCTCCAGCTCGCCGGTGGCCCGCCAGCTCGACGCCCGCCGGGCCGGGTCGCGCACCACGTACCCCGCCACCCAGATCCGGTCGGACTCGTCGTCCTCGTCGTTGACGCCGGTGTTGCCGATGTGCGGCGCGGTCTGCACCACCACCTGCCGGTGGTAGGAGGGATCGGTGAGCGTCTCCTGGTAGCCGGTCATGGCGGTGGTGAAGACCGCCTCGCCGAAGGTCTGCCCCACCGCGCCGTAGGCCTCGCCGCGGAACGCCGTCCCGTCCTCCAGCACCAGGATCGCCTCGGCCCGGGCCACCTAGCTCCACCCGCCCTTCGTCTCCACCCGTCCGGCTACGACCGGGCTGGCCGTGACCGGTGCGGCGCTCGTCGCGACCGCGGTGGCGCTCCGCGTGCTCACCGGGTCGCCTTTCCGTCCAGGACCGTGGGGACGCCCCGCAGGAACGTGGCGATCACCCGCCCGGTCAGTTCCATGCCGGCGTAGGGCGTGTTCCGGCTGCGGCTGGCCAGCTGGGCCGGGTCGACCGTCCACCGGGCCTGCGGGTCGACCAGCGTCAGGTTGGCCGGCGCCCCCTTCACCAGGTCCTGGCCGTGGCCGGCCAGGCCGGCGATGCGGGCCGGGGTGCGCGACATGCGCTCCGCGATCCCGTCCCAGCCGAGCGAGTCCAGCATGGTGGTGACCACAATGGACAGAGCGGTCTCCAGGCCGAGCATGCCGGGCTTGGCGTACGCCCACTCGCACTCCTTGTCCTGCAGGGCGTGCGGCGCGTGGTCGGTGGCGACCGCGTCGATCGTGCCGTCGACCAGCGCCTCCCGCAGGGCGTCCACGTCGGCCTGGGTCCGCAGCGGCGGGTTCACCTTGAACACCGGGTCGTACCCGCGCGCCCGCTCATGGGTCAGCAGCAGGTGGTGCGGCGTGACCTCCGCGGTCACCCGGATGCCCCGGCGCTTGGCCAGGCGCAGGATCTCCACGCTGCCCGCGGTGGAGACGTGGCACACGTGCAGCCGCGCCCCGACGTGACCGGCGAGCAGCACGTCCCGCGCGATGATCGCCTCCTCGGCCACCGCCGGCCAGCCCGGCAGCCCCAGCTCGGCCGAGACCACGCCCTCGTGCATCTGCGCGCCCTGGGTGAGCCGCGGCTCCTCGGCGTGCTGGGCGATGACCCCGTCGAACGCCTTGACGTACTCCAGCGCCCGCCGCATCAGCCGCGGGTCGTGCACGCAGTGACCGTCGTCGGAGAACATCCGCACGCCGGCCGCCGACTCGGCCATGGCGCCCAGTTCGGCCAGCCGCTCGCCGCCGAGGCCGACCGTGACCGCGCCCACGGGCTGGACGTCGACCAGGCCCGCCTCGCGCCCCAGCCGCCACACCTGCTCCACGACGCCGGCGGTGTCGGCCACCGGCGAGGTGTTCGCCATGGCGCAGACGGCCGTGTAGCCGCCGAGCGCCGCCGCCCGGGAGCCCGACTCGACGGTCTCCGCGTCCTCGCGCCCCGGCTCGCGCAGGTGGGTGTGCAGGTCGACCAGCCCGGGCAGCGCCACCAGCCCGTCGGCGTCGATGACCTCGGCGCCCTTCGCGGTCGCCGCGCCGATCCGCCCGACCGCGGCGATGATCCCGTCGCGCAGCAGCAGGTCCGCGGCGGGACCCCCCAGGATCCGTACGCCCTTGAGCAGGTAGCCCTTGCTCACCTGAGTCCGCCTCTCCGCTCGCTCCTCGTTGCTCAGGGGATGCCGGGCCTTGGTCACGGAGCGCCTCCCAGAAGGAGGTAGAGCACGGCCATGCGCACGCTCACGCCGTTGGCGACCTGCTCAACGATCGTGGACCGGGTGGAGTCGGCCACCTCCGGGGAGATCTCCACACCCCGGTTCATGGGACCGGGGTGCATGACGATCGCGTGGCTCGGCAGGCCGCGCAGGCGGTCGAGGTCCAGGCCGTACCGGCGGGAGTACTCGCGCTCGGAGGGGAAGAACGAGTCGGTCATCCGCTCCCGCTGCACCCGCAGCATCATCACCACGTCCACACCGGGCAGCACCGCGTCGAGGTCGTAGCTGACGTCCGCCGGCCACGCCTCCACGCCGACCGGTAGCAGGGTGGGCGGCGCGACCAGCGTGACGTGCGCGCCGAGGGTGTTCAGCAGGTACACGTTGGAGCGCGCCACCCGGCTGTGCAGCACGTCGCCGACGATCGCGACCTTAAGTCCTTCGATCCGACCGTACCGGCTGCGCATGGTGTACGCGTCGAGCAGGGCCTGGGTGGGGTGCTCGTGCGTGCCGTCGCCCGCGTTGAGCACGCTGCCGTTGACCCAGCCGGCCAGCCGATGCGGGGCGCCGGCGGCGGGGTGACGTACCACCACGGCGTCGGCCCCCATCGCCTGCAGGGTCAACGCGGTGTCCTTGAGGCTCTCCCCTTTGGACACCGACGATCCCTTGGCCGAGAAGTTGATCACATCGGCGGAGAGCCGCTTCGCCGCGGCCTCGAAGGAGATCCGGGTCCGGGTCGAGTCCTCGTAGAACAGGTTCACCACCGTGCGCCCACGCAACGTGGGCAACTTCTTCACCTCGCGCCCGGCCATGGCGGCCATCTCCGTCGCGGTGTCGAGCACCGCGAGGGCGTCCTCCCGGGACAGGTCCGCGGCCGAGAGCAGATGCTTGATCTTCACCGGTCCCCCTTCCCCGTCCCGTCCAGCGAACGCCCAGCTTCGATGCGAACCTCATCAATGCCGTCGATCTCGACGAGACGGACCCGGACGTTCTCCGACAGCGCGGTCGGCAGGTTCTTGCCGACGTAGTCGGCCCGGATCGGCAACTCGCGGTGCCCGCGGTCGACGAGGACCGCCAGCTGCACCTGGCGCGGCCGGCCGAGGTCGGCGATCGCGTTGAGCGCGGCCCGGATCGTGCGGCCGGAGAACAGCACGTCGTCGACGAGGATCACCCGGGTGCCGTCGATGCCGGCCGTGGGCAGGTCGGTCCGCCCGACGGCCCGGGCGCCGCGCAGGCGCAGGTCGTCGCGGTAGAGGGTGATGTCGAGCGTGCCGAGGGGAACCGACACTTTCTCGAAGGCTCGGATGCGGTCGGCCAGCCGCCGGGCCAGCGGCACCCCTCGGGTGGGAATGCCGAGCAGCACGGTGTCGCGGGCACCCGAGGTCTTCTCGAGAATCTGGTGGGCCATGCGGTCGACGATGCGGGCGAGGTTCGGCCCGTCGATGATGACCTTGCCCTCGACCGTCTTGCCCTCGACGACCCTGCCCTCGTCGGCCTTCCCGCCGTCGGCGGGCTGGCGCTCCACGCGCACGCCGCCATGATCAACCTGTGGCCGTGCCACAGTGTGACCTCCTTCCCCGCCTCACGGGACGGGTCTTAAAGGACGCCTCAGTGTCGACCCTGGGTGCGGCGTTCCCGCCGACAACGTGGGGTCCATACGGCCCCACCGTACCCGGGGGTTCGGGCAAGACTAGCAGGAACGGTGATGTGATCCCCGCGAACGGCGGACGACTTGACCGTGTGTCGAACGCCCACTACCGTCACTCTCCGTAACCGTTCGTCGAGCCACCGATCGAACGGATGGAATCCCGGGCGAGCAGAGGGAGTGCTGGAAATGCCATCCGACTACGCCAAGTCCCTCGGCGCACGGCTGCGCGCGATCCGCCAGCAGCAGGGTCTGTCGCTGCAGGGCGTGGAGGAGAAGTCGGGCGGCCGCTGGAAGGCGGTCGTGGTCGGCTCCTACGAGCGGGGTGACCGCGCGATCACCGTGTCCCGCCTCGCCGAGCTCGCCGAGTTCTATCGCGTGCCGGTCTCCGAGCTGCTGCCCGACCCCGAGGGGGCGCCGGTCTTCGGCACCGCCTTCAAGGTCGTCCTCGACCTGGAGAAGCTCTACGACCACAAGTCCGACGACCTCGCCTACGTGGCGAAGTACGCGCGGGCCATCCAGCTCTCCCGTGGCGACTACAACGGGCGGGTGCTGTCGATCCGGGCCGACGACCTGAAGGCGCTCGCGGTGGTCTACGACGACTCCCCGTCGGGGCTGGTGGACCGCCTCAACGAGCACGGCGTGCTCGTGGAGGACCCGCACGCCCTGCTCAACCGCGACCGCAGCGACAACGACTGAACCGCCCGCGGCCGTGCGGACGGCGGCCGTCCGGCCGCGATCGACGATCAGGGCTGGTCGACGATCAGCGCCGGCCACCCTGGTCGCCCGCCGGGCCGTGCTCGCCGATGTCGTCCGAGCGCGGGTCGCGGGCGAGCGCGTGGGCGGCGATGCGGCCGAGCAGGCCGTTGAGGAACCGCGGTGACTCGCCGGTGGAGTACTCCTCGGCCAACGCCACCGCCTCGCTGATCGCCACGGCGTTGTCCACGTCGTCCCGGAACAGCAGCTCGTAGACCCCGATCCGGGCGATGTTGCGGTCCACCACCGGCATCCGGTCCAGGGTCCACCCCTCCGCGTAGGTGGACAGCAGCTCGTCGATGCGTTCGGCGTGCCGGGCGATGCCCTCGACGATCTCGGTGGCGTAGGCCATGTGACCGGGCACGTCCCGGCCCATCCGCGCGATGGTGTCGGCGAGCAGCGCGGGGGCGCTCTCCCGGCGCAGGTCGGCCGAGTAGAGCGCATCCAGCGCCCGACGTCGCGACTTGCGGCGAGACGGGTTGAAGTCGGCCGGCCTCTTGACGTCAGCCGGCTTCGACGACCGTGCGTGCTCGTTCATGGGCGGCCTCGACGGCACGTTACTTCCACGGCGTTACTGGGACGATGAGTTCCTCCGACGACGCCCTACGGGGACGACGCCTTCGGTGACGGGCTGGTTACGGTGACGATCCGGCGCTCAGGCCCGGCCGAGGTACCGGCCGTCGCGCGTGTCCACCTTGATCTTCTCGCCGGTGCTGATGAACAGCGGCACCTGCACCGTCGCCCCGGTCTCGACGGTGGCCGGCTTGGTGCCACCGGTGGAACGGTCACCCTGCACGCCGGGCTCGGTGTAGGTGACCTCCAGCACCACGCTGGCGGGCAACTCGACGTAGAGCGGCACGCCCTCGTGCATGGCCACGACCACCTCGGCCTCGGGCAGCAGGTAGTTCGACGCCTCGCCCACGGTGGCGGCGGAAACCGGCACCTGGTCGTACGTCTGCAGATCCATGAAGACGTAGTCCTCACCGTCGCGGTAGAGGTACTGCATCGGTCGCTTGTCGACGGTGGCGGTCTCGACCTTCACGCCGGCGTTGAAGGTGCGGTCCACGACCTTCCCGGACAGGACGTTCTTCAGCGTGGTGCGCACGAAGGCGCCGCCCTTGCCGGGCTTGACGTGCTGGAACTCAACCACGGTCCACAGTTCACCGTCGAGGTTGAGCACCATGCCGTTCTTGAGGTCGTTGGTCGTGGCCATGGTGTCCGATCCTACCGTCCGCGCTGAGGCGGCCCGCCGGATGTCGGCCACCCGCCGTACGGTCAGCCCACCTGGGCGAGCCAGGAACGGTAGGCGGTGGTGAACGGCTCGACGGTGACCACGTCGGACATGAGCCGCTGTGCGGTCTGCGTCACGTTCCGCACGATCGTCTCGGGGTAGCCGAGCCGGACCTGGTGCTCGGCGAACTCGTCCTCGTCGAGCAGCCGGACGCTGCCGTTGCCGCGGTAGCGGACGACGTCGAGATCAAGATCGACCATCGTCACCTCGTCCCCGGACCAGACGGGCACCGTCGATAAATCGATGTAGATCTCATACTTCGCCGGCGGGGCGTTGAACGCCGCCACCCACCAGCACTCCCGCGGGATCAGCGTCACACTGGGCGGCAGCGCGACGACCGGCTCCGATCCGCGCTGCCACAGCGTGCCGGTCGGGGCGGCGAGCCACACCCCGTGCTCGTCCTCACCCAGCCGATGCAACCAGGCGTGCCAGTGCAGCCGCCCGTCGTACTTGGTGAACACCACCCGCACCGGCCGCCCCACGAATCGCAGCGTATCGAGCCGGGCCCGGGCGTGTCGCCTTGGAAACGCGGGTACAACTATCTAGCTTCGGTGCGCGTGGCAGGCGGCAGGACCATGGTCGCACGACGTCTCCCGGGCGGCTTCTCCGCCGTGGAGGGGGCGGGCCGCGCGCCCCACGGCTCCGGCCTGACCACCTCCGTCGTCGAGGTTTCGCGCGAGGAGTACCTGGCCCACCGCCGGCCCATTCCGTACCTGTTCGACATCACGCCGGACATGGACCCGGCCGCGTTCGACGGGCAGACGGTGATCGATGGCGGGCAGCCGGAGGTCTCCGCCACCGCGCTCGCCTCGACGGTGCGGGCCCAGGGCGACCGGGAGACCGACGTCCGGCTGCTCTTCGACGACGGTGAGCGTCACCTCACCCTCGCCAACGACCTGGCCAACACGCTGGGCTGCGACGTGTACCTGACCCCGCGGGGCGCGGCGGTCCGTTACCTGCGCGAGTCGAACCCCATCACCGGCGACACCTGGGAGGCGGTGGCGGTCGACCCCGCCACGGGGCAACCGGTGGACTGGGTCGTGGTGCGGCCGCTCGGCCTGCCACCCTCGGCCGCGACCTGGTTCGTCAGCGTGCGCGGGCGACTGCGGCGCGGGCAGGGGCTGGTGACCGTCGCCCTGCCCGACGGGGTCGCCTTCGCCACCCGCGCCACCTACCGCGACACCACCCACCTGGCCGCCCGACTCATGCCGTCGCTGCACCCGCTCACCACGGTGGCGGTCAACGCCGACCTCGGGCGGTTCGAGATCGCCCGGTTCGAGGACGAGCCGGAGCCGCCGCCGGCCGCCGAGCCGCCGCGCCGACGCCTTGTCTTCGGCCGCGGGCAGCGCGAGACCGCCCGCCCCACCGGGGCGACCGGCCGGGAGGCCGGGACGACGCGCGCCACCGTGCAGCTGGGCGGGGCCGAGTTCGCCACGCTGGTGCGGGCGAGCCTCGACGTGATCCATCCCGACGTTCTGGTCGCCCTGACCTGGCCCACGGACCCGGCGGCCTGCGCCACGTTGCACGAGCAGCTGCTCGCCCTGGCCGACGGGCTGGAGCGCACGGTGTGGGTGCCGGAGCCGCCGGGTGCCGCGTTCGTGCTGGCCGGCCTCGGGGAGTTCGGGGCGGTCGACGAGGTGGGCGCACCCTCGCGCTGGCGGGCCTACCCGCCGTCGTCGGCCGGCGACAAGCTCATGACGCTGTTCGGCACCGACCTCGACGGGCGGCTCACCCCGCTGGGCGAGGTCTCCGCGGCCCGCTTCCCCGGCGTGCCGTTCGTCTCGGTCCCCGCGCCGCAGCTGGAGCGCCTGCGCCACTGGTACGGCGCGATCGCGCCGCTGCCCGGGCTGTTCCCGATCGACCTGACCGTGCTGCCCGACGGCCGGCTCGGGGTCATGCTCCAGCACGGGGTGGCGGTCGCGGCCGGGCCACGGGAGCTGCAGGCGATGCTGCGGGACGCCGGCTGGACCGGCGAAGACCTGCTGCTGCTCGCCCAACCGCCGGCCCCCGTCTGGAACACCACGATCGACCACGCCCGCGCCCTGGTGGAGGGCCTGCGCACCGACCTGTGGCTGGCCACGCTCGGGGCCGACGTGTGGGTGCAGGCCGACGGCACGCTCGTTGCCGACGGGCCGGACGGGGCCGACCACGCGTGGTGCTGCGTCGCCTTCGGCCGGCCCGCCGCCGCGGTCACGCTGCCGGCCGCGCTGGCCGTGCCCCGGTCGGCCGACGGCCGGTCCCTGCCCCGACCGAAGTTCGACCCCGCGTCCGCGGCGGCGACGCTCGGGCCGCTCGCCTCCGTCACCGGGGCCACCGGCCCGCAGCCGTACAGCCTGGCCTCCGGGGCGGCCGCCGAGCTGACCCAGTGGCTGCCCCACATGCCCGCCGCAGGCCTGTCGGCCCTCCCCGACGCCGCGGGCGCCCTCGCCGGCGACCCGGCGGTCTCCCCCGACCAGGTCCCCACCCCGACGGACACCGGCGCGACGGCCGGTGCGACGGGCGACCCGACCCCGCTCGGCCGCGCGCTGGGGCTGCAGGCCCCGCACGGGATTCCGTGGCTGCCGGCGTCGCCGGCGGTCAACGCGCACCCGATGGATTTGTACCTGTGGACCCCGCTCACCAGCGACCAGGTCGAGGCGTGGGGCCTGCCGTGCGCGGACCTGTTCCTGCTCGCCGGGCAGGACCCGCTGCGGCTGGCGGATCGGCGCCCCACCGGTTACCTGCTGCGGGTGCGGGTACCCGCTGGCGGCGCCGTGGACCTGCGCGAGCACACCCGGCACGCGCCGGCGGCCGTCCAGCAACGGCTGGCCGACACCGGCAACACTCACCTGCTCCCCCTGGCCTGGCTGCGCGACATGCGCGTCACCGCCCGGTTCGACCTGGACGGGGCCGGGGGCGTGCGGGCGCGCGCCGATGTGGGCGCCGGTGGGCTCGCGATCCGGTTTGAGGGCGCCGAGCACGGGGTGACCGGCCTGCCCAACGAGGTGGTCCACTGGCCGGGCAAGGGCAGCCGGGCCGACGCGCCGTGCTACCTGCTGCTGCCGGAAGAGTCGGCGATGAGCCTGAGCATCATCCACGGCGGTTATGTGGCGCTGTACCGCAAGAAGCCGCCGCTGGAGGAGGGCTACCGGCTGCTCGAGGTCAGGATTCGCCGCCGCCGGGCCATCGACGTTCCGGCCACACTGGACAGTCTGGCCGGGATGAACATCGTCGGCCGGATGCACGATTTCGTCGGTCTCGATCTGCTCCTGCCCGAGGCCGACCTCACCCAGGCGGTGGTCACCAAGGTCTGGCGTCCCGGGCCCACCGGCCGCCCAGTCATGGAGAAGCTCGCCAGCCCCACGCTCTACGACGCCCTCCTCGACGAGACCCTCCTGGTCGGGCCGAAGGAGCGCGCCGCCAGCCAGCGGGACCGCACCCCCGCCCTCGTCGGCTGACCTTGGCCGCTGTGCGGACCGCCCACATCCGCTGCCGGGGTGCGGCGCGACCGTGGACGACATCGAGGGCCCGGTTCATCGATACATCGGCAGCGCCCCGGCCTGCTGGGCCGCCTACAGGCAACTGCTGACGCTGGGCCCCGTCCAGCAGTACGCCGTCGATGCGTACGCCGCCCAGCACCCCGGCGTGCCCGGTCCGCAATCGCGGCGGTCGATGGCCAAGCACCTGATGAGCCTGTGCCGGCTGCTCGAGCGGGGCGCTCCCCTGACGTCGGCGATGCAGTTCCTGGCGTCGATCAGCCGCGACTTCCCGTGGCTGGAGCCCCCGGAGTCGCTCGGCGACATCACGGTCTTCGACGTCCGGGCCGGCACCGCCACCCAGCTCGACTGGGCCCGGTCGGTGTGGCAGGCCTGGTCGCCGTACCACGACACGGTCCGCGGGTGGCTCGACGAACACTGACCCGGCTGACCTCCGCGCGCCGCCGAGCAACCGTCCTCACTGGACGCTGAAGCCGAGAGTGAGCGCGATCACCACGGCCTGATCGGCATCGATGACGGCCCCGGCGATGTCGCAGGTCCGTGGATCCAGGGCGGAAAGGTCGCTGCCGCGCAGGTCGCCTCGGTCAGGTCCACGTCGGCGAACCGGCAGCGCACGAAGGCCCGCCCCGCCATCTGCTCGCCGTACCAGTCCTCGCCCGCGTACGACCGCTCCTGCACCGGCTCCGTCGGCCCACCGTAGCGCTCGCCCGTCCAGCAGCCGCGTCCCGACCGGACGGACAGTCGGTGCGACACGCCGACTCCGTTGCGTCGTTGTCCGCCGTCGCCTGGTTAGGGTGCCGGCATGGGCGACCGGGGGAGCACTGACACGGGAACCGTCGAGATCCGGCCAGAGGCGAGCGGCCGGCTGGCTCCGGACGAGCTGCAGACCCAGCTGGCCCGCGCGTACCTGTCGGGCAACGGGGCCGAGGTCGAGCGGGTGCTGGCCCTCATCGCCGAGGCCAACTACACCCTCCCGCCGAAGACCTCCCGCGCCGCCTGACCGGAGTCGACTAGGCGAGCCGGGCGTCCTGGGCCAGCAGCGCGATCTGGGTGCGATTGCTCAGGTCGAGCTTGTTCAGGATGTGCGTGATGTGGGCCTTCACCGTGGCCACGCTCATGAACAGTTCCGCGGCGATCTCGGCATTGGTGCAGCCCCGGCCGACCCGTACGACGACGTCGCGCTCGCGCGGGCTGAGCGATTCGATGGCCGCGCGAGCCTGTTCGTAGGCATCGGCCTGGCTCGCCGCCTGGTCCATGAGGCGGCGCGTGATGCGCGGCGAGAGTATCGGCTCGCCCGCCGCGACCTTGCGGACCGCCTCGACAATCTGCTGCGGCGGCGTGTCCTTGAGCAGAAAGCCGCTCGCCCCGGCGCGCAGCGCTCGCAACACGTTGTCGTCACTGTCGAATGTGGTCAGTACGATGACCTCGGGCGGATCCCGCCGCTCGCGCAGGCGCCGGGTCGCCGTGATGCCGTCGGTGCGAGGCATCCGGATGTCCATCAACACGACCCGCGGGCGGTGGGCGTCGGCCGCGGCGGCCACCTCGTCGCCATCGCCAGCCTCACCGACGACCGTGATTCCGTGCGCCCCGTCGAGCATCATCGACAGGCCGGCCCGGACAAGGGGATCGTCATCGACGATCAAGACCCGGACGCTCTCGGTCACGCGGCCATGGTAGCCAGGCGCGCAGCCGAAATTCGCCGTCCGCCGTGGTGAACTCGAACCGGCCGCCCGCGAGGCGGACCCGTTCGCCCAGACCAATCAGCCCCATGCCGCTCCCGTTCGTGCCCACGACGTTCTCCGGAACGGGATTGCTCACGTCGATGGTGAGCCCATCGGCGCGCTGGCCACCGATGGCCACGCGTACCGGCCGGCCCGGCGCATGCCGGCGAGCGTTGGTCAGGCCCTCCTGCACGATGCGGTACGCGGTACGGCCGATCCCGGCCGGCACCTCTCCTTCGGTGCGGTCGTCGAACGTGACCGCGGCACCGGCGTCGCGGGACTCCCGGACGAGCCGCGGGATGTCCGCCCAAACCGGCTGCGGCGGACCGTCCATAAGCACCGGGTCCCCGTCGGAGCCGGACGGATCCCGCAGCACGGCGATCACGTCACGCAGATCGGTGAGGGCCTGGTGGGCGCTGTCGCGGACCACTGCGGCCGCGCGCGCCAGCTGCTCGGGGCGGGCGTCCGGCCGGTACTCGACGGCGCCCGCGTACGTGACGAGCAGGGACAGCCGGTGCGCAAGGACGTCGTGCATCTCGCGCGCGATGTGGGTGCGCTCCAGCATCCGGGCGGCCCTGACCTGACGGTCCCGCTCCGCTTCGGCTCGGACGGCTCGCTCATGCAACGACGCGATGAGAGCACGGTTGGACTGGATCAGCGCACCCCAGGCCACCAACGCGGCGTACGCCGCGGACAGCAGGACCAGCCACCAGCCGTACGGCAGACCTGTGTACGGCCGCCAGAGCCCTTGCCCGGCGTGGGCCACCACCCCAAAGCCGGCGACCGCGATGGCGATCGGCAGGGATCGCCAGCGCGCGACGACGACCGCGCTGCCCGTGGCGAGCGGCGTCGCGGCCGGCGAGAGCGCGGCCAGCACGACCGCGGCGACCGCTCCCAGCACCGGGCGGCGCAGCAGAACCGGCACGAGTGCCGTGGCCAGGAAACCCACCGCGACGTCGAAGGGCAGCAGCGGCCGTACCTGCCCGACATACGCTCCCCAGATCGTCAAGGCGGTCAGCGACGCTATCGCGAGGGTCGCGGCAATGGTGGCCCGAGCACCTGGCTTCGTCTGGCAGACCCGTTGGGGTGGTGGTGCAGGCATCACGAATCCAACCTATGCGGGCGACCGAGCCATCCGACACAACCGAAGGTCAGCTCGGACCACCGACCAAAGTCGAAGCCGACCGCCCGTCGGGGACGCACAAGGTCGCACGGGTTTCGCCATCAGCGCGATGCCGGCTTCGACCGCCACGGCCGACCCTTGGGGACATGACCACACACGAGATGACCCGAGCCGTCCACTGGCGACGAGCCATCGCCATCGTCACTGCCACCGTCGGTGCCCTGGTGATCTGGTTGATCGCGACCCCGGTGGGTGGCCTCGACTTGATCGTCCACAGTGCTGGACCGGACGCACCGATCGGCCCCGTTCCCGTGGTCACCGCGACGGTCGCGGCCGGCCTCGCCGCTTGGGCGCTGCTGACTGCACTGGAACGCCTGAGCGCCCGTCCCCGACGAGTCTGGATCATCAACGCGGTAGTGGCCTTGCTGATATCCCTGCTGGGGCCGATCCTCGACGCTGCGTCATTGCCGGTGGCGCTCGTGCTCATCAGCATGCACCTGTGCGTCGGGATCGTGTTGCTGTGGCTGCTCGGCGGCACGGCGCGGGTCCGTTCCCCACGCCGGCCGCCGACCTCAGCCGTTTGATGGCGGGCATCCTGAGCGGCGCCTGAACGATGCCGCCGGAGCGTCGGGCGCGTCTCCGACCCTCCTCTCAGTGGTGGCGTAGACTAGCCGGCGTGAGTGCCGGGTCGGCCGTACGCGGCCATGACGGAAAGGGACGCCCGGCCACGCCGTGATGTCCCCGCGGGCCCGTGGCCCGCCACCTCCTTCGTGCATGGCGAGACCTGCACGGAGAGGA
>Ga0310841_100990_pt1 | contig 13487 bp, 9 predicted proteins | sample SM_ome_9_FD_201311 | JGI IMG/M metagenome (GOLD analysis project Ga0310841, IMG submission 201311) | Sorghum-adapted microbial communities enriched on stacked mutant (SM) sorghum from Joint BioEnergy Institute, Emeryville, California... ...
TAAAGCCTGTCTACAAATCTGGAAATCCCCAATTTCCTGCTGCACGATTTTTTGGGGTAATCCGTCACGATTTTATACAGTCGGCCAGCGTGTGCGGCTGAGGAACAAGCAGCATTATCTGCATCGGGGCGAGGGTGACTTTTGGGAAGGGTTTGGCGACTTTCTGACAGAACGGTATGAGATCGACGAGGACACTTGGCTGGTGGTGGGCGGAGACGGAGCCGTGTGGATCGGAGAATGCGAATCGTACTTTCACAGGTGCATCTACACGCTGGATCGTTTTCATGTGGCGCGCGATCTGAAACGGTATGTGGGCCACCTGCCGAAGATATGGAAAGACGCAAGACAGGCGTTGGCCAGGCAGGAGCCGGCGGCCTTGATGGCGGCCGTGGAGAGCGTAGTGATCGAGGAGATTGCGTCTGACAAACGGGATGAATGGACCGCATACAAGTCGTTCTTGAGGCGGCACCGCAAGCATCTGGAGGATTACCGGAAGACACTTGAAGCAAACGGCATCGACACGACTGGCATGAGGCCAATGGGGAGTGCGGAAGCCCAGATGCGGGTGTTGGCCAAACGGACGAAGCGCGGAGGATATAGTTGGAGTGAACGAGGCTCCCGGGCGATGCTGGAGGCCGTCATGCGACGCGGGCAGACCGGCTGGTTGGAAGAAGTCGAGGAGCACGTAGGCGAGTCCCCGCAACGTGTGGTGAGTGTACGGAGGTTGCTTCACGACGCCATACGACCGGCGAAAGGATGCGTTGAAGGGATGATTCGACTGCTCAGAAGCCAATGGCAAAGTCGCCCGACTGGAATGGCATTAAAAGGACTTAGAGGATACTGATACCAGAGACCTAAAGCAGTTCCTGAAAGAAGAAAAACTGAAATCGCTAACAAGGGATTGGCTCTTTTTTCGGTTGTGATCCAGCATCCCCAATAAGGTGCCCACGCTGACTTGACTCAGACTCCATAACCTACGAAGTTTACAACATTTATCTTATTGTGTATGATATGTACCAAGGACTAGGGCCAAATTCCCAGTCTCGTTCATGCCCTGAAAAACAACCCGGAGGAAGTCTATTCGTGCGCATATTACTTCACTTCACCAGTGATGCTCCCGTAGACTTGCCGATCAATTATCAGGATCTGCTGATCGGGTTCATTTACCAGAATATAAGCGACGAGCAATACCGTCATTTCTTGCATGAACAAGGGTATGAATACCGCGGAAGGTCGTACAAGCATTTTGCTTTTTCGAGGATTGACGGACGCAAAAAGGTGGATCTTGAGCGAAAACGGATTATCTTTTTCCCGCCATTCCGATTGCTGGTGGTTTCGCCTCTGGACGAATTTCTGCAATCGTTTGCAAAATCCATGCTTCTCTCTGACCAACTGCGAATCGGACATCATCCGGTTCGACTGCTGTCATTCGAGACGTTGCCTGAACCTCCCGAGTTTAAAGATCGTATCCGCATCCGCATGTTGAGTCCCCTGGTCATCTACAGTACGCTGACACATCCGAACGGCGTGAAATACACCTACTACTATCAACCGCATCATGAGCAGTTCTCCGACATGGTCGGGGAGAATTTGAAGCGGCGTTATTTCAGTGTTCACACGGAAGAACCGGAATTGTACGACAGCCCCTTCTCGATCCGGCCTACGCATGTGACCCCTCGCGACAAAATAGTTACCCGTTTTCGTGGCACAATCATCGAAGGCTGGATGGGCGAATACGAACTGACGGGCGACCCGAAATTGCTGCATTGGGCATATCATACTTGTCTCGGAGGGAAGGGCTCTCAAGGCTTCGGCGTATTCGAACTGCTCTGATGGGGAGGTAAGAAGAAATGCTGGCAGAGGCAATCATCCGGATCGGACGGCCGTTGGCCCGGAGTTCGATGAATGCGGCCGAACGAATCCGCTGGTTGACGGATGTTGGTAATGAAACCTGCAAGAATTATTTCCAGAATGTCTGGGTTGTGGAATTGGATTCGGAAGAAGCGCATGACTCGTTGCATTATCTGCAGATCGGGGAAATGAAGGAAGACGGCAAGCAAACTGTCTTCGAAGTTGACACCAGGCGAATCGCCTCCTTTCCATTCCACTATCCCAACGGCGGCAATCCCTTGAATGCGCAGGGCATCTATCCGCTGCCTTGTTATCTGTTATGGGACGCTCATATCAAGGAGATGCGATCCTCGGACAACTTTGCAGCGGAAGTCCTTATGCCGAGATTGCTTCGCACAGTCCCCTATTTCGGCGAATCCGAAACAGTTCTGAACAGAATCGCGAATCGAGTGGCTAATCTGTTGGCGAAAGAATGCCGCAAATGGGCCAGTGACGAACGGCAGCTCGGCATACTGATGATCGTCGATCCAAAACTGGGTTGCTTCCGTTACGATGAACAACCCGGTGAATTGACCGTTCAGCAAAGCCGCATCCGATCCGGAGCCTGGATTGTCCTGGATAGTTCGATCGCGCTTCATTGGATTCGGGAAGCGAAATTGCGGGAAGCGACGGAGTTGGGGGAAGCTTCCCATCAGGTGTCGACTTTTACGAATCGTCGAACGGAGCGCGTCGTATCCTTGTACAACAAGTCCTGGCTGTGGTTGGCGCCGACCTGGGAAATGCCTCGGTCCATTTACTGGAAGAACAACGAATGGATCAAGGGGATAAAAGCTGATCCGGAATCGTACGAACATTTCTATTACGGCACGCAATTCATGAAGGCAATCCAGGTTCCCATCAGTTCGACGACGCTCAAGGAAATGTTCGCGCCGGTCATGCACGCGGAAGCGAGAAAACATATTCGGGCGAGCAGTTACGAGCAGATTTACGGCATACCGATGCTCCTCCCGCTTTTGGACGGGGATTCGGAACAGCAGTATCGAAAATACCGGCTGATGCTTCGCCAACAAGAGGACGAATCAAAGAGTGCCTTGCATCTCAGGCTGCTAGCGGGTCTTGACCGGGTCATACCCGAGAGCGACGACGATTATCGTTTGACCATCCTGTACTACTCTGGAGATCTGTCGCGCGGCAACATGCATATCCGAGCCATGATCGAGGATGTTGTGCCAAGTGTTGCGTCCGCGGTACAAGATATCCTTCGCAACATGAGCGGTATAGATGTTCCCCGATTGACGCAAGCGTTGGGATTGCCGGAACAGTTTACCCTGCATGCGCTGAGCGATTTGCCCTCCATGCTGGCCAACGCGTTTGGTCCGGGTTATGTATGGGATTCATTGCAGAAGGTGTTGCACAGACAGCCCATTCGGATCGACCGTCTGCATGAAATGACGGCGAGAAAATGCAATGACAGCGCCAAACTGGACAACTGGCACCATGTGAGATGTGAATTGCTGTTCTACTGGGCGTTCTTGAGCTTTGCTGATCAATATACCCGACAGATAACGGGAACAGGGGAGGAGAATGTCGCGGTGGACTGGCGTCAATTGTTGACCAATTATCTTGAGGGGCAATGGGATGACGAGCGGGAATGGAGCGTTCCCGAACTCGGGTTCATATGCGGGATGTTGGTCAGGCAATTTGAAAATTTGTATCGCATAAAAGTGCAAAGTTCCTACTTGAGAAAGCGGCTTCTCAATTTTGGGAGCAAGTTGACCCCTCAAATGGTTTGGGAAAATGGACTCATCGAGTTCCAGAAGTTGATTGAGCAACGCGACTTGAAGATCGGCAAAAATTTCGCTCCGGCTCTTGCCAGGGCGCTGCTCGCGTTCCCGAAAGCCCAAGCCGAAGGCTTGTTGGACAAGCATCGTCACGAATTCATCAGCACCTTCTGGTCCGGATATCTCATGTACAAGAAACCGGATCAGGAGGCGTCTGCAAACCTTGACTATTCTGAAGGAGGGGACGACGATGACCATTCGCAACAGTGAATTCGTATTTGTCAAATCCGTCAAGGACGGGATTCCGAACCGCGATCCGCTGAATGACAGTGACGCCCGGCGATTGTTCCCGGAGGAAGACGGTCGGATTTCGCTCAGCGACGTGAGCATCAAGCGGGATGTCCGCGACTATGTGCTTGCTTCGCAACCCGATGGCGGTCCGGACAAGAAAAACTTTATCTTTGTCCAACAGGTGCTGAACGAAAAAGGCAAGCTGCTGGGCCGTGGCGGTCTAGCGGAGAAGATTGCGGCGGATGCCGGGCAGACGGATGCGTTCAAAAAAGACCCGCAGTCGGTGCTCCTGAATCACAGCTTTGACGTCCGGACGTTCGGCATTGTGTATTCGGTGAAAAACGTATCATTCCACCTGACGGGCCCCGTACAATTCGGATGGGCGCATTCCATGCATCCCGTTGATACGCAATATGTACAAGGAACCGTCGTCATGCCGAGCACGGAAAGCGCGAAAGAAGGCGAAGAAGGGAAATCCCAGGGCACGATCTGGACGACGTACACGCTGCCTTTTGCTGTGTTCGTCATGCCCGGTGTGATCAACAGCTTCCACGCGTCCAAGACGGGCATGACAGAAGAAGACCAGGAATTGCTGCTCAAGGCTCTCTGGCAAGGCACCCAGCACCGACAGGCAAGAGGCAGAGGGTTGCAACAGTCGCTATTCCTGATTCATGTGGAATATCATGACCCGCATTACCGGATAGGGTATCTTGAAGATCTGATCCGTTTGTTGCCGGAACGCGATGCATGGATCAATGCCGACAAAAAACCCTCTTCGCTGAACGAAATCACCCTGGATGTATCCGGTCTGATGGAGAGACTGGAACAAGAGAAGGATCGGATCGCGCGCTGCCGGATCTGGGTCAGTCCCTCTCTGGCCGTAAAAGGCGACATTGACGCTTACCGTCAGCCGCTGTGGTAAGGTGTGTTCCGTAATGAGAGGCGTCGTCTTCGATGTGAAGGCAGACCTGGCGTTCTTCCGCAGACCGGATACGACGAACACGCAATTGACCTATCCGTTCATGACGCCGACGGCGATCAAAGGATTGGCGGGCGCGATTTTGGGCATCGAAGATTTCGTGACCGGGGATCGGGTCGGATTGTCTTTGCTGGCGCCGATTCGCACGGTCGCGCAGCAGATGTCCATGCTCGGAAAAGATACCGGCTCGAGTACTTTCAATCGTCCAACCACGATAGAAGTCATTGTGTCTCCCGTATATCGGATCTATTACGCGGGCAACGATAAGGCAGAACAGTTGGCTCAATTCCTGAAAGAAGGAAAGTCCGTATGCCATACGTATCTGGGAAGCGCGTTTGCGCTGACCAAGCCGATATTTGTCCGTGAAGTCGAGTCTGTCGATATATTGCAGGACGTTTCCGAAGTCGAGACGACGACGGTCGTGCCCGCACGGTTCGTCGAATCCATCGTTCCCGAGTCGGGAAAATACTACAGCCGGGCCGGAGGATTCATGCACCGCTATCTGGGCGGTCGCGTATTCGAGCGTTCGGTGGACTATATTTACGAACGGTCCGGACAATCCATCCGGTTTGTTCCGAAGCAGGATATTGATCCGGAAGACGGGCTGATTTGTCGTTTCGGGGAGGATGTCGTATGCCTGGTCTGATTCTTTTTGAGGATTGCATTGCAAGGCCGGATGATGAAGACAGGCGGTATCCGCTTGCGGAACATTTGCGTGATACGGCGTGTTTGATGACGGAAGATTGCGCCGATCCGATTATGAGACAGTTGTATCGGCTTGCTGGACTGTGTCATGACATCTACAAAGCGCACCCTGATTGGCAGATTTACGTAAACAGTCGGGGCGCCATACAGAAAGGCCCGGCGCATGCGGCTGCCGGCGCCTTTTTGTTCTCTTGGCTGGCCTATCAATGGCTGACCAATGCGGGCAAATGGTTCGAGTATCGATTGAGCTGGTTGCGCATGGCGACGGATATCGCCGATCATCATGGCGAGTTGGGGTCATTGATTCAGGGAAACCGGCTGACGTGGATCCGTCAGTATGATTGGGAACGGCTTGATCTTGACGGAATTCGTGAATTTCTCTACCGGCAGATGCCGGAACTGCAAGGAATCCCGTTATTGCCCCCTTCCATTCGAGACTGGATCAACATCGCGAATGATGCGGCGCAAGACATACAGTTTGATGAACTCGATCCCGAAGAAGCGGGCAGTTCTCCTCTGGAATTGATGCAATGGCTTCAGGATTGGAGATGGACGACCACCCGATTCATTGCGGCGGACAGATTCAGCATTCAATCCATGCCGCCGGGGCATTGGACCAGCAATGAGGCGGATTCGGCTTTACGCACACTGGAACGATTGCTTGGCGATAAACAGCATGGCACAATGCAGGAACTGAGGACTCGGCTGCAAGCCGAAGCGTTGGCGCGATACCCGGATTATGGATGCCCGGATATGGTCACGGTGGGCCTTCCTACCGGATACGGGAAGACATTGCTGGCGTTGCGTCTCGCGCTGAACATGGTGCGCAACGAAGGCTGTAAAAAAATTATCTACGTGGCTCCGTACCTGTCGCTGTTGGAGCAGGCCTCGTTGGATGTGCTGCATTGGTATGGATTCGCTCCGCTTGAGCATCATTCGCTGGCCATCCATCAGGACAGCAAGGAGTCAGAACTTGAAGAATCCGGTCAGGCGATGGGCTTCTCGTCCATAGTGATGGAATCCTGGTCGCATCCGGTTGTCTGCACCAGTTTCCAGCAATTCTGCCGAGCGCTGTTTCCGGCCAGAGCTCAACATACTTTGCGAAGGGCATATTTGAGCGATAGTGTCATCATCATTGACGAACCCCAGATTTTTCGGCCCGAAGGCTGGAATCTGTTCCTGACCGGGCTGGAAGCGCTGAAGAAGCAGCATCGTTTGAAAATCATCTTCCTGTCCGCCACCATGCCGCCCATGCGGTACGGTCTCACTTCCAACCCGGTCGAGCTGTGTCCGAATCCGCCGGCGAGCCTGAATCGTTACAGGCTTGAAAGTTCGGCAGAACCTTGCGATCAACAGCAGCTGGCAGAGTTGCTGGCTGAACGGCGGGAATTGACACGAGGGGCCATCCTGAATACGGTAAGGGACGCTCAACTGGTCTATGAGGAACTTATGGGATTGGATCAACACATGACGGGAGATGTGCTGCTGCTGCATGGCGGCATGATCCCGCTGCACAAGAAAGTTCAAATCGCAAAAATGTTGGATCGTCTGAAGAGTCCAGCTCGGATGACGGTGGTGTCCACACAGGTCATTGAGGCGGGAGTCAATGTCAGTTTTCAGTTTCTGTACCGAGCGGCGGCGATTCTGCCATCAATTGTCCAGGCGGCCGGGCGCGTGAACCGGCATGCTGAAACGGATCAGGGCACTGTCCTCGTCCGTCCATTCCTGCGCGACGGGGAGAAAGATACCCGTTCCTGGATCTATAAACAATCCTTTCTGCGTCAATTGACGGATGAACTGTTGTACGCCGAATCTGTCCGGGAAGAAACCGAACTCAGATCGCTGTTGTCCGAGTATTTCGTCCGCATGTTCAATCACAATACGTATCAGGCTTGTCTGCAACGCATCGAAGACGCGTATGCGGGGAATTGGCCGGCACTTGGATCATTCGAACCATTCGAAAACGACGCGCTTCGCTTGCCGTTGTTCATTCCCTGGGACGCACCGGAGGAATCCGTACGTTTTGTTCCGGAACATTACCGGTACTTGATGCAATCTTTCAAGACTGAAAACGCGATGCAAATATACGAGCGATACATTGATCGGCTGTGGTTAAGGGAACTGTCCTATGAAGACCGGAAAAACTTCATGATACTGTTCCACTACCATGTCGTTAATATTCCGGGCAAGTTGGCGCTCAAACTGGCGGATTCGGAAATGTATCTCCAGCACCGAATCCCCTGTCTGTTCGGAGCGCGAGGGTACCATAATGAAACCGGTATAGCATCGGCGGACGATATCGAATTGCAGTTCTATTGACTTAACAAGGGGGGTGACCAAGGATGGCTGTGGCGGCGGAGCGGGAACCATTCGGCATTAACGGCACACTAATCTGGTACTACTACATCTGCAAACGGGAAGTATGGCTGATGGCCCGACAGTTGAATCCCGACGAGCACGATGAAAATCTGGAGTGGGGGAGATTCCTTCATGAATGGCGCTATGCCCGTGAGAAGAAAGAGTTGACCCTTCAGAATGTGAAGTTGGATATAGCGGGCGAGCGGGACGGAAAACTGGTTGTGGCCGAAGTCAAAAAGTCGTCAACGTACAGAAAAAGTGCCGAGATGCAGCTACTGTTCTATTTGTGGCAATTGAGGGAAGCCGGGGTGGAAGCGGTTGGAGAGCTTCGTTTTCCCGAGGAGAAGAGGCGAGAGACCGTTCAATTGGATGAAGAGTCCATTCAGCGCTTGAAGACCGCTATCATGGATATTCGCAGGATTGTGGCCGCCGCTGTTCCACCGAAAGCCGAGAAGATCGGATATTGCAGAAACTGCGCCTATCGCGAGTTCTGTTGGGCTTGAGAACATGTGGTGGTCTTGCGCGCGGGAGACGGGGGAGGAGGACGATGCGAAAAACCCGGTATTTACTGAGCAGCGGAGAACTGAAGCGAAAAGACAACACGCTGCTGTATGAAACCGCCGAAGGCAAGCAGTATATTCCGGTCGAAGATACGCAAGAGTTGATGCTGTTCGGGGAAGTCAGCCTGAATAAAGCCGTGCTGGAGTTGTGCACTCAGAAAGAAATTATTCTGCATTTCTTCAACTACTACGGATATTACACGGGCAGTTATTACCCCAGGGAACATTACAATTCCGGATACATGATCCTGAAACAAGCGCAGCATTATCTGGACGAGAATCTCAGGCTGGATCTGGCAAGAAGGTTCGTGAACGGAGCCGGACGCAATATGTTGCGCGTCCTGAAGTACTATCGGGGCCGGGGAAAACCGGTGCAGCAAGTGATCGATACCATTGAATCTCAGTTGCCCGAAATAAGCGCCAAGCCTGACATTCCTACGCTCATGTCGGTTGAGGGACATATGCGCGAGGCGTACTATTCAGCCTTCGATGTAATTTTGGACAAACCGGATTTCCGCTTTGAACGACGCAGCCGCCGGCCGCCGCATAATGAATTGAATACCCTGATCAGCTTCGGGAATTCCCTGTTGTATACCCAGGTGTTGAGCGAGATTTATCAGACGCATTTGGATCCCCGGATCGGGTATTTGCATACGAGCAACTTCCGAAGATTTACGCTGAATCTTGATGTGGCAGAGATCTTCAAGTCCATTTTGGTGGATCGGGCCATCTTCAAGATTGTCGGTCAACATATGATTACGAAAGATCATTTTATTCGGGAGAGCGGCGGCTTACTGCTGACGGAATCCGGAAGGAAGGTTTTTCTGAAGGAATGGGAAGAGAAATTGCGCACGACGATCAAGCACCGCGCGTTGGGCCGGGAAGTAAGCCACAGGCGCCTGCTTCGCATGGAACTCTACAAGATTCAGAAACACTTGATGGGAGATCAGGAATATGAACCATTCGAGGCACTGTGGTAGAGGGATCGGAGGCGCAGATGCCGATGTTCGTGGTATTGGTCTATGACGTTGGAGAGAAACGCGTGGCACGGGCACTCAAAACGTGCCGCAAATATTTGACATGGGTGCAAAATTCGGTGTTCGAAGGCGAGATCAGCGAAGTCAATCTGAAGAAGCTGAAAGCCGAATTGAAGCGGATTATGGATGAAGATGAAGATTCGGTGATTATTTATACGTGGCGAGTGCAACGATACAGCAGTCGGGAGATATTGGGTGTTGAGAAAGGTAATATTGATTTGTTTATTTGAAGGACTTTAACTGTCGTCGACCCCCGGTAGCGCAAAAACCCCCGGGGGTCGACGACAAATGCGGAGATTGGAAAATGCTGATCCATCAAGGATTGTGTGATATACTGATGTGGACGACGGCGATTTGATGTAAAATGTGCCGATAAAAGAAGCTTTATTTTGCGGGTTTTTTGGGGTTTTGATCGTACCTATGAGGAATTGAAACCTGAGCTTGAAGCAACGGAGGAATAAATGTGGCGGCGTTTTGATCGTACCTATGAGGAATTGAAACCTGGGTAATACCGAGTCGATTGAAGACCTGGGAATTTGTTTTGATCGTACCTATGAGGAATTGAAACCTCCTCCCTGTCGACCAGACGGAGGGAGCGTTTGAGTTTTGATCGTACCTATGAGGAATTGAAACTCCAAATGAACGCCTCGATGTATTCTTCATGGTCCAGTTTTGATCGTACCTATGAGGAATTGAAACCATTTTACGTCCCTCCTTTATGTTTCAACACGAAAATGTTTTGATCGTACCTATGAGGAATTGAAACAGGGCGAAAGCCTCACGGGCGAGTACGCAGTCAGCATCGTTTTGATCGTACCTATGAGGAATTGAAACACGGCCTCAAGCTCCTGCTGCTTCGAGATGTAGTCGTTTTGATCGTACCTATGAGGAATTGAAACTCAGTTCATTCCGAGCGTTTGCATATTGCTCAATTCGTTTTGATCGTACCTATGAGGAATTGAAACAATCAATGAACCAATGATTGTGCCACCTGTGATCGTCGTTTTGATCGTACCTATGAGGAATTGAAACTGTGCTGTCAATACTTTTTTTAATGTGCGGTTTCTAATGTTTTGATCGTACCTATGAGGAATTGAAACAAGAATTGATCGCCGAGCTCGGCGCGGCGTATCTGTGCGTTTTGATCGTACCTATGAGGAATTGAAACTCCTTTTGTGAGTTTTATTTCTTTCATTTTTCATCAGTTTTGATCGTACCTATGAGGAATTGAAACTGGCGGCCCTTATTAATGACCAACAGGACGGAACCCTGTTTTGATCGTACCTATGAGGAATTGAAACAAGATGGTATGGAGGGAGCTTTGCGCTCCCTCATTTAGGTTTTGATCGTACCTATGAGGAATTGAAACTCGCGTTCTCTGTTCACTCGTTCCAACTCGTCCAACAGGTTTTGATCGTACCTATGAGGAATTGAAACATTTTTCCGGGCATCAGCCAGCCGTTTCGGACGCATACGTTTTGATCGTACCTATGAGGAATTGAAACTATTTTGCTCCGCGAGGATCGGTTCTCCGCACGCGATGGTTTTGATCGTACCTATGAGGAATTGAAACATCTTCGCTTCCCACGCCATCCTCCACTGGGCGCGGAGTTTTGATCGTACCTATGAGGAATTGAAACCAAGTACGAGGATATCGAGCTAATACAAAACATCGTAAGTTTTGATCGTACCTATGAGGAATTGAAACCTCGTCGATCTTCGCCAGCCATTCGCCCTGCAATTCGTTTTGATCGTACCTATGAGGAATTGAAACTCGAACAGCAACCAGTTCCACGCATCAAAAAGGGTGTTTTGATCGTACCTATGAGGAATTGAAACACGACAGCCGTTGCAACAGCGCCAATTCCGGCATCGGTTTTGATCGTACCTATGAGGAATTGAAACTCGGGCAGCCGCATGAGGCGCGCGACATAATCCGGAGTTTTGATCGTACCTATGAGGAATTGAAACTACCGCGCGATTGCCTTCACGGTACCAGAATATCACGAAGTTTTGATCGTACCTATGAGGAATTGAAACAGAGATCGGCGGTAGCTGTCCAAGTGGCGGATGCCGGTTTTGATCGTACCTATGAGGAATTGAAACCTCGGCAATACCGAGTCTATTGAAGATCTGGGAATTTTGTTTTGATCGTACCTATTAGGAATTGAAACAAGACGAAGACGTGTCGAATTTTGATTCGATCCTGAAGGTTTTGATCGTACCTATGAGGAATTGAAACCCGAACACCTGAGCGTTGTCGAACACCCGAGCGTTGTTTTGATCGTACCTATGAGGAATTGAAACTCCGGTCGTTCTTGAACCGGGGCTTGTACTCGTCAAGTTTTGATCGTACCTATGAGGAATTGAAACACCGTTGAGCCGCGATATAAGCCTCGGCATATGTTCGGTTTTGATCGTACCTATGAGGAATTGAAACCCGAGTGGAGGAAAAGCTGTTCGACCACGACCTGCGTTTTGATCGTACCTATGAGGAATTGAAACTTTGACCAGCTGATCGAATCCTGGATCGTCAACGGGGTTTTGATCGTACCTATGAGGAATTGAAACATGTGCCAAAATCTATGTTGACCGAGGAACGTCCTTCGGTTTTGATCGTACCTATGAGGAATTGAAACGCCCGTGGAGCCGCGATATAAGCTTCGGCATATGTTCGCGTTTTGATCGTACCTATGAGGAATTGAAACCATGATCAAAGTCGAAACCATCGAAATCCGGGAGGACTTGTTTTGATCGTACCTATGAGGAATTGAAACAAGCTTGGAACACGCAGGGCTAGGGAGAGCGCCGAGAAGTTTTGATCGTACCTATGAGGAATTGAAACACTGCTTCCTCTGTTCTCGTCACTCTTTCAGCCAGCGTTTTGATCGTACCTATGAGGAATTGAAACACCGTCCATCTGGACGGCGACCGGGCTAACCCCGATCCCTGTTTTGATCGTACCTATGAGGAATTGAAACTTGTCCTCTCAATAACACCACCTCCACATGCAGGTTGAGGTTTTGATCGTACCTATGAGGAATTGAAACCCGCAACGCTCACACCGCCCGCCGGATCGTTCCCACGCTTCGTTTTGATCGTACCTATGAGGAATTGAAACCAGACTTTTGCCATTCCACCGTCACCCCGATTTCTGGTTTTGATCGTACCTATGAGGAATTGAAACTCGCAACCGCTCAATCTCCTGCTGCGCAGTTAGAAGTTTTGATCGTACCTATGAGGAATTGAAACCTCAAGATGTATTCGAGCACATCGCGCGTGTACACGCCGAGTTTTGATCGTACCTATGAGGAATTGAAACCCGTTTCTTCGGTATTCGTCCCATATCGCCTGTTTCCGTTTTGATCGTACCTATGAGGAATTGAAACCCTGATGCGAAAACTCGGCGCTCGGTATGTGGGCGCGGTTTTGATCGTACCTATGAGGAATTGAAACATTCCCCTCCCCTCAAAACTGCATCTCAAGTTGCCGTTTTGATCGTACCTATGAGGAATTGAAACTAAACCGCTTCTCTCGGGTCCATGTCGGGAAGCTCGGTTTTGATCGTACCTATGAGGAATTGAAACTTCGGATAGCCCACCACCGGGCATATACCGAATGGGTTTTGATCGTACCTATGAGGAATTGAAACTGGGATGGAGGAACTTGTTCGCGGTGGGAAATGGCCGTTTTGATCGTACCTATGAGGAATTGAAACCGAATCATCTCGGGGCTGACGCCGAGCTCGTCCGCGTTTTGATCGTACCTATGAGGAATTGAAACCAAAGAATCGGACAAAAAGCGGCCATAAAGCGGACGTATATGTCACCGCCGGAATATAATTGACCCAGGAGCGCCGAAAAGAAAATGACCCACCCCTGTAGAATATTCTCCCTTTGAAGATACGGCTAATAGCTTCAGAGGG
>Ga0310841_100993_pt1 | contig 13409 bp, 10 predicted proteins | sample SM_ome_9_FD_201311 | JGI IMG/M metagenome (GOLD analysis project Ga0310841, IMG submission 201311) | Sorghum-adapted microbial communities enriched on stacked mutant (SM) sorghum from Joint BioEnergy Institute, Emeryville, California... ...
CGATGGGTGCCGTCGGTGTGGCCGTTATTCGGAGCGGGGTCGTCTGATCAGGCAACTAACCGTGTGCGGCGGACGATGCATCCCGTTCGTCCGGTCGCTAGCGTCCGGTGCAGGGGCAACGCACCGCGACGAGGGAGTGGACGGGTGAGCTGGCAAGAAGGACCGTTGGAATGTATCGATGAGCTGACGTATCGGATGGTGCACTCGCCGCACGCGACCGAGCGGCTGGTGCTCGGTGGCCGGCTCGGGCTCGCCTGGCTGGAGCGGTACGAGCGGGACGGCGACGAGGAGGCGTTCGATCGGGGCATCAACCTCCTGCGGGCCAGCATCGCGGGGGCGCCCGAGCACCCGGACCGCACCAAGTGGTTCCTCGGCCTCGGCCTCGGGTATGCGGAGCGGGGGCGCCGGCAGAGCTCGGTCGCCGACTACCACGACGCGATGAACTGGCTGTCGGCGCTGTACGTGGGGGCGCCGCACGGCTGTGCCGAACGGGCGCGGGCTGCGGCGGTGATGGGCGAACTCGGCTGGGAGCGGTACTGGCTGGTGCGGCACGTCCCCGGCGTCGACGTCGGACGGGCGATGGTGGAGGTCGAGCGGCTGCTCGCCCGGATCGGCCCGTTCCTGACCGCGCCGGCGGATCCGGCCGACCTGACCGACGTCCGACTGATCATTGGATTTACATGTCTGGAAAAGTACGAGCTCACCGGCGATCCTTCGCAGCTGGTCCGCGGCGCCGACCTGCTGGCGGCGTCGGTCTGGGATCTGGAGTCGAGCGACCCGCGCCGGTGTGAGGCCGGGTCGGAGCTGGTGGACGCGCTGCGGCAGCTGTGGCTGCTCACCGACGACCCGGCCGTGCTTGACCGGGCGATCGCGGCAGCGGTGCGGACGCGGGAGCTGGCCAGCCCGGCCGACGGTATGGCGTGGTTGTTGCTGCACCGCTACGGCGCGAGCGCGGCGTACAGCCGCTGGCTGCGCCGGCACAGCCGCGACGATCTGGAGCTCGCCCACCGGTTCTGGCAGCCGCTGGTGCATCTCGGCATGGATCCGGCTTCGGCCAAGGAGTGCGCGGCCGTGCTGCGCGCGTGGGAAGGGATGACGGCCGACATCGAGCTGCCGCCGTCGTCGTGACCGTCCGCCTCGGTGGTTGACCGTACGTTCCGGTCGTGACCGTACGGCTCGGTTGGCCGTACGGTTGGGTTGGTCGTACGGGGGTTGGCCTCACGGCTCGCTCGGCCGTACGGCTCGGGCGTTCACCGTACGGCCGTCGTGATCGTCGCCCAGCGGACCGACCGTTCGTGGATTCTTCGTCTCCTGTTCGACGCCACCGTCACCCCGCGGCGGTACCCGGTGTGCGCCGACCCGGTGTCGTTGCGGGCATCAGGCGCCCGGGACTCCGGGCCGGACTTAGGGTCGGGGAGGAGTCGCGAGGGTGGTGAGCCGTCACGAACGCATCGGTCCGCCGGGGCAGCCGGGCCGCGTGGATCTGGATCGCCGTGGGCGGCGTTCTCGTCGGCGGAGCCGCCGCCACCGGCTCGGCCTGGTTGACCGCGGCCGCCGCGACCCTGGCCTTCGTCACCGGCGTCGTCGCGATCCTGGTCCGCCGACCCGCCCGGCCGTGGGCGTGGTGGCTGTTCCTGGTGAGCGTGGCGATGGTTGTGCTCGCCCGGGTGGCCGAGGCGGCTGCGATCGAGGCCCTTTTCGCGGCCGCCGGTTCCCCGTTGGGTGACGTCCGGGCCCTGATCACCTATGCGGCGCTCTCCGCGGGCCTCCTGCTGGTGGCCGGGCGGTCCGCCAGGCCGGTCCTCGCCGAGACCCTCGACGCCGTGATCGTGGCCCTGGGCGCCTTCTTGTTGATCTGGCTGTTCCTGCTCGGCGGTGAGTTGGTCCTGACCGCCAGCACACCGGTGATCGCGTTCGTGCGGCCGATCGCGGCGGCCGTGGTGACCGGCCTGCTGGCCCGCCTGCTTTTCGTGGTCGACCGGCGTACGCCATCGGTGTGGCTGTTGGTGGCGGCGACCGGGACTTTCCTCGCCGGTGCGGTCGTCACCATTGGCCAGCAGGTCGGCTACCCCTACCTGACCAGGCTGAATGACACCGGTCTCTGGGCGGCCAGCTACACCGTCCTGGTCGTCGCCGCCCTGCTGCATCCGTCCTCGGCGTCATCGGTGTCGACGCACCAGCGGGGCGAATCCGAGCTGACCGTGCCGCGCGGCGTGGTGTTCGCCGCCCTGACCCTGCTCGGCCCGTTCATCTGGGTGGCGGCCGTCGTCCCGAGCCCGTTCCAGCCCGAGTCGATGTGGGATCTCGGCCTGCCGATCATCATCGCCGCGCTGATCAGCCTGTTGCTGGTGTGGCGCCTGGCGATGATCACCCAGGTGGCCGGCGACCGGGCCGACAGGCTGGACGCCGCGCAAAAGGAACTCGCCTACCGGGCGACCCACGACCCGCTCACCGGCCTGGCCAATCGAGCCGAGCTCATCACCCAGCTCGAGACCCTCGTGGGGCGCCCCGGCCCGAACGGGGGACGTCACGCGCTCCTCCTCCTCGACATCGATGGCTTCAAGCGGATCAACGACTCCTACGGCCATCCCGTCGGTGACGAACTGCTGGTCGAGGTGGGGCGCCGGCTGTTGGCGGACTCGCCGCCCGGCAGTACGCCGGTCCGGCTGGGCGGCGACGAGTTCGCGGTCCTGCTGACCAGCGTCAACGAGTCGATGGCGGCCCAGCATGCCGAGCGGATCCGCGAGGTCCTGAACCGACCCTTCACGACCTCCGCCGGGGAGTTGGCGATCAGCGTCAGCGTCGGCGTCTCCCTCACGCCGCGCATCGAGAAGAGCTCCTCCGAGGTGCTCCGCGACGCCGACGCGGCCCTCTACACCGCCAAAGCAGGCGGCAAGAACCGGGTCCAGATCTACGACGGCCACGCCCCCTGACACCGTGGCCGCGGTGGGAACCTCTGCGGGGTCACGCGTACGGGTGCTGGGGCGGGTAACTCGGTGGCGGAGCCGGCGGCTGGACGTACGTCGTCTGCACCATTGCCTTCGCCTTGGACTGGGCGAACCACCAATGGATGGCCCACGCGATCCAGGCAAGGCCGCAGGTAAAGAAGCCGGCCACGATGTAGACTGCGTGCATCCAGCCGGGCAGACCGCCGGAAGCCTTGACCTGCACCTGGTGGTGCACGAACTGAGGGGGCGGCGGTGGCGGTGGAGCCGGCTGCTGGTAGCTCGCCGGGGCGTAGGGCGGGTACTGCTGCGGCTGGCCGTACGCCGGCTGAGGTTGGGGTGGCTGGCCGTAACCCGGCTGCGGGTACTGTCCTGGTGATGGCTGCGAGGGAAACGTCATCACAACTCCGGTCCGTAGATAATCGACCGATTTCGGCGAAAGCCTACTCCGGCCGAATTCCGGACAACGCCCAACCCGCATCGTCCATTCGGCTAACCTTTAGTGTTCCAAACGGATGACTCTTTTTGTGTAAAGGCATAACCCGACTGGCATCGCTGACGTCCTCGCCGGACGTCGCTGCGATCAGTCGCCTTCGCCGATCGCGAACGACGCGGGACGGGACCGTGGTGGTCCAACGAACACCCGTCAAGCTCGATCATGAGGCTGTCAGCTGGCACGATCAGAGACGACGGCGTGTCCGTTGCCGATCTTTCTGCCTTCTGCTTGTGGTGATGAAAAAGTCGGGCACCTCGACTACTGTGCACGTGTTACACGCGGGCTTAGCGAGGGGCGGCCAATGTCCGTTTCTGAGAAGTTTGACGGTCGGGCGTGGACGATACGACAGATCTTCTCCGGACGCCGGTACGAGGTCGACACCTACCAGCGCGAGTTTTCCTGGGCGACGACTCATCTGGAGGAGTTGCTAACTGATCTCTCGGAGCGCTTTCTGGCCAAGTGGCAGCCCGGCCAGCCGACCGCAACCGTGGCCGAATACCCGCCGTACTTCCTCGGATCGATCGTCACTCATCACAGCCACCAGCATTCGTTGATCGTGGACGGTCAGCAGCGGTTGACGGTGCTCATGCTGCTGATCATCTGGCTGTACCGAGTGCAGAGCGACCGTGAGGACGCCGTCGATGGCCTGTTGCCGTTGGCTTACTTTGACTCGTTCGGGCGGAAGCGTTTCGCGGTCGAGGATGACAACGACCCGGGCCGGCATCAGACGTTGCTGGCCTTGCTGAACGGCGAGGAGGTCGACCTCACTGCGGATCTCTCCGCCTCCGTGCGGACGCTCGTGGAGCGCTACAACGACATCGATGCGTTGTTCCCCGAGGGTCTGCGCGGTGACGCCCTACCGTTGTTCATCTACTGGCTGCTCGACCGTGTGTACCTGGTCGAGATCTCCACCACCGATGGTGAGCTTGCGGTCGAGACGTTCGAGACAATGAACAGTCGCGGCCTGCGCCTCAACAGCCTTGATCTGCTGAAGAGCTTCGTGATCGGCGCGGTCGGTCCCGCCGATCGGAGCACGGTCAATCAGACCTGGCGGGCGCGCATGACCGCGCTGAACGACGCCGACAGCAACGCGAGCGTGAGCTTCGTCAAGAACCTGCTCCGCACCAAGTTCTCCCGTAATACCGCCGACGACGCCGCCATCAGCAAGTCGTTCGACAAGTGGTTCCGTCGGGAGCACAAGAACCTGGGGATACGGGCTCCCGGCGAGTTCAAAGCCTTTGTCGATCATCTCGATGTGCTGTCCAAGCGATATGTCCGGATTTTGGAGGCTTCGAAGCGGCCGTTGCCCGGACTGGACGCCGTCTACGCGAACGGCACGAACACGGTCACGCTGCAGCTGCCCCTGATCCTCGCTGCGGTGACACCCGATGACGACAAGGAGACCTTCATTCGAAAGGCCGCGATGGTCGCCGGGTACCTCGACATCGTGACGGCCCGGTACATGGTCAACTCGCGCGACTTCGGTTACGACGCCCTCTCGAACGCCGTGTTCGCGCTGGCAAAGGAGATCCGCAACCTCGACGTGGATGCTCTCGCCAAGCGTCTGGGCGACGAGATCGCCGCGTTGCCGGTGACGTTCGAAGGGGTGGCGACCTACGGGCTACGGCCGCGAAACAAGTCCCGGACACGGTATCTCCTCGCGCGGATGACTGCATGGCTTGAGATTCAGTGCCAAGGCATCACGACGTCGCCGGCCTACGGTCCGCGTTTGCGGGAGCTGTTGAGCTACGAGATCGAACACATCTGGCCGGACAAGCCGGAGTTGCAGCCGCAGGTGCCGCGTCGGAGGTTCGACAACGTCCGCAACAGCTTCGGCGGGCTTCTGCTGCTACCGAAGTCGTTCAACGCCGCCTACGGGGCCCTGCCGTACGCAGACAAGGTGGTGCACTACTGGGGACACGGCACCATGCTGGCGAAATCGCTGCACCCCGCCTGCTACAACTACAACCCGGGGTTCCGACGCGTGGTCGACCACTTTGGTCTGCCCTTCAAGCCCTACGAGTCCGTCTTCGACGAGCGGGCCATCGGCGAGCGAGAGGCTCTGTACGCGAAGCTGTGCGAGCAGGTGTGGGACCCGGCCCAGTACGGTCTCGTCGTTCCTAGGGCCGCTCGGCGGCCAGCCACGACCGAGCGCAGTCGTGTCCACTATGGAATAACGGTCGCCAGGCTGGTTGAGGCGGGTTACATCGAACGCGAGGCGCGGCTCGTCGGCGTTCTGCGAGACACGGAGTACCACGCGCAGCTGACCCCCGACGGCCGGATCAGGCTCGAGTCCGGCGAGGTCTTCGAATCCCCGTCGCCAGCCGCGATCGCGGCGTTGAACCGGGGCTCGTGGAACGGGTGGACATTCTGGCACGTCGTTCGGCCCGACGGGACGAGGCCGACACTCGACGCCATCCGGGCGGCTGCGCTCCAAGCGGGCCTCACGGCCTGAGGTTTCCCCGGTGCGGGGCGGCCGGGGGTAGCGCCGCCGGCTGGCGGCCTGTCGGTCATGCCGACTGGCCTGCCGTCACAGCGCGCGAAGCGCCTCTCCCGACAGCCGAGCGCCGACGGTGAGTTCGACGATCTGCCGGATCAGGGCCGCCTTGGTGCCGGCCGGTCCGGTGATACGCACAGCCGTGGCGATCGCCTTGAGGTCATTCAGTTTCAGGGGGGTGAGGATGGCCTGCGCCTCGTCCCGGCTCGAGGCCGCTTCCAGCCGAGCCACCGTCGCCTCGACGTCGATGCTCGGAGCCGCTGACCGAGCGGACTTTCGCGGCTTCTTGGGGGGCGTCAAGGGTTCGGACGAGCCCCACGGGATCAAGGTCAGCCGAGCCCGGCCCTCGGCGAGGTCGTCGAGATGCTCGGCCGGAAGCTCCTCCAGGAACTCCGCGACGCGGCGCAGGACCGCGAGGCCCTGCTTCGAGGTGTCGCTCATGCCGCCGCCCTTTCAACTAGGCCCGTAGAACTAAGAAACTCCGTGGCCAGCGCCATCAGTTCGACATAAACCTTGTCCGTCGGGCTCAGTCGTAGGATGACCGGGACGCCGTCGGGGTTTTCGGGTCCAAACGCCGCGTTCTCCCGGATACTCGTCTTGAAGATCGGAAGACCTGGATTGCGACGCTGGGTCAGCTCCATGTAGTACGCGTGAGTATGAATCGGGTGCACGGACCTGTACCGCACCATGGTGAAAACTACGCCGAGCACAGCCGGCGCGATGGTGGGCCTGTCCCGGTGGAACTCGACGACCTGGTGGTTGTACATCTCGACCAGGCGCTCCACGTTACGGAGGAGCGTTGCGATACCTAGCGTCGACAGGTAGTCGGGGCGGGACGGCACCAGGATGTGGTCGCTGGCGACGATGGCGCTCTGGGTGACGATGTTGAAGTTCGGCGGGCAGTCGATGAGAGCGATGTCGTAGCCCGCGAGGGCTCCGTCCCGCAGGGCGTCGGCGAGCGCTCGGCGCAGGCGGTAGATCTCTTGCCCGGGTTCGACATCGCGGAGCCCTACATTGGCGAGCATCGACAGCTCATGGTCGATCAGACTCATGGTTGATGGGATGAGCCCGAGGAAGCCGCCCCGGGCGGCGACCTTGTCGTTAAGGGTTCCGGGAACGACGACGCACTCGCTCAGCGCCCTTTGCGGGACACCTCGGATGAAGCTGTCGTACCACGCCTTGATGGTCCGGTCCGGTGGGATGCGGCCGGCGGCTATGTCGATCGAGTAGAAGCTGTGGGTCAGGCTGCTTTGTGGATCAAGGTCCACCAGCAGCACGCGCTTTCCGCGATTGGCCAGTTCGGCTCCGAGGTTGGCGGTGAGCGTTGTCTTGCCAACCCCTCCTTTGAAATTGATCACCGAGACGACCCGCATGGTCTCTCCTAACGCAGCCGCACCCAAGGATGAAGCGTACGAGGAATTGGCAACCTGGGGATTCGTCCTATCGGTCAGTCAGTGCGTCCACCAGACCGCGCGGGTATGAAGCGGGAGCCTCCCCGGAATAGGGGGTTACGCACGGTGACGTCGGAGGGTCGTGGGTGGTGGCTGTTTCCGAGTGGGCTTTGAGCTCGTAAAGGGACGGTCAGGCTAGGGTTCCTTCTGAACGGGACGGCCAGGAACTGTCGGCCGAGGCGGGCCGTCCTGGTGAACGGCTAGCATTCGACCACGGGGATGGATCTCACTGATCTCCCCGATCGGACGACCAAGAGGGCCGGCCGCGGGTCAGCCGCGACCGGCCCGGTGCCCGGCCAGACGAGGTGGCATCGGGGCGAAGTTCTCAGGCGGCGTGGCTGGGCTGCTTCCCGCCGTTGGCGTTGACACGCCGGGGGCCCCAGCCAGGGCGGCTGTGGTAGATCTTCGCCGTTGTCTTGACTCCCATCGGCAGGAAGATCGGGAGCATGAGGTCACGGATGACTCGACCCATCGGGCCGGGCGACTTCGTGTTGCCGAGATGGCGGGTGAGCCGTACGACGTGCTCCACCCGGGGCCGCCGCTCGGCCTCGTAGGCGGCGAGCGCCGCCTCGACGTTCCCCGGGTTGTCACGCACGTGAGCGGCCAGCACCATGGCATCCTCGAGGGCCATCGACGCGCCTTGGCCGCTGTGCGGCCCCATGACGTGGGCGGCGTCGCCGAGGAGAGCCGTCCGACCGACGTGCCAGGCCGGAAGCGTCTCCAGATCGTAGATCGGAAATAGTCCGATCCCACCATCGCTGGCGTCGATGATCTGGGGAACCGGGTAGTGGTCGTCGCGGTGCAGGTCGCGCAGCCGCTCCTTGAAGCGACGGTGCACCTCCGGATCGTCCTTCGACGGTGGCTGGTCCGCGGGCGTGTTCTGGAACCAGTAGATCTCGCCCCAGGGGGTGACCTGGTAGCCGAAGAAGGCCCGCAGCCCGAACGTCATGTACATGGTGGCGCTCGGCGGCAGGGTGATCCCCGACCGGACGAAGCCGCCCGTGCCGACCAGGCCGGTGTACTTCGGCTTAGGCCCGTCCGGCAGGATCGCCCGGCGGGTCGCCGAGTGGATGCCGTCGCAGCCGACCAGCAGGTCACCGCGGACCGTCGAGCCGTCGGCGAACTCAACCGTCACTTGGCGACCGTCGTCGTGGACACCCGTCAGGCGTCGACTGAACTCGATCCCGATGCCCTGCTCCTCGACGGCGGCCCGCAGGACCCGGTTCAGCGCGCCCCGCTTGATCAGGAGCAGCTGTTCCGGGTTGCGGCCGAGCCGTCGGCCCCGGTGGTTCCGGAACTCGATGCCGTCGGTGGGCGTGCCGGCCAGCCTGACCCGGTCGGCGATGCCGAGCTCGGTCAGCACGGCCATGCCATTGGGCGCGAGGTTGAGAAACGCTCCGACCTCGTCGCGGGGTGCGGGCTGCGCCTCGAACAGCGTCACCCGCATTCCCGTACGGGCAAGGAACAGCGCGGCCGCGCAGCCGCCGATGCCGCCGCCCACCACGAGAGCGGTGCCGGTAGCCATGGAGTACCTCCTCGAACCGATCGTGCTCGGCGAAGGTACAAGGCATCCGGCTCGGGCGTCGTCGCGCTGAGGGTGACACCCTCGTACCACCGTGGGAGTACGGGTCAGGGCGTGACGAGGCCGGTCTCGTACGCGATGACCACGAGCTGCGCCCGATCGCGGGCATCGAGCTTGGTGAGAATCCGGGCGACGTGGGTCTTGGCGGTCAGTGGGCTGATGAACAGCTCGCGAGCAATCTCCTCATTGGACAGACCCCGGGCGACGAGCCGCAGCACGTCGATCTCCCGCTCGGTGAGCCGCTCGAGACGCTCGGGTTGCTTCGCCTCGGGGACCCGGCTGACGAACGCCTCGATGACCCGACGAGTCACCGACGGTGACAGCAGCGCCTGCCCGGCCGCGACGAGGCGGATGGCGTCTCGCAGGTCATCGGGGTCGACGTCCTTGGTGAGGAAGCCGCTGGCCCCGGCGCGCAGGGCGGCGAAGACGTACTCGTCGAGATCGAACGTGGTAAGCACCACGATTCGTACGTCGGATGTGGCGGGGTCGGCCAGGATCTGACGGGTGGCCTCGATCCCGTCCACATTGGGCATGCGAATGTCCATGAGGAACACGTCGGGACGGGTCTCGCGGGCCAGCCGAATCGCCTCGGCGCCGTCGGCGGCCTCACCCGCGACGGCCAGGTCGTCGACACCGTCGAGGATGGAGACGAATCCCCGGCGGACGAGGGCCTGATCGTCCGCGATGGCTACCCGGATCACGCCGCGCCCTTCCGGGTGGGCAGGGCGGCCACGACCTCGAATCCGCCGCCGTCGCGAGGGCCGTACCGCAGCGTACCGCCGACCAAGACCACGCGCTCCATCATGCCAGTCAGCCCGGTGCCCCGGGCCGGGATATCGCCCTTGGCGAAGCCGTCGTCGGTCACGGAACAGGTCAGCGTGCCGTCGGTGCACGTCAGGGTGATCCACACGTGGCTCGCCCCCGAGTGACGGACCACGTTGGTGAGCGCCTCCTGGACGATGCGGTAGGCGGTCAGCCCGATCAATCCATCAACATCGTACGCGCTGGGATCGATGCGGCAGTCCACCTCCAGGCCGAGTCGGGCGGTGCTGGTCGCGAGCGCCGGGATGTCGGCGATGCCCGGGGTGGGGGAGAGCAACGGCTCGTCGTGGCGACGGAGCAGCTCGACCGTGGCGCGGATCTCGTTCGTGGCCTGCCGGCCGGCGGCCCGGATGTGATCGATGGCGGCGCGGGCCTTCTCGGGTGCCCGGTCGAACGTGTCGGCGGCGACCCCGGCCTGAACGGTCATGAGCGAGACCGTGTGGCCGAGCAGGTCGTGCAGGTCGCGGGCGATCCGCAGGCGTTCCTCGGCGACGCGGCGTTGCGCCTCGGCCTCTCGCTCCGCTTCGGCCTGCTCGGCCCGGCGCCGGTACTCCTGGATCAGGGCGCGCCGGCTGCGGGACAACTCGCCGAAGAGCAGGGCCGCGGCCGGCCAGGCGACGGCGGTGATGAGCGGGCTCCAGGTGTTCTGTCGGGCGACCAGGAGCAGCCCGAGCAGTGGCCCGACGGCCAACACCATGGCCGCGATCTGCCGCCGACGGTCGCCGGTGGCGCCGACGGTGAAGTAGGCGGCGAGCACCACCACATTGATCAGTCCGTTGGTGTAGCCGGCGGCATGCCACCACCCGATCAGCACCAGTGTGACCGCCACCACGAGCACCGGAAAGCGGCGCCGGACGGTCAGGGCCGCCCCGCCGAGGCCCAGGATGACCGCGGCGAGCCAGTCCAGGCCACGCGGCTCGACATCGGGCGGGATGTCGGGGTCGGGAACCGTCGCGAACAGGAGGAGCAGCACGGCGCCCAGCAGCGACACGACAGGGTCCGCGTCGCGGATTCGCGTCCGCAGGCTCATGCCCACAGGCTAAGCGACACCCTCCGGGGCCAACCCATACGCCGGCTGGAGGCGGTTACGTACTTCGCTGGCAGCACGCCGCGTACTCGCTCATGCCACTGCCGTGCTCAGCAGAGTCCGGCTCTTCGCCACCGGGCGGGATCGGTGCTGCGCCAACGACACCAATCCCACCCGGTGGCCGGCCTGGTCAGCGGTGGTGGGCGCGGTAGGCCGCGAGGACGTGGGCGGGGATACGACCGCGGACGCCGACGGCCAGCCCGTGTTCCCGCGCCCAGGCCCGGACGGCGGCCGGGTCTACGCGCGTCTCTGCTTCCTCGGGCGACGGTTTCGAGCGGGGGCGAGTCGGCGTGACGGCGTGGGCGGCCCGGGGTGACGGAGTGCGGGGCGCCGGCTCGGCCGGCCGGGCGGGCTGTACGTACTGGACGAGGACGGCGAACTCCTCGGGCGACACGACGCGGGTGCCGTACCGGCGGGCGGCGACGGCCTTGGTCGTGGTCGGGTCGGCACCGTCGGTGACGAGCACAGCGGTGCGGCGGGACACCGACCCGGTGACTCGCAGGCCGGCTGACTGGGCCTGTCCTTCGAGGCGGGCTCGGATCAGCGGGTCGCAGCCGGTGAAGGCGACTGCGTCTCCAATGTGGAGCGGCTCACCGTGGCGCCAGTTCGCCGGCAGCGGCCGGGTAGACGCGGCCAGCCTGGCGTTTCGCGCGGCCTGAGCCTCGTCGAGGATCTGCTGCGGCAGGGTGTCGGTGACGCCGAGGATCGAGCAGGCGTTGGTGAGCTCCCGTCGTTCCTCCGCGGTGACCTTGCCGTCCTCGACGATGCGGTGGGCCAGAGCGAGCAGGAAGGCACGGTGGGTCGCCTCGACCTGGCTTCGGGTGAGCGAGTACGCCCCGGCCAGCTCGGCCAGGCTGTTGGCTTCCTCGATGGTGAGCACGCCGTCTTCGAGAGCCTGGAAGAGAAGCTCCAGGTACGGCTGCGAGGTGGCCGGCGCGCCCTCGTCGACGACCGTCGCGAGTGGAAGGTTGTCGAGCAGCCGCCACAGGGTGCCAGGTGGCGCCGCGACCGGGGCGGTGCGGTGCCGGGGACGCCGAACCGGGGGCACGGGTCGTACCGGCAGCTCCGGCCAACGCACCTGGACGGCCTGGTGAGGCAGCATCGTGTGTTCTGGGAGCGGCGGGGTGCCGTGCGGACTGAGGTACGTCGCCAGGAGTTGGGCGGTCGCGCGGGCGTCGTCGAGCGCGGTGTGGGCCTCGTGGAGCGGAATGCCGCACGCCCAGCAGCAGTCGGCGAGGCGGCGGCGCGTGAGGTGGGGCAGGTAGATCCAGCTGGCCTCGAGCGTGCACAAATAGGGAGCGGGCGGAAGCTGCAGGCCGGCCCGGGCGTATTCGGCGGCGAGGAATCGGAGGTCGAACGGCGCGTTGTGCGCCACGATGGCCCGGCCGGCGAGGCGGGCGTTCACTTCGCCGATGACGTCGCGGAATCGCGGCGCCCCGCGGACGTCGGCGGCGGTGATCCCGTGGATGTGGGAGGCGCCGACCGGCCCCTCGGGGTTGAGCAGCGTCATCCACTCGTCGACGATGCGGCCGTAGGGGTCGGTGCGGATGACCGCGATCTCCAAGACCCGGTCGCGGCCCGGGGCCAGACCGGTCGTCTCGACATCAACGACGACGAAGCCGGGATCTCGCGTCGCCGCTGGAAAAGGCGCGATGTGCGCTAACGGGGAAGCGGCAGACGGCGGGCGTTTCCGGCGACGAAACAGGAGATCAAGGAAGCCCATGAAATCGCTCCTCACCCGCGAGCTGGCGTGGCCCGCTTGAAAGGCTCTGTTTCGGACTCGGTTTTTCACGAGGTGGCACGGTGAATCATGTCGTTGTCGAAGATCTCGTGGCGTTAGCTCCTGGCCTGATCAGTTCGACCACGACATCAACTCGCCGCGTCGTGCTGAGGAATACTCAGTGCGTATTCTTGCCAATGTCACGCGTGATGTGAAGACGCGACACGCTAGGTCGTGCCGATGGGGTCACGTGGGCGCGGACAGGATCGCGGAGGTGTCGGTGATGTCCGGCACTGACGACTGGATTATGTGGCGACGAAGCTGATCGCAGGTCCATTGAGCGACGAGATCGACGACGCCCTCGCCAGCACCACCGGCGTCCTCGGCGATCTTCGCCTGCTCGCTGGAGATGATAATTGCACTTATCCTCAGCCTGCCGTACTATCTTTTGTCGTCGACGCTGGCAACGGCGACTGGAAGACGCAGGTGCCCATCTGCTGGGCGAACACGGAGGTGGCCGACGAGGGCTCGTTGACCCGGGCGGAGGGCGAAGCGGCTACCGGTTCCGGGTGAGGGAATGGCACGAGTCGTCCATCACCGTCACCACGGCGCTCAGGCGTCGGGCCGGCCGGCGAACCGCAGCCAGGTGTAGGCGACCGACTGCTGGACGTTCCATTCGGCGGCTAGGGCGTGTCTGCTGGATCATGTGACTGGGTCGCGGAGCCAGATTCTGATTGAGGCGATGTCGACGGTTCCGGCGTACATGTATTCGCGTTTGTCGTAACGGCTGGCGATGGCGCGGAAGGCTT